>Ga0137409_10001318_pt1 | contig 26916 bp, 23 predicted proteins | sample CZODoug1_16funga_FD_122059 | JGI IMG/M metagenome (GOLD analysis project Ga0137409, IMG submission 122059) | Vadose zone soil fungal communities from Angelo Coast Range Reserve, California, USA - CZODoug1_16fungal (Hybrid Assembly) | ecosystem: Environmental > Terrestrial > Soil > Vadose zone...
CACCCCGCACATCGACGATCTGGTCCTGGCGGTAGGCAACGCGCTCGGCGAAGGGATTGTGATCCGCGACGGTTTGTTCACCTCAGAGACGCCAGAAGCGCAAGACGGGCGCTGGAAATGGATCAGGTTTTCGGCCGCTGCTTCGCCGGGAAACAGCGGAGGGCCACTGCTCGATGCCGCGGGTAACGCTGTCGGCGTCGTAGTCGCGAAGTCGCCGAACGAAAATCTGAACTACGCCCTTCCGATCGGCGCCGTCCTCGATGCCCCAGACTCCCGGGCGAGATTTGACCAGCGCATCCTCACCAGACTGCCGTTTGCACAAGGGACCAAGACTTACACGCTCAAGGATGAGTTCGCCTTGCCGCTGAGCTGGGGGGGGTTTGTCACAGCGTACCAAGGCATGTTGGAACGCCATAGCGATCGCGCGCTGGAGCAAGTTTTGACCGCGTACGCGACTTCGTTGTTCCCGAAGGGGAGCGGATCAGAAGCAATACTCTACGGGCCCGACACCGCCGGCAGTCGAGACCTTGAAATGCTGATCCAGCAGAGCGATGGCAACTGGGCGATGCAGTCGCCGGAGTACCAGTTCACCGACCTCCCGGGGGACGGCAAAGTCGGTGTGTCGAACGTTGCGGGCGCCGTTCTGCTGTCCCTGCATCGCGGGGATCAGGCGTGCGACGATGCCTTCTACGCTGACTCGAAGGCGTCTATGGATATCGCGCTTAGAGCGCTGCAGCTGCGACGCGCGATCGGGGGCGATCAGATCAAGGTGGTCTCGCTGGGCGCGGCAGCTACGAACACGGTAACAACGGACACCTACGGACGTAAGTGGCAGGCGCGCGTCTGGCCGATCCCCTACGAGGATATGTATCTGGTGGCACTACTATTGCCTACACCGGACGGCTACGCAGGGCTCATAGAATACGCGCGCTCCGGAGGGCTGCGGGATGCGAAGCGGCAGCTCGCAATGCTTGCGGATCAGGTCAACCTGACCTATAGCGGTACACTCGCTCAATGGCGCGCGTTTCTTGGGCGGCCGGCACTGCTCCCAGAGTCTCTGCGAAACGCGAAGCTGGAATCCGACGCAGTTTGGAAGCTACGCACGCGGAGATTCGAGACGAGCGTACCCCCGACCCTCATGAAACTCGACACTCACAGCGAGCTCCTCGTGAACATGGGCTACTCGTTCGATAGCCTGAGAGTCGTTTGGGACATCAATGGCGTATGGTGGTACCGCGATGCGCAGGCGCGTGCGTTTGTAGGGCTGTGGCGCCAGCCGCGACCTCCTGCAACTGCCAAACTGGATCTGCGCACACGATTCGACGACCTACAGGCACGGCGCAGCCCGCACGACGGGTCGCCTGTGCAGGTCACCGCGGACTCGATCAACGTGTCTATGAGTATTCAGGTTTCCGGGACCAAAGACGACACCGCTTCAGCTGACCTAATGTACGGCTTGGATCTGCTAGTAGATGGCCACCCCTCGGCAGAACAGATCGCTAGTCACCAGACCGAGGCCCTGCGCGCCACCGTCATTCTTGAAAAAGGCGTTGGCCAGGATGTCGCGAGGTCTGCACCGGGTACCATCCAAACGGAATTCGAGACACAGCTGAAGACGCTGCGCGAGAGCGCCAAGCAGTACAATCAGCGCGGCAAGGATATTCGGGGCCGCTTCTTCAGTGACGACGTCGAATCTTACATTGCACCACAGTTTCTCGCGGCGTTTCGTGCACCGCTCGACGCTGCGCACGGGAGTGAGCTGCGCAAGAGCCTTTCGGATCAAGCGTCAGCGTTCCAGGAATACTGGCGAATTGCGCCGAACGTGGTTCACAACCGCGATCTATGGCAGCCCTTTCTGATTCACAACCATTTACCAGCGAACACGCAGCACGACACTGCTGTTCTCGCCGCGGAGTCGGCTTTGCAGACACTTGCGAGCAAGGACAGGGAGCCGACTAGTGACTGGGTTAAGCCTTCGGAGGCATTGGATAAAGCTTATATAGATGAGCGTAATCGCATGGCGCGCAGGTTGTCTGTGGAAGCAACCGACGCTGCTTCTTATCGACGGCGATCATCGATCTGTCCGGCTCCGGTCACCGAGACCTCAGGTACGACGCGCCCGCGACCTGGCTCGTCGGCGCATTCGCTGGAGGAATTCTATCCGCCAGATCTAAAAGATCAGGGGGTCGAGGGTCTGGTAGTGCTCTCGGTGAAGGTCGATCGCTCCGGCTGTGCCACGGAGGCTGCGATAGTCGGATCGTCGGGCTCGGATAAGTTCGATGAGGCCGCGATGAAGTGGGTGGAAACCGCCTCGTTCCTGCCCGCCGAAAAGGATGGCAAGCCGGTGGAGGCTATCGGCCCAGTTGCAGTCAAATTCAAGCTTGAATAAATGCCATTTGTGCGCGGTCAAGAGGGTGCTCCTTGGGGTACGGGATGGGGTACCCGCATGAGCGGGCGAAAGAATAACGGAAGCCTGTCAAGAGCCTACGTACGACATAGGATTCCGACCCTAGCCTTTCCCGGAATGTAATTGGCTCGTTTGCCCGCGTCCCCGAACACACCTAACTAACTGAAATATAAGAATACACATGTTCTAACGCCGTCTCAGCCATCATCCACTGACGAGGTTGGCCGCCAGAATCTCGGCGGACAAGAAATAAAACAGCATTGGGGGGATACGTGAACACTTCATCGCGCATTCCGCGCTATTCGCAAGGCCTTGCAGTGGGCCTGCTGCTGTCCTGCGGCGGGCACAGCGGGGCCCTGGCCGAGCCGCCGCCCGGCACTGAAACCGGGGCCTCGGCGAGTCCTTCCCCGAGCGATGCACAGAGCTCCGCTCCCAAGGGAAGTTTTCTTTCGTCCCTGAAGCAAGCCTTTACAGAGGACTTCGATAAAGAAGTGGTGCGTGGACATTTCGACGTGGGTTCACCGCCGGACGCGCATCGTTACTATTGCCTGGTCAGCGTCAAGACGGGCAAAAGCGAGGTAAATGGTGTGGCAGGCCAGTTATTCGTTCGAGCAGACAAGATGACTGGCATCAAAGGACCTGCCGTCGCTCCCTTGAGCTGTGCCGACGCAGAGCAGAAAGGAATTCTGGTCACCAGCGGATACGTTCTGAGCGCTAGCGTCAGCCGCAAGATGACTCCGGCTTCGCCCGTACCGAAGCCCTCGGGAGCCGCCGATCACGCCGCGGCCGCCGATCACGCCGCGGCTGCCGATCACGCCGCGGCTGCCCTGTCAGCCGGTGGGCCCGCGCAGACGGAAGTCATGGCTGTGTATACGCGCTACATCGCCGGCCAGAATGCTCACGATCGTGCAGTCGTTTCGGAGGTGCTCCTGGATTCAAAAGATTTCGTGTGGGCCCAATACGGCGGGAATTCGATATGGGGATACAAGGAGGCCATGGAGGCGTTCGAGGAGGCGTGGAAGGGTACCTGGAAATTGGATCCGCAAATGCAGGAACTACGCATCGCCAGCGTGTCGCCTGGCGTCGCGGTGCTGATTACGCCACTGCTTTCCACGGTGGGCGAACCGGGTAAGAATCCGTCCACCACCCCCATAAGGTGGGGCGGCGTTTTCGTGAAGACAAAGTCCGGTTGGCGCATAGCGTCGATATTCATCACGCCGTTCGAGAGTTGGCGCGCGGCGAAGGGCGGCTGACATGCTTCCCCATGCCTGGTATCTGCCGCCGGAAGAATCTCGATGAGTCACTTTGACTTGCGGCCCCCAACTGAGGCGCAACGTGCGCAGATCACCGCGGGCCTTGATCAGGACGAGCAACGCGTGCTGCTGGAGCACGGCACGGAAGCGGCTTTCTGTGGCGTGTTCCTCGACAATCACAAGGACGGCATTTACACCTGCCGCTTTTGCGGCTTGCCGCTCTTCAGGTCGAGCGCGAAGTTCGATTCGGGGACGGGGTGGCCGAGTTTCTTTGAGCCCTATGACGAATCCCATATCCGGCGTATTCGTGATACGAGCTATGGAATGATCCGTGTTGAGGAAGTTTGCGCGCGCTGCGGGAGCCATCTGGGTCACGTGTTTCCGGATGGACCCCCGCCGACCGGCGAGCGCCATTGCCTGAACTCGGTGTCACTGTCCTTCACTGAGCAGGGACAGGCACTCCCGGACATATTGAAGCGCGGAGCGCCCGAGGGTCTTGTCGACGGAGTCTGATACCACGAACCCTCGGGTACTCACTCTTCTTAAAGGACCAACGTGGCACACGCGACGGCGGATATCGGCACCGGCAACTACGAAGTTTCGCTCGTGGCAGGTCATCATCTGCTCAAGGCCGACGAAGGCGTTGAGGCGGGCGGCAAAGACCTTGGTCCCGCGCCGCACGAGCTCTTGTGCGCGGCGCTCGGCGCCTGCACGGGGATCACATTGCGTATGTACGCGCAGCGCAAGGATTGGACGCTGCGCTCGGTGCACGTCGACGTTCACCTGGAGGTGCACGGCCAGGACCGCGCGCTGATCCGCAAGTTGCGCCTCGAGGGCGATCTTGACCAGGCGCAGCGCGCGCGACTGGCAGACATCGCCGAGCGCACACCCGTTACGCTGACGCTAAAGCAGGGTGTCAGGATCACGACGACTCTGGAGTAGCGCCCTGGCGCGGCTGGGAGCGCCCGCACATTAACTCGACGTCGGCGCTATCCCTGTACCGGAAGCCCCGGGCCTCGCCGCCATTCTGTCGGGCGCGCGCGCGCTCCAGGCAGCGGAGCCAAGGCGGGTGCGGTGCGTCTTTGTTGTTCTATTCCACACTTATTACTACTTTTCCTCGAGCGTGTCCTTCCTCCAGATACCGGAGCGCCGCCGGGACCTCACTCAACTTGTAACGCCTGTCGATGACCGGTGTCACCTTTCCGGCCTGCATGAGATCGCCCAGAATGGTCAGGTCCTTTTGGTTCAGCTCCGCCAGAAACGGAAGGAACTGCTGGCTCACGAACGGTGACAACATCATTGCTTTGATCATGACAGCCACACCTCCGATCCACCGCCCCTCGTTGGGTGCTCCGACTAGAACGAAGATGCCCTGGGGATTTAAGACGCGCCTGTATTCCGACAGCGGGTGATTCCCAATGGTGTCTACAATCAGGTCGTAGCGTTGCGCGCCTTGGGTAAAATCCTCGTGGGTGTAATCAATGACTTGATCTGCGCCGATTGATCGGACCATAGCCACGTTCTTGGTACTGCATACGCCGGTCACCTCTGCGCCAAATGACTTGGCGATCTGCACGGCGAACGTACCCACACCTCCCGATGCGCCGTTGATCAGGACCTTCTGCCCCGGCTGAATCCGCCCCTTGTCGCGCAGAGCCTGTAAGGCGGTGATTCCCGCGATGGGCACAGAGGCGGCCTGCTCAAACGTCACGTTGGCCGGTTTCAGCACCACTGCTCGCTCCTCGCGAACAGTGACATACTCGGCGAAGGCCCCATCTCTGCCGCCAAATACTTCATCACCGGGTTTAAGCCGCTTGACGTTGCGGCCGACTGCTTCGACTGTGCCGGCAAAGTCAACGCCCAGTCGCGGGTCTGTCGGTTTCCCCAACCCGGAGTCCGTGCGTACGAGGTACGGCGTGCCTCTCATGTAGTGCCAGTCAAGCGGATTGACGGAGGCCGCGTGAACCTTTACCAAGACCTGGTCGTCCGCAGCGATCGGCTTTTCAGTGTCCTCAAACCTCAGAACATCGGGTGAACCATAGCAACGATAAACGATCGCTTTCATCAGTTGCGTCTTGTTGGGGAGCAAAGCCGCCGGGCCGCAAGCAGAGTCGTGGCTCAGAGCGAGCGCCAGCGACACCAGCACGATTGCCACGAGCATCGAGGTAACGCCCAGGATCTTGTACCGTAGTCTCATAGACCTAACTCCGGACTCGCCGACAGTAGTCACCGGGCACGATGACCTGGAGCAGGGAGTGTACTCCGGGGCACGCCGTGAGCGGGGTCGCTTGACCGCAAAACGGCATCGCTCCGCGGCGAGCAAAGCAGGGATTTCGCGCTCTGCCTATGAGCGCGCTCGTCTTGCCAACTGCGATGACGACGAGGATTGACCGTGAGGAGGATCTCGCCAGTCTGCGGCTTCTACGTATGCCTGTTTGCCGACGGCCGCGGAGATCAGCGATGCAGAGTAGGCGCGGCGTGCTTTGCGCTAACGCGGGGCAGGGGGTGGTGGCGGGGTGGGATCGACCGCAGGACGCTCGTGCATGCCATGCATCCCGAAGACGGGGCAGTGGTGACCGCCGTGTGCTGCGGCGAATACGGCACCCAGTATGAGCAGACCGGCCAGCGTGAAAGCCCAGAATCCGAGGTATTTTCCAAAAGTCCGCAGTGCGCCTTCCGAGCGCCCTGAAAGATAGAGAACAAAATAACCGGCGATGGTGAGTGCGGTAGCCGGCAGCAGCGCCAGGAAGTAGATCATCGAAGCACCCGTGTCGGTAGCGGTGGGTTTGATCTTACTCCCGCCGCTCAGTGCCCGCCGCCGGCACCGGGTGGTTCATGCTCCCGATGATACCGGTGGATGGCCCACAGATAGCTCTCCATCAAAGAGTCCTTGCCCAGTTCCACCAGCACATCGTTGCGCCGGCGCGGCGTGCTCACACGCGCCAGCTGCGCCCTGGCCCGGGAAAAATGACTCAGCTGATTGCGGTATTGCCATAACAGCTCGCGGGTCGCCATCTTGTTCTGGTGCAATTCCCACACCCCCAGCAGCACGGCCAGCAGCCCCATGGCGAAGGTCAGTGAGTTCTTCAGGGGTACGCCGAGCCCCATGTCGACGTGACGCAGAACCTCGCCGAAGGCGAACAGGGCGGATATCACGAGGAGAATGGAGATGAACAGGGTGTATCTCAGGTGTTTCACACGGCGGCTGCTCTTCTCCAGGCGCGCTACTCTCACCGTAAAGTATTCATATTGACTCTCGATCCACGCCTGCTCCACCGCTCGTATCTCGCGTACGTCCAGCTCACAGCCGGCTAGCGCCCGGACATCAGGGGGTTCGCTGCCCTTGAGGACGAATCCGATCCAGCCGAAGCCGCGGAACCTGTCGATTCCCGATAGCGCGAGCACCTCGGCCGCGTCCACCCGGTGATCCGTTCCCGCGAGTCTCAGGTAAAATCTCGCCCGCAGAGTCTCGGCGAGTGCACGATACGTCAGGTGCTTGCCGAACCAGCGCTTGCCCTGCAGTACGTGGTATGTAAACAGGCTGCCCAGCAGCGTGAGCAGGTAGGCGATCAACAGGATCTTCGACTCGACGAGCTTGTCGTAAACCAGGTACGCCACGCCCATCGCAAACGCCGTGATCGCAAACAGATCGAACAGACGGTCCGAGCGCCGCTGATAATAAACGGCGAGCGCATCTGCCTTGCGGTACTGGGCATCGATGTCCTCGAGCGGGCGCCGCCCGGACAACGGCAGAGATGCCGGCAGTGCCGCCATCAGGGAATCCGCGGTCGCGAGACGGCCGGCGTCGCTCAGGCGCCGAAACTCCAGGTTGTAGCCGTTAAGCTCGGCCAGCTGGTGCTTCAGCCACGACGGCATCGTCTGCTGCACCTGCAGGACATTCTCCCCGACACCGAGCAGAAAGCAGGGCGATCGGGAGTCCGACGCAGAGGCGACGCCGTTGCGCGCGGCCGGTGTCCAGTAGACGAGCCGGGCGCAGGCGTCGGCTTCCTCGCCGCGCGCATCGACGAACTCGACCGGTTCGATACCGACATTCTCGTCCGTTCGGACACCGAGGTAACGAAGCACCGTGTCCGCAGTGCCACCGGACAGTTGTGACGCCCGTCCGTCCCACAGTGCAAGCAGCAGGCTGCTGCGGCGAATGAGGGTATCGGTAAGGTTCGCATACATCGCGTCACGCTGCGCCGCGGAGTGCTGGAGACACGCATCGTCGGTGGGCGCGCCGGATGAAAGTTCGACACAGCGGATCTCCGGGTGCCGCAGCAGCTTCTTGAGCGACACCAGCGTCTCGGCGTCGAAGTCGGCGGCGTATTGATCCAGCGGCATGGGCAGCACGGCTTCGACGCCCACGCCGAGCGCGAGGGCGGTCTGTGCGACCAGCAGATCCGCGCCCTCAGCCATGCCGACGATCATGCGCAACTCCGTGTCCGGCAACTGCTCCCTGAGCTGCTGCACGAAGCCCGTCACGGCCTCCCGCAGGCGCGGCAGGTCGTCGGGATCCAGGTCCCTGTGCCCCGAGACCCCGACCATGAACGGCGAATTTGCAATCGATTGGGGGGTGAGCGAGTTCAAGATGCCACCGAGTCAGGTCCGGGTCCGGCGGCATTGTGCGGGTGGTGCCCGCCCGGCCACAATGGCCGCGCTGAAGCAGCCGGTATAGGACTGTCAGGCGAACCCGTGCGTGATGGCGTACGCCGCGACCGCTGCTGCGGATCGCAGGCCGAGCTTGCGCATGAGATTCGTGCGGTGCTTTTCCACCGTCTTATGACTCAGGGACATCAGCTCCGCCATCTCGCGCGTGCGATAGCCCTTGGCGATCAGCGTGATGACTTCCTGCTCACGGCTGGTCAAGGCACCCGACCCACGCGAGCGCCCGGGCAGCCGATCCGAGGTCTTGGCGTAGGCGGTCACCATCCGGTCGAGGGCCGAGGGGCTGATGTAGCTCTTGCCGGAAGCGATCCGGTGAACGGCGTTGAACAGTTCCGCGCGGCTGTCGGTCTTCAGGACGTAACCGTCGGCGCCGGCGCGCAGCGCCGCCTCGATGAATGTTTCGTCGCGGCGCACCGTGAGGACCAGGACCCGCACGTCCGCCCACCGGCCCTTCAGGTGGACAATCGTCTCCGGACCGGCCTTCAGGTCGGCCGCAAAATCTATAACGATAACATCGGGTTGTGCGGTCGTAAGGTTCTGCACCGCCTCACGACGACTCGCCGTCGCCGCGACGACCTCCAGGGCGTCATCGCTCTGAAGCAGGGCGCACAGTCCATCGCGCATGATGCCGGCTTCATCGACGACGAGTACCCGGGTCTTGCGGCGCACTGGCGCGCTCTGCGCGGAAGCCCCCGTGGGAGCCGCAGCCATGGTCGACGCTCCCTCTTCGGCGACGCTATGTGGATAAGGCACAGCAGGGAGGTTAGGCTAAGGAGGGGGCGAATTCTCTACGGGGGATCCCTACCCGCGAGCTTCGTAGTGTCCCCCAAGGTGGCCCTCTGCAGCGCCCGTATACGGAGTGAGGAGCCGGCGCTATGGTACGGCGGTCGTGCAACGATCGTGCTCTTGGCACGCGCGGGGGGCTGCATGTGGTGGAAGGTATTGTTGGCTTACCTGATGGCGCTTGCCGGCCTCCTGTGGTTTGTCTATCGGTTCGGCAAGTCGCTGGGCAGATCCAACGCGCCCACCTCGGGATCGTCGTCCTCCTGATCGCTGGCGACGCCCGCCATTGGCTGACGCCTGTTTGCAATTTGGCGACAGTTTGCAAGGGCCGAGCGCCGGATGTGAAGCTAGAAAAATTGCGGGTCGGCTAATACAGGTCGGAGTTCACATGAGCGGTGAACGCGCGGGGGAGGCCAGCGAGGACATCGCCGTGGGTTCGGCGCATACGCCGGGCGTGCACGCGGCCATTGCGCGCGCCAAGCTCGAGTGGGAATGCACGGTCGATGCGCTTCCGGACCTCATCTGCCTGCTGGATCGCGGCGGGCAGGTGCTGCGCGTCAACCGCGTGTGCGAGCGTTGGAATCTGGGCTCGATCGCCGACGTACTCGGGCGCGGGCTGCACGATGTATTGCACGCAAACTGCGGTGCGGCCGCCTGCCAGCTCAAGGAGTCCCTGCGGACCGGGTGGCTGAGCCTGCAGGGAGGGGGTCCTGCGGAGTTTGAGCTCCGCGACGCCCTGCTGGAGCGGGCCCTGCATGTAACCCTGCGGCGCATGACGCCGGGACCGGCAAGCACCGCCACTGAGCCGTTGGCAGTGGCGGTGGTCGCGGACGTGACGGCCCTGCATCTGGCTCGCGAAGCATTGAGCACCATCAATCTGGAGCTCGAATCCCGCGTACGCGTACGTACCGATGCGCTGGGCGAGGCCAATCGTGACCTGCAGAATGAAATCGTGCGCCGTGAAGCCGCCGAGCAGGCATTGCGCCGCTCGCGCAACGAACTGGCCACGCTGTCGCGGCAGCTGATCACCGCGCAGGAGATGGAGCGCAAGCGCATCGCGCGCGAGTTGCACGACTCGGTGGGGCAGCAGCTGAGCGCGATCAAGTACAGTCTGGAACGCGGCGCGGCACTGATGCAGCAGGCGCGTCCGCACGACTCACAGCCAATCCTGCAGCGCGCCATCGCATCCCTCCAGGACGCCATGGAGGAGATCCGCGGCATCGCCATGAACCTGCGACCCGCGGTGCTGGACGATCTGGGAGCGGCGTCGGCGGTTTCCTGGTTCTGCCGCGAGTTCGCGCAGAGCTATCCGGATCTCACGCTGCGCGAGGCGGTGGCGGTGGTCGATGCGGACATTCCGGAACGCCTCAGCACCTCGGTGTTCCGCAGCCTGCAGGAGCTGCTCAACAACGTGGCGAAACATGCGCAGGCTCGCCAGGTGGTGGTGTCGCTGGCGCGCTCTGGCGATCAACTGGTGCTGGAAGTCACCGACGATGGCGTGGGGCTGGAAGCGTCCGTGTCCAGCGCCTCGATGCGTTCGGGGCGGGGGATGCGCAATCTGCGCGAGCGCGCCGAGATGACCGGCGGGCAGATGCGGCTGCAGCCCGGTGCGGCCGGCGTCGGTACGCAGGCGCGTATCGAATGGCAACTGGGTCCGGGTGAGGCCCGCAAGACCGACGCCGCCTGACGGCAGCTCAGGGGGCGGTATTGCGTCCCTCGAAGGTCTCGTCGGTCGGCAACAGGCCGTTACGCACCGCGAACAGCGTGACCGCCGCGGTGTTGTGCAGTTCGAGTTTGCGCATGAGATTCGCGCGGTGCTTTTCCACCGTCTTGACGCTCAAACGCAGTCCCACGGCGACCCGCTTGTTGGACTCCCCGAGTGCGATGCGCGTGAGGACCTCGCGTTCGCGTTCCGTGATCCTGGGGCAGGCGTCGGTTGCCGGGTCGTTGCGGCGCAAATAGCCGGACACGAGCCGCGCGGACACCGGCTCGGAAAAGTACTTCTGGCCGGCGATGACGGAGCGGATCGCCTGCAGCAGTTCCGCGCGGCTGGCATCCTTCAGCACGTAGCCATCGGCGCCGGCGCCCAGCGCGGCCCCGATGTACTCGTCCGTACAGTAGGCCGTGAGCACCAGCACCCGCAGATTCGGGCACGCCGCGCGCAACTCGTCGATGGTTCGCAGCCCGGAGCCGCCCGGCATCGCGAGGTCGGTAATCACCAGCGTCGGGCTCGTGCTCTGGACCACCCGGACGCCCTCCGCCCCGGTGCTGGCTTCGCCGACCACCTTGAGATCGGGCTCCAGCTCGATCAGAGCGCGCAGGCCCTCCCGCAGGATCGCGTGATCCTCGACCAGAACGATACGCGCTGACGTGTGCGTCATGTACACCACCGGTAAACGCCTTGCGGCGTTGCTCCCCGTATTCTTGTAGGCATTATCAGGGAGAGTTCATTTTTCCTGCAGCGGATCATGCCGTGAAAGTCAACGGCGGTCCACCACCGGCACCGGTGCATAGTTCACAGTTACAACAAGATACACGGTTACCCTACCTGTTATGTCCCGCGGGCAGAGAGTAAAAGAGCCCAATGCATGCGCCGTGGGCCGTTCGCTTGACTATGACACTGCTCGCTGCGGCAGCGGGCGGGGTCGCGCACGCGGACATTTATAGCTTCGTGGACACCGCCGGCGTCACCCATTTCAGCAATGTACCGGTGGACGCGCGCTACCGGCTGCTGCTCGCCGCCCCGGCTGAGGCGCCGACCCGGCACCCCGAAAAATGGCTGGCGAAATCCGCGCTCTACGATCCGATGATCGAGCGGGCGGCCCGCTCGGCCGCGGTGCGCCCTGAACTGGTGCGGGCGGTAATCGTGGTGGAGTCGGCCTTCAACCCACGCGCGTTGTCGAAGCGTGGCGCGCAGGGGCTGATGCAACTTCGGCCCTCGACGGCGCGGCGCTACGGCGTGTCCGACGCATTCGATCCCGAACAGAACATAATGGCGGGCGCGCACTACCTGCGCGACCTGATGGCGCGGTTCGGCAACGATCTCGAGTTGGCGCTGGCGGCGTATAACGCAGGCGAGGATGCGGTCGAGCGCTACGGGCGCAGCATTCCGCCGTTCTCCGAAACCCGCCTGTACGTGCCCAACGTGATGCGCGTCTATCGCAAGCTGCTCGCCCAGCAGCGCAGCAGCTGACCTACCGTAATTACCTACCCCCGGTTAGGGGCTTCCCCTCCGTTGGCTAGAGCACCCGCCCACTGTCGGGCGCGGTCGTCTTTGATCACCATGGGGGAAACAAGACCACACAGCTAAAGCGCCTTCTGGCGCGGACGGTGGCCCCTACGATGTACAAGATGTACGACCCTGCCCATTTTCTGAACAAAGCCCGCAGCCGCGGCTTCACGCTTCTCGAGCTGTTGGTCGTGATGGTGATCATCGGCCTGTTGGCGGGCTTCGTTGCACCGCGATACTTCGCCCAGGTGGGCAAGTCGCGCGTCAAGGCGGCGCGGGCGCAGATCGATGCGCTCGACAAGGCACTGGAGCAATACCGTCTGGATGTCGGGCGCCTGCCGACCACCGAAGAAGGACTCGCGGCGCTGAACAGCGCGCCGCAGGGAGTCACGAACTGGGAAGGGCCGTACCTCAAGAAGGACGTGCCACTCGATCCCTGGGGCCACCCGTACGTGTATGCGCAGCCCGGTGCGCACCAGAATGATTTCGATCTCGTCTCCTACGGCCGCGACGGTCAGGCCGGCGGCAGCGGCGAAGACGCGGATCTGACGAACTGGTGAGCCGCCGTGGAATTTCGCATCAAGGCACTCGACAGCTCCTCCAGCGTCATCTCCTGCATGGTGGACGCGGTGGACGAGACCGACGCGCGCCGCCAGATCGCCCTGCAGGATCTCAAAGTCATTTCGCTGCAACCGATGCGCCGCTTGCGGCGCCTGTTCCAGCCGCCGCAACTGCAGCTGGCGGTATTCAGCCAGCAGCTGGTGTCGCTGCTCGATGCGGGTCTGTCGCTGGTCGAGGCGCTCGAAGCGCTGGCGCAGAAAGAATCCAGCGCCACGACCAAGCGCACCCTGGACCGCATCCTCGCTCGCCTCTACGAGGGTCAGACTCTCGCCGCGGCGGTGGCGGAACATCCAGCCACTTTTCCGGATCTGTACGTTGCCTCCGTGCGTGCAAGCGAGCGAACCGGCGCCCTGCGCGAGGCGCTGACGCGCTACATCGCTTACCAGCAGCAGGCGGATGGGTTGCGCAAGACCCTGGTCAATGCCTGTATCTATCCGGCGGTACTGTTGGTGGCGGGGTTGCTGGTGACGCTGTTCCTGATGGGCTACGTGGTTCCGCGCTTCAGCTCGATCTACGAGGATGTTGGCACCGACCTGCCGTTCGCCTCCCGAGTGCTGCTGCAATGGGGCCAGCTCATCGATGCGCATGCCGGCCTGGTTGTCAGCGCCGCGATCGCGGCGCTGGTCGGGGCCGGTTACGGGGTGGGACGACCCGCGGTGCGGGTCGCGGCCGGCAAATGGCTGGCGCGCATTCCGGCCATCGGCCGCCAACTGCACGTCTATCAGCTCGCGCGCCTGTACCGCACCGTCGGCATGCTGGTGCGCGGCGGAATGCCGGCGGTGCCGGCGCTGCGCATGTCGGGCGGGGTCGTGTTTGCAGGTTCGCGCGCCGCCTATGCCGCCGCGACCCGGGCGGTGGTCGAGGGGCAATCGCTCGCCGAGGCCATGGAACGCAATGGACTCACGACCCCGGTGGCGGCGCGCATGCTGCGCGTCGGTGAGCGCAGCGGCAACATGGGCGAAATGATGGAACGCATCGCGGATTTTTTCGATGAAGAGCTGGCGCGCTGGGTGGCGGTGATGACGCGCCTGATCGAGCCGGTTCTCATGATCGTGATTGGATTGATCATCGGGGTGATCGTCGTGCTCATGTACTTCCCGATCTTCCAGCTCGCCGGGAGCATCCGATGAACGCGGCGGTCGACCAACTGCTGGACAAGCCCGCGCCGGCTGTGAGCGCGGTATCCGCTGCGAGCCTGGCGGCAGCTGCGGCGACAGCCGCCGCTGCTGCGCCGGCCCCGCTGATCGATGAACCCTCGATCGCGCGCGCCATGAAGGAGGCGCAGCAGGCGAACCGTCCGGTCCTCGAAGTGCTGGCGGAAACCTGCGGTCTGGCCGGCGATCGGTATGCGCAGGCACTCGCCAGCGCGTTCGACTACCGCTTTGTCTCCAGCGGCGAGCTTGCGCAGCTCGAGCCGGATTTCTCCGTGCTGCCACCGGGAGATGCCACCCGCCGTCACTGCGTCGTGGTGCACGAAGGCGAGCGGCTGCTGGCGGTCTTTACCGATCCGTTCGATGAGGCGTTGCGCGGCTGGCTGGAGCTGCGGCTCAGTGCGCCGATCGAATGGGCGCTGGCCGCGCGCGAGGAGCTCGCCAACCTGATCGCGCGCCGCGCCGAGGGGCTGCGCGCCATCGACACGATGCTGCCGGAGACCGAGGAGGGAGCCAAGGGCGAGGAGGGGGTCGACAATCTCTCCTACGTCAGAATCAGCGAGGACACCAGCCCGGTGGTGCGCCTGGTGCACTCCACCGTGTACGACGCCCTGCGCGCCGGCGCCAGCGACATTCACCTGGAGACGACCGCGGGCGGACTGGTGGTGCGCTATCGCCTGGACGGTGTGCTCGCGAGCATTGCCACCGTGCGCGGGGTTGAGACCGCCGAGCAGATCATTTCGCGTATCAAGGTCATGTCGGAGCTCGACATTGCCGAGCGGCGCGTTCCCCAGGACGGCCGATTCAAGATCGCCATAAACGGCCGCCCGATCGACTTCCGCGTCTCGATCATCCCGAGTATTTTCGGCGAGGACGCGGTGCTGCGTATCCTCGATAAGCAGGCGCTCACCAAGATGAGCGGCCTGCGGCTCGATGTTCTCGGATTCGAGTGGAACATCATCGAGCAGCTGCGCCGCGTAAGCCTGCTGCCCTACGGCATGCTGCTGGTCACCGGCCCCACCGGCAGCGGCAAGACCACCACGCTGTATGCGGCCATATCCGAGACTCAGACCGGACGCGACAAGATCATCACCATCGAAGACCCGGTCGAGTATCAGCTGCCGGGCGTGCTGCAGATACCGGTGAACGAGAAAAAGGGGCTGACCTTCGCGCGCGGGCTGCGCTCGATCCTGCGGCACGACCCGGACAAGATCATGGTGGGCGAAATCCGTGATCCGGAGACCGCGCAGATCGCCATCCAGTCAGCGCTCACCGGTCACCTGGTGTTCACCACGGTCCATGCCAACAACGTCTTCGACGTGGTCAGCCGCTTCGTGCACATGGGCGTGGATTCGCACGGCTTCGTGTCGGCGCTGTCGGCGGTGCTGGCGCAGCGCCTGGTGCGCATCGTGTGCGAACAATGCTCCGAGGCCTACATGCCCTCACGCGAGCTGCTCGAGGAATCGCATGTTCCGATCGTTACCAGCGCCTCGTACAAGTTCCGCAAGGGGCGCGGTTGCGGGCACTGTCGCGGCACCGGCTACCACGGCCGCAAGGCCGTCGGGGAGTTGATGGTACTGAACGACGAGATACGCGAGGCGATCGTCAGCCGCGTGCCGGTGCGGCAACTGAAGGAACTGGCGCGACAGGCCGGAGTGCGGCTGATCCGCACCGCGGCGCTCGATCTGGTGCGGCGTGGCTTCACTACAGTGGAAGAGGTCAATCGTGTCACCATTATGGCGTGACGAGGTGGGAGCGTACCTCTCGCCGCACCGGCTGTGCCTGGTGCGCATGAAGCGCGGCGCCAAGCCGACCCACGTCGCCGAGCATGAGGCGCGCTTCGAGGGCGCCAAGACCGATTCCTGGGCTGCCGCGCTCGAGGCATTCGCGGCCATGCTTGCGCAGCCACCCTGGGCTGGCACGCGCACGCGGGTCGTGATTGCCGACCATTGGGCGCGCTACGCGATCGTGCCGTGGGTGGCGACGCTCAGCTCCGCGGCGGAGCGGCTGGCGCACGGGCGGCAGCTGCTGACGAGCCTCTACGGTGAGGGGGTGGCGGGCTGGGACCTGCGCATCTCGGATGCGCCGCCGCAGGCGACGCGGGTCATCTGCGCCGTGCCGGGCGAACTGATTGAAGGCGTGCGCGCCGCCTGCGCCGCGCATGGGGGCGCGCTGCTGTCGCTGCAACCGCAGCTGGTGGCCGCCTACGAAGCCTGGCGGCATTGTCTGCCGCAGACCAACGCCTGGTTCGTGAGCGTCGAACAGGGCTCGCTCGCCGCGGCCCGTCTCGGCCGCTACGGCTGGGAGCGTGTTCACGGCGTGCGTATCGGCTCGGACTGGATGCGCGAGCTCAAGCGCCTGCAGACCTTCGGCCGGCTCGCCAGCAACAGTCCGCAGGAGGGCCAGGTGTACGTCGACGCTCCCCACGCCTGGCGTCAGGTCGCAGCGGGGACGGCGAACGCAGGCGAGGGCAGCGGCTTGCAGTGGCTTGAGGAGCCGAGCGGGCCGATGACGACTCTGCAGCGTCTGGGCAGGACCCGGCGGTTGGCCGCATGAGCGCACCCGTCGTCAATGTCGATTTCGTCGCCCGGCGTTCACGCGTGACGCTCGTCGGCGCGCTATTGCTGCTGCTGGGCGCGAGCGCGGCGGCGGGCACCTACGCCGAATACCGGCTCATGCAGGCGCGCCGCGCCGGCCTGGAAATGAAACTGGAGGCGGCCACGCGCCGCAATCGTCACGAGCCGGGGCTCGATGCACGCAATGCCGGATTCGCCGAAGCCGCCGGCCGCATGGCCGAGCAGCTCGGGACGCCCTGGACCCAGCTGCTGGCGGAGCTCGAGACTGCGAGCCGTGATTCGACCGGGCAGATCGCCGTGCTCTCGATCGAACCGGATCCCGTCAAGCACAACGTGCACATCACCGGCGAGTCGAAGGACTTGCCCCTGGTACTCGCCTACGTGCAGCGCCTGCAGGCGAGCAGCCTGCTGCGCTACCCGATGCTCGACAGTCATGACGTGAAAACCGACGACGCGCAACGGCCGGTGCGTTTTGCGATGAGCGCGGAATGGAGGGAAGCGCCGTGAGCCTCGAGGAGCGCCGGCCCGAGGCAGCAGGCCGCGCCGCGGCGGGAGCCGTGGTGGAGGCGCCGGCCGCGCCGCCGCTGCTCGCAGGCGCGAGTGCGCCGCGTAGCGCCGTGGCGGCTCTCCCGCAGCGCATTTCGGCCCTGGCCCGGGCGCAGGCGGGTGCCACGCAGCTCGGGCCGCAGCTGCAGTACCAGATCGCGCGCCTCGGTCCCGCCGGCCAGGTGGGCCTGGCGGGGCTGGTCGCCGCGCTGGTGTTCGCCGCGAGCGCGCTGCTGCCGGCGCGTCACGCGCTTGATGCGCTGAGTGCGAACATCTCGCGGGCGCAGCACCCATCCGCAGCGTTCACCGCCGACCAGGCGGCGCCGCGGCTGGTCGAATCGCTCCCGACCCGCAACCAGATACCCGCGGTGATCGGGCTGATCTATGGCAAGGCGAAGGAGGCCGGCGTGACGCTTGACACCGGACACTACGTGTACAGTCCCCCGAAGGCAGGCGCGCTCGCCCGCTATGACCTGGACTTTCCGGTCAAGGCCAGCTATCCGGACATCCGCAACTTCATCAATCACACCCTGACCGCGGTGCCCTCGGCCGCGCTTGCCAAACTGCACGTCGAGCGCAAGACCGTGGGCGACCCGGTCGTGAACGCCGATATCGGTTTTGCGGTTTTCGTGCGCAGCGAACAACGACCATGAACCTGAGCAAGCGCGGCAAGTGGCTGACCGGCATCGCGGCATTGATCGCCGCGTACGTGGCGTTCGGTCCGAAGGATTCCGATTCCGTCGAGCCGGCGCGGCACACTGCGGCGGCGCCGGCGCACGCGCCGCGCGCCGCGACGACCCTGTCGGCGCCCGTGGCGCGCTCGCTGCTGGCGCTCGCGCACCGCGTGGTGGACCCGACGGCGGCCGGTGCGCTGTTCGCAACGCACTCCTGGTACGTGGCGCCGCCGCCGCCGCCGCCGGCGCCTGAGGTGAAGCCCGAGCCGCCGCCAAAGCCGGTGGCGCCGCCGCTGCCCTTCACCTACATGGGCAGCTATGCCCCCAACGGCGCCAAGCCGGTGTTTTTCCTGACCCAGGGTGATCGCGTCTATGACGTGCACATCGGGGACACGCTGGATGGTACGTATAGTGTGGACGCGTTCAACAACGGGGCGCTGGTCTTCACGTATAAGCCTCTTAACCAACAACAACAACTCACTACAGGAGGCGCTCCGTGAGGAACTCATGGCGCCGCATTGCGGGGCTGATTCTGATTCTGGTTCTGGTGACCGGCTGCGCGGCCGAGAGGCTGCATCGCGACGGGCTGGCGGCCATCGAGAGCGGGGAATACGAGAGCGGGGTGGCGTTGCTCAGCCAGGCGGCGCACAGCGACCCGCACAACATGACTTACCGGCTCGATCTGGGGGCGCGCCGCGAGGCGGCGATCCAGCAGCTGATTTCGCTGGCCGACACCGCACGCTCGGCGCACCAGCTCGATGCCGCGGCGCAGGACTACAAGCGCGTCCTCACCATCGATCCCAATAACGACCGCGCGAAGCGCGGCCTTGCGGGTCTGGCAGGCGACGCGCGTCACGGTGACGTTATCGCGCAGGCCCGCAAGGACTTCGAGCGCAAGGATTACGACGCCGCGGAAGCGAAGCTGCGCGCCGTGCTGAACGAGAGCCCCGGTTACGGTCCGGCACAGGATCTGGCCGCCGAGATCACCGCCACGCGCGGGCCCATCACGGTGGCGCCGCGGCTCAAGACCCGTGACAACCACAAGGTCACCCTGCAGCTGCGCGACGCGCCCACCAAGATGGTGTTCGAGGTGCTGTCGCGCGAGACCGGCATCAATTTCATTCTCGACAAGGACGTGAAGAGCGACGGTAAGACCACCATCTTCGTGCAGGACGTTCCGGTCGAGCAGGCGATCGACCTGGTGCTCGACCAGAACGCGCTGGCGCGGCAGATCCTGGCCGACAACATGGTGCTGATCTATCCCAACATCGCCGCCAAGCAGAAGGACTACGAGCAGCAGATCGTCCGTACTTTCTATCTCACCAACGCCGCCCCCAAGGACGTGGAGACGATGCTGAAGACCGTCCTGGCCGCCAAGACGATGTTCATCGACGAGCGCACCAACGTTCTCGTAATGCGCGACACGCCCGATGCGGTGCGCATGGCGGAGAGGCTGGTCTCATCGCTCGATGTGGCCGAGCCGGAAGTGATGCTGGAAGTGGAGGTGCTGGAGATCTCGCGCAGCCGCCTGCAGGACCTCGGTATCCAGTACCCCACCAGCGCGACCTTCACCCCGGCGCACATTGCCGCGGCCGCCACGAGCGGCGCCTCCGGGCTGGTGCTCTCGGACCTGTCGCACCAGAACTCCCACACCATCGGCATTAGCTCGCTGGCCGTCACCGTGAACGCGATGAAGCAGGCCGGTCTGGTCAATACCCTGGCGAGCCCGCGGATCAGGGCGCGCAACAAGGAAAAAGCCAAGGTGCTGATCGGCAGCAAGGAGCCGGTCATTACCAACAGCGTGACGCCCACCGCCGCCGGCGCCCCGGTGGTGACCGGCAGCGTGCAGTACCTCGACGTCGGTCTGACGCTCGAGGTACAGCCCACCATCTACCTGGACAGCGACGTCGCCATCAAGATCAGCCTGGAGGTGAGCTCGATCCTGAAGCAGGTCGCGACCGCCTCGGGAACCATCGCCTACGAGATTGGCACGCGCAATGCCAGCACGCTGCTGCGCCTGAAGGACGGCGAAACCCAGATTCTCGCCGGGCTGATACAGGAGTCGGACACGCGCACCGCCAATACCATCCCGGGCCTGGGCGACATCCCGATTCTCTCGCACCTGTTCGGCACGCATCACACCGACCACGAGAAGGACGAGATCGTGCTGTCGATCACCCCGCGCATCATCCGCATGCAACAGCGCCCCTCGAGCGATGCGACCGAGTTCTGGTACGGTACCGAGACCCGTACGCGCTCGGCGCCGTATAGCGCGACTGCGGGATCCGTCGGGACGGAGCAGCCGACATCGAGCGCGTCCACGCCGGCCATGCCCAGCGGCAGCGCGATGCTGCCGGAGGCGTCGCAGCCGCCGGCGGGCGCCGCACCCGCGGTGAGCACTGCGGGCGACACGGCCAGCGCGGCGGTCTCCAATTCGACCGCAGTGGCGGCCGCGGCCGCCCTCAAGGCCGCCGCCGCTTCGCCAGGACTAGCGAGTACCTCGGTGCCGGCGACCGTGGCGTCCAATGACCCGCCGGCGGCCGCAGCGGCCGCGGGCGGTGCCGCAGCCGCGGCGCGCTCGGCGCTGACGCTGGAGGGCCCGAGCGAGACGAAAGTGGGCGAGGAGTTCCAGGTGACGGTGCGCCTCGCCACCGATCAGTCGATCACGCACCTGCGCTCGCAGCTGCGTTTCGACTCGAGTGCGCTGCAGCTCGTCAGCGCCAGCCCCGGCGACATGGTGCCGGCGGCAGCGGGCAGCCCCAAGGTGGACACCCGCGGCAGCGGTGCGCAGCTGGACGTTACGACGACCTCCGACGAGCCGGTGCAGGGCAGCGGCAGCCTCATGGTGCTGCAGTTCAAGGCGCTGGCCGCGCGACCGGCGACCAACATCGCGGCCATGATGAATGTGCTGGGCGGCGCGGGCGCCGCGGTTGGCAACAGCTCCGCGGCGCCGCTGAAGATCTCGATCCAGGCCGCCGCGCAACGCTGAAGACCCATGCGCGCGCGCGGCTTCACTCTCATTGAGCTCGTCATCACGCTGGCGATCGTGGGACTGATGGCCACGGCCGCGATGCCGCTCGCGCAACTGGTCGCCAAGCGCGAGAAGGAGTCCGAGCTGCGCGCGGCGCTGCGCGAAATCCGCACCGCAATCGATGCCTACAAGCTCGCCAGCGATAGCGGCCATATCCAGAAGGAGCTCGATACCTCGGGCTACCCGCCGGATCTGAAATCGCTGTACAGCGGCGTCGAGGATGCCGCGAGCGAGAAGAAAGTGATGCTGTACTTCCTGCGCCGCGTGCCGCGCGACCCGTTCTTTCCGGACGGCGCCGTGCCGGCGGAGGAGACCTGGGGACTGCGCAGCTTTGCGAGTCCGCCCGATGATCCGCAGCCGGGGGACGACCTCTACGACGTGTACTCGCTCGCCAAGGGCGAGGGGCTGAACGGGGTGCATTACCATGACTGGTAGTTGGCGCACCCCGCTGCAGCGCGGCTTCACGCTGATCGAGCTGCTGGTCGTGATGATGATCATCGGCACGCTGCTGTCGATCGCCGTGCCGCGTTACTTCCGCACCCTCGCGCACGCCCGGGAGACGGTGCTGCGCCAGGACCTCGCGATCCTGCGCGAGGCCATCGACAAGTACTACGCCGATCTCGGCCAGTATCCCGACACGCTCGCGGCGCTGGCGGACAAGCGCTACGTACGCTCCTTGCCCGTCGATCCCTACACCAAGCTCGCCGACAGCTGGACGCTGGTGCAATCGGATGATCCGGATCATCCCGGTATCAAGGACGTCCACAGCGGCGCGTCCGAAACGGCGGCCGACGGCACCCCGTTCGCCTCCTGGTAAGGCAATGCGCGCGCGCGGCTCCGCCCAGGCCGGATTCACATACCTCGGCATCCTGGCCGCGATCATCCTCATGGGTCTGCTGCTCACGGCGGCGGCACGCGTCTGGACACTCACCGAGCAGCGCGAGCGCGAGACTCAGTTGTTGTTCGTTGGTCATGCCTTTCGCATGGCCATCGCCGCGTACTACGCCCACGGCGGCCGTTATCCCCAGACCCTTCACGACCTGTTGCAGGACGATCGCTCGCCCGTCCCGCTGCGCTACCTGCGCCGCCTGTACCTCGACCCCATGACCAACAGTACGGACTGGCAGCTGGTGCTCGCCCCCGAGGGCGGCATCAAGGGTGTGTACAGCGGCTCAGGGCTCGTTCCGATCAAGCGCGCGAACTTCGCGCCCATCGACGTCATCTTTGCCGACAGCGACTGTTATTGTGCGTGGCAGTTCGTGTACGAGCCCCGCTTCCGCCGCAGGGTCGCTCCCGGAAACCCAGCACCTGGCAATCCAGCACCTGGCAATCCAGCACCTGGCGGTCCGGCTCCTGGCGGTCCGGCTCGTGGCGGTCCGGCTCCTGGAATTCCGATTCCTGGCAATTTGAACGGGCAATAGCCTCGCTCGGGGCATTGTCGAATCACGCGCACGTCCTGGCGGCTTCCCGTGCCGCCAACCCCTGACACGCCCGCTTTCGCCCACCCGCTGTTGATTATGTCAGCCCTGTCGCGGCTCACGGGGCCGAATAGGGTTTAACGGTAGGGAGACTGGGTATTCAAATCTACGAATTTTAGGAATGAGGGGTATTACGTACGGGCGCGCCAACCGGCATGTTAGGCGCCGTAAACAAACAACCACGCGCTACAGGTCTAGCGCAGCGACGCCAACGGGCGAGGCATTGGGAGCCGTTCGAAGCGGAGTGCTGAGAAACGGCGCTGGATAAGAGTCGAACTTGTACCTGCATACAGAACGAAAAGCGGGCGGGACACGCCCTTCACAGTCACTCACAGGTGTTCACCGCGCTCCGCCTGCCGGCGGATCTGGTTGGAGGCGTTATGTTTAATACACGCGGTTGGATTGCATTGGGCTTGCTGAGCGTATTCGCGATACCCGCGCTGGCTCAGTCGTTTCGAGTTCAGTGTCCAACCAACACAGTCACGCACCCCTCGAACCTGCACGACAACAATTCAGAGCCGGCTTACACCGGTCCGACGACCCTGAGCGCGCCGAGCACCACGACCTTTCAGGCGCCCACGGGGAACGTGAACGGCGCGATCAAATGCCAGCAGATCTCCGGCGGCGATGGCTACGCGACGATGGGCGATGGCACGCAGACGTACCTGTTCTCGTTCGGACCGCTGTCCGGCATCACCGAGATCGCGCTGGGCAGGCCCGGCACGGAATTCCCAAGTGTCTTCAACGTCCCGTTTCCGGTCTCGACCAGCAACTACCTGGTGCCGGGTGATCCCGCGACGACCATAGGCGCCACTACCGTGCCGCTTACGCCAGGCCAGTTAGGGACGCTTGCGAGTTACAACTACAACGGCGCGGTGGGACTCGCTCCCGACGTCGCCAACTCGGTCAACGTTCTCAACATCAGCGAGACGGGGACCACCGTAACAGTGGTTGGCTTCACGCCGCTGGATCTGAATCTGACGGCCGGCGTAGGCCCTAGCCACGTAGGGGCCAGCCAGGTAGTCATCGCGGGTGGGAGTGACCTGCCGGTCGGCTACACAAACGGAGGCAATCCCGTCACGGTAACCGCCATCAACGTTCCCAACCCTTTCTTCCCGCCCAACTACGCGTTTCAGTACAGCCTCCCGAACACCCCCGCAACCACCGGGCTCGCCGCGGTGAACGAATCATCGACCGTAACCGCATCCTTTCCGAAGGCGATTGACGGTCACGTGGATCCGCGCCAGATCATGGATGTGGGCGTGATGAACGGCAACATCCCGGCGCCGCTGATGGCGATCGACGAGGACGACGAGTTCTTCCTGACCTTGACCAACGTCGGCATGATCATGCGGCCGGACCTGTTCGAGCAGCATACCGTGCACTTCCACGGCTACCCGAACGCCTCGGCGTTCTACGACGGCGTGCCGGACGCCTCGGTCGCGATCAACATCGGCGCCAGCTTCACCTACTACTACCTGGCGCCCGATGCCGGGACCTACTTCTGGCACTGCCACATCACCCCGCCCGAGCACTTGCAGATGGGCATGGTCGGGCAGCTGTACGTGCGGCCGCGGCAGAACCGGGTCACGGGCCCCTTGTATGCCGCCCTCCAGCAACAGCAGCTTGATCTGCGCACGGCCTGCAATTCGGCGACCGACATTCTCTGCAGCAACCCGCTACCGGCGGTGAATACCGGTGCCAGCGGCACCGGCAGCAGCCAGTACGCCTACAACGACGGCGACGGCTCGACCTTCTACAATGTCGAATACCCGCTCCAGATCCACGGCTTCGACCCGAACTTCCACTTCGTCGGCATGACCTTCAACCCCGAAGGGTTTGCCGACATGAAGGACAAGTACTTCCTGCTGAACGGGCGCAGCTATCCGGACACGGTGTCCACGGGTCCGTTGCAGACGCAGTCGGCCGACGGCGTGAACCATTTCTCGCAGCCCCTCCCGGCAATCATCAACATCACCGCCGGTCAGAGAGCACTGCTCAGGATTTCGGACCTCGATGTGTCCGAGTATCAGACACTGGCGTCGCTGGGAATTCCGATGCAGGTCATCGGCTACAACGCCAAGCTGCTGCGTGACCAGGCTGGCAACAACCTGTACTACACGACCAACTCGATCACCCTCGCCGGCGGCGAATCGCTGGATGTCGTTCTGGATACGTGTGCCGTGAGGCCGACGGTGGCCGGCGCGGTCACCGGGACGACGACACCCGACTACACCGCCTGCACGACCACAATGGCGCGGGGTACCTATTACCTCTACACGCCCAATCTGGACCACTTGTCGAACGACGCGGAGAACTTCGGCGGCCTGATGACCGAAGTCCACGTGAACTAGGGGAACGGCAATGAGCGCACTGACTACAATAAAGGCGACTTCGATGAAGCGATTGCTTCCCCTCGTGGCTGCGGCGGCGGCCCTGCTGCTCACGGCAGGCGCGCGGGCCGCAGCGCCCGGCATCACCGGACCCACGTTCGCCCTGACCGCGCAGCCGGCCTACATCACCCAGCCCGACGGGCAGGCGGTGTACTCCTGGGGGTATGGGTGCACGACACCGACCGGACACACGTTTGTGCCGGCGACCTTGTCGGCCACGGTCCCGGGGAACATTCCGATCACGCCGTTCTGCAACACGATGCAGGTTCCGGGACCGACACTGGTCGTCACCGAAGGGGTCCAGGTCAGCGTGACGCTGACCAACGCTCTGCCCGCATCCGCCGGCAACACGTCCATCCTGTTTCCGGGCTTCAACGTGACGGCCACCGGCGGCGTGGCGGGTCTCCTGACGCAGGAGGCGGCGCCGGGCAGTACGGTCATGTACACGTTCACTCCCGGCTCCCCCGGCACGCGCGCCTACTACAGCGGCACGCACGGCGACCTGCAGGTCGAGATGGGCCTGTATGGGGCAATCATCGTTCTACCGAACTCCGCCGATGTTCCCACTTGTCCTACCCACAGCACTTACGCCGGACTTAACACTGCGGGGACGGCCCTGGTGGCTGGCGGTGAAGGTGACTTCCGTTTGTCCTCTACCGGAGCCGCCTACCATGTCGCGGGGAGCTGCTACGACCGGGAGTATCTCTTTCAGTTCTCCGAAATGGACCCAGTCATTCACCGCCAGGCAGAAGAGCAAGTAGCGATTGCCGCGGCCGCTTGCACGACTTCAGTTACATCTCCGTCTTGCAGTCTCCATGTGGCGACCGAGCCGTATCATCCCGCGTACTTCATGATTAACGGGCGCTCCATGCCGGACGACATGGATCCGAATTACGCATTTGAGTACCCCCATCAGCCCTACAACGGCAATCCCCATATGCACCCGGGAGACCAGGTCCTTCTACGCATTATCGGGCAGGGCCGGTGGCAACATCCGTTCCACGAGCACGGCAACCATGTGCGAGTCTTGGCGCGAGACGGAAACTTGATCGTGAGTAAGAGTGAGGCGACGCTGCTTGCCGGACCTCTACTCTTCACTACCACCACGACCCCGGGTCAAGCCATGGACGGAATTTTCTACTGGACCGGCAGAGGCCTGAACTGGGATCCCTACGGTCACAAGCCCGTTTCGAGCGATCCTAACGCGACGCTGACTTGCAGTCCGGACGCCAACGGCTACAACACGGTGCAATCGGCGATCAACTATTACGAGTGGTGCCAGGACCACAACAAGCCGCTGCAAGCGGCCCCGTTTGGCGATGTCGCAGGTGGCGGCCCTGTAACTCTGCCCGATCCGAACATCTTCGCCAACGGCGCCTGGTTCGGCGGCAGCCCGTATCTGGGGCCGAACGCCACTACCCGCGCTGTCGGACCCACGGGCACGACTCCGCCGTCTGGCACGATTGCCAACCCGCCAGGCTCCGAAGCTGGCTTTGCGTTTATGTGGCACTCCCACAACGAGCGCGAGATCACCACCAACAATATTTTCCCCGGCGGCATGATGATGATGATGCTGGTTGACAGCCGGGAATTTGTTATCGACGAGTCGAACTAAGCGAGGAGAACGAAGCAATGCGATCCAACTATCTTAGAGCCACGCTGAAGACAGCTGTACTCGCGTTAACCGTGCTCCTCCTCGGAGCAGGTACGGCTTTGGCGCAGCAGCAGGTCAATCTAGCCGCCGGGCCGAGCACCATAACTCTGCCCGATGGCTCCATCGTGCAAATGTGGGGCTACACTTGTGGCCCGGCGGTGACTCCGTCGAGCGCGACCTGCGCCAGATTGAGTTCCGCACCGACGGGCTGGTCCCCCGTCGTGATTACCATTCCCTCGAATGCGTCGGGCGGCCTCACCATCAACCTCACGAATAATCTCTCGTTTACCTTTACGCCGACCGGAAGCACGACTCCGGTCACGAATACAGTTCCGACTTCGCTGGTGATTGTGGGTCAGTTGGGCGGTGGCCTCGGAACGACGGCGACCAAGAAGGATAGCCCGAAGCACACTATCCAAGGCGCAACTTGGCCGATCGCCGGGGATACCAGT
>Ga0137409_10001319_pt1 | contig 26908 bp, 19 predicted proteins | sample CZODoug1_16funga_FD_122059 | JGI IMG/M metagenome (GOLD analysis project Ga0137409, IMG submission 122059) | Vadose zone soil fungal communities from Angelo Coast Range Reserve, California, USA - CZODoug1_16fungal (Hybrid Assembly) | ecosystem: Environmental > Terrestrial > Soil > Vadose zone...
TCGGCGCCGAGGTCATCAAGATCGAGAATCCCGCGGGCGGCGGCGACCCGGCGCGCTACGTGGGCCCGCATCGTCTCGGCGCGGCGGACAGCCAGTACTTCCAGGGGTGGAATACGAACAAGCGCAGCGTGGCGCTCGATCTCAAGTCCGACGCGGGGCAACGCGACTTCGCCGCGCTCGTCGCGACGGCCGACGCGGTGGTCAACAACTTGCGCGGCGATCAGCCCGCGAAGCTCGGCCTCGACTACGCGGCGCTCGGCAAGCTCAACCCGGCCGTCGTGTGTCTGCACATCTCGGCGTACGGGCGCGACAACGAGCGCGCGGCGTGGCCCGGCTACGATTTCCTGATGCAGGCGGAGGCTGGCCTCATGAGCTTGACGGGCGAGCCGTCCGGCCCGCCCGCGCGCTTCGGCCCGTCCATCATCGATTACATGACGGGGACCACGGCGATGGTCGGCCTGCTCGCCTGCCTGCTCGACGCGAAGCGCACCGGCAAGGGCTGCGACGTGGACGTGTCGCTATTCGACGTGGCGCTGCACCAGCTCGGCTACGCGGGCACGTGGTACTTGAACAGCGGCGAGGCCGTGTCGCGCATGGAGCGCAGCAGCCACTTCTCGATGGCACCCGTGCAGACGTTCCCCACGAGCGACGGCTGGATCCTGATCATGTGCATGAGCGACAAGTTCTGGCTCGCGATGCTCGACGTGCTGGGCGAGCGGCGGCTCGCGGCGGATTCGCGGTTCGCGGACGGCAACACGCGGCATCGTCACCGGCAAGCGCTCACGGCACTGCTCGATCCCGTGTTCCGGCAGGCCACTACCGCGGAATGGCTCGATCGGCTTTCGGGCGTGCTGCCCGTGGCGCCCGTGTACGACGTGGCCGAAGCGCTCTCGAGCACGTTCGCCGAAGCGTCCGGCATGATTCGCCGTGTGCCGCATCCCGAGAAGGCAGATTTCAAGGTGCTGACGAGCCCGATCAAAGTGAACGGCGAGCGCGCCGAGCTCGCGGTGTGTCCGCCGCTCGGCGCCGACAACGACGCGCTGCTCGGCGACGCGCCGCGCCGCTCGACCGGCGCGGCCGAATGAAGCTCGCGGGGCTGCGCGTCGTCGACCTCTCGGTGTTCCTGCCGGGACCGTATCTCACGCTCGCGCTCGCTGATCACGGCGCCGAGGTCATCAAGATCGAGCCGCCGGACGGCGACCCCGGCCGCAAGATCGGGCTCGCGGATGGCGATACGACCGTGTTCTTCCGCAACTTGAATCGCGGCAAGAAGAGCGTGGTGCTGAACTTGAAAGAGGCGCGTGACCGCGACGCGCTGCTCGAGCTCTGCACGACGGCCGACGTGTTCGTCGAGTCGTTTAGGCCCGGCGTGGTCGACCGGCTCGGCGTCGGCTACGAGCAGGTCGCGCGGGTGAATCCGGGGATCGTGTACTGCTCGATCAACGCGTTCGGCAACCGCGGGCCGTATCGCGATCGGCCCGCGCACGACCTCGCCGTCGAGGCCGTCACCGGCGTGCTCGGCATGACGCTCGGCGACGACGGCCGGCCGGCGTTGCCCGGAATTCCAATCGCCGACATCGCCGCGGCGCTGCACGGGTTGAGCGGAGTGCTGATGGCTTTGCTCAAGCGCCAGGCGACGGGCGAGGGCGACCACGTCGAGGTCGCGATGCACGACGCGCTGCTCGCCGCGTTGCCGAACATCGTCGCACCGGTGTTCGCCGAGAATCGCGACCCCGATCCGAAGGCGGAGCGGACTACCGGGGGCTCGGCGTTCTACCGGCTCTACGACACGCGCGACGGCCGGCAGATCGCGCTTGCGGGCCAGGAGCCGAAGTTCGTAGAACGGGTGCTCGGCGCGCTCGGCCGGCCCGATCTCGTGCCGCTCTGTGCGCGCGGGCCGGGGCGGCAGCAGCGCCCCGTGGCCGAGTGTCTCGAACGGTTCTTCGCAAGCAAGTCGCGGCAGGAGGCGCTCGATTGGCTCGCCGAGCTCGACGTGTGCTACGCGCCGGTGAACACGCTGCTCGAGGCGCTGGCGGATCCGAATGTGGCCGCGCGCGATCTGCTGCTGCGCGACGAGCAGGGTCGCCCGCACCTCGCGCCGCCGATTAGGTTCGCGGCGGATCCCGCGCGCCCGGTGTTGCGCGCGCCGCTGCTCGGCGAGCACACGGACGACGTGCTCGCAGGCCTCGCGGAGCCGTGGTGAAAAATAGGGACATGTTGCCTTTTTCGTCCGAGCGCGCCGAAGCTGGTGAGCGCTTCGCCGAAAAAGGCAACATGTCCCTATTTTTCGGCCGGGAGATGAGATGACGCACGGGTCCAAGAGCATCGGTCCGCGCCGCTCGCGCGAAAGCTTCGGGCGCTACTACGAGGAGTTTGAGGTCGGCGACGTGTACGAGCATCGGCCCGGCCGCACGATCTCGGAGGCGGACAACACGTGGTTCACGCTGCTCACGATGAATAGCCATCCGCTGCACTTCGACGCCGTCTACGCGGCGAAGACGGAGTTCGGCAAGCCGCTGGTCAATAGCTGCCTCACGCTGTCGATCGTCGTGGGCATGAGCGTCTCGGACGTGAGCTACAAGGCAATCGGCAACCTCGGCTGGACCGACATCAAGCTCACGGCGCCGGTGTTCGCCGGCGACACGCTCTACGCCGAATCGGAGGTGCTCACGAAGCGCGAGTCGCAGTCGCGGCCGACGCAGGGGATCGTGACCGTGCGCACGCGCGGCACCAAGCAGGACGGCACGGTGTTCATCACGTTCGATCGCACGATACTCGTGCCGAAGACGGGCCACGCCGTCGACGACGCGCCGTGACGCGTCGACCTGTCGCGCGGAACTGCGATGCTAGAATGCCGCGCATTCGCACCCGGAAGATCCTCGAACATGCCGCGACGTAGCGCCGCCGGTTCCGCGGATGGAGCTCGGCCGTCCTCGACGCCTCTCTACCGCCAGGTCGTGCAAGCGCTGAAGGCAGAGATCGTGAGCGGGGTCTACCCGGTGGACTCGCAGCTCCCGCCGGAAGGCATGCTGCAGCGGCGCTTCAAGGTGAGCCGCCACACGGTGCGCGAAGCGCTGCGCGAGCTCCGCGACGCGGGGCTCGTCGCGTCGCGCCAAGGGTTCGGCACGACCGTGCTCAGGCCCGGCGCGTCGCGGCCGTACGTGCACGAGGTCGCGTCGATCAACGACCTCATCGAGCTCGCGAACGCGACCAAGTACGACGTCAAGAGCAGCGAAGTTATCAGCGCCGATCGCGCGCTGGCCGAGCGGCTCGGCGTCGAGCCGGGCGGCAAATGGCTGCGGATCGAAGGTTTCCGCTACGCGCCGGACGACGCGCAGCCGGTCTGCTGGACCGAGGTCTACGTGCACGGCGACTTCGCCGGCGTCGAGCGCCTGGTCGGGCGGCGGCCGGGACCGATCTATCTCTGGATCGAGGATCTCTACGGCGAGAGCGTCGCGGAGGTCGAGCAGTCGGTGAGCTCGCGCGCCGTGCCCGATGCGATCGCGGCAAGGCTCGGCGTCGTGTCCGGCGCGACCGTCATCGAGGTGGAGCGCCGCTATCGCTTGTCGTCCGGAGTAGTCGCGGAGGTCGCGTCGAATCTCTATCGCGCCGACGGCTTTAAGCTCACGATGACGTTGCGGCGGTCGAAGCCCTAGGACGTTCCATCAGCTGCGCCGCAGCCGTTTGCTAGACGGAGCTCGCCTGTTTCAGCAGTTCCGTGCGCTTCCTTTCGAGGAGCTGCGCGACGTTCTGCGCCATCTTGCGCTGCATTTCGATCGCGAGGCGCAGCGCGCGGGCTTGCGCATGGTATCGATCCCATTCCCACGGCCAAAATGGGTTTCCCCTGAGCCAGTTGAGCAAGGCTTGCCACGGACTCGTGCTCTGCGAGGCCATTTTTTTGAGCTGCTCCCGTAGCTTCTCGAGCTGGTCCTTCTGCTTCTGGAGTTGCGCCTTGAGCTGTGCCGTCTTCGCGGCCTTAACCGCCGCGTCTTCCGCCGCGCGGTCGGCGCTCCAACGCGCGACGAGACCGGTGAGGAACTGCGTGTTCACGGACGAATTGACGACGGCTGCCGCCACTTCGGAGGGAGTCAAAGACCGGTTGGTCGAAATCCGCACGGTGCTTGCCGACACCGTGGCCTGCCGCAGGCTTGCTTGCGAGGCCGGCAGGTCGAGCTTCAGTAGCCTCTGCCGATCGACGATGCTGCTCAACGGCAAACCGAGTGCGACTTCGATCGCACCCGTTTCCGAAACGCCTTTCGACTTCAACATGTGCACCAGGTTCATGGATGCTCTCCACGACTCCAAGGACGTAGTCGACTTGGCGTCCCGCCTTCGTGTTCTTCTTCTTCTTCTTCTTCTTGGGCGTGCCGAAGAAGCATGGTGCCGTCCGGGACTGGCACTCGAGACTCTGCCGCAAACCCGCGCGCGCGGCAAGTCGGAATTGTCGCGCCTGGGATGAGCCCGACTATGAGGCGTTCGGCTCGGCGGGCGGTCTAGGGGGCGGTGTCCCTGCGGCCGGCACCCGGGCGTGACCCGCTCCCGCCGGCCGGGCCCGAGAAGCACCCGGCACCACTTCCTCGGGAGCTCAGCGCCGCATCTGCAGCCGCGCCCCGCCGAAGAAGCCGTCGACGCTGTCGAGGTCGACGATCAACGGCACGCCCTTGCGCTCCGGATCGCGGCTGCGCTCGATCTCGTGCGCCTGCTCGTAGACGCGGCGGCGTGCGTCCGCGCCGGCGTCGACGCGCGCGCGACCGCGGAACGTCATGAAGCCGCGCGCGTTCGGGTCGAAGTTGCCGTAGATCAGCGCGACCGCGGGGTTCTTGCGCGTGGCCGCGAGGATTCCGCCCTCCGGGTTGCGGACCCAGATCGCGAGCTGCGTGTCGCTGTAGGCCTGGGTGCTGCCGCGGTACGACAGCTGCGGCGCGCCGCGCTCGTCGACGTAGGCGATTGTGACGGGCTTGCCGGTCTCGAACGCCGTGTTCACGGCGCGCTGCATGTCGGCCGTCAGCTTGAGCTCGGTGAGGGTAGGGGGTGGTGTGCTCATGGGCTCGCCCTTTTTGTGGTCTGCTCGAATGTGACCGGCGGATAAGTTACTCTTATTCGGTATCCGAAGTGTAGCGCGCCGGTGCGCACACCAGGGGAGTAACAGCAATGACCGAGCCAGCCACCGCGCGGCCCCGACGCCCGAGCGCGCCCGCCGCCGTCTGCGCGTTCGTCGGGCTGGTCGCGGCCGCGGCCGCGCACGGCGCGACGTTGTTCGATGCAGTGCAGAGCGGCGACCTCGCCCAAGTGCGCGCGGCGCTGGCGCAGGGCGCGGACGCGAACGCGCGCGACGTCGACGGCGCCACGCCGCTGCTCTACGCCGCGCATCTCGCCAACGTCGACATCGTCCGCGCGCTGGTCGCGGCGCACGCGGACGCGAACGCCGCGAACCGCTACGGCGTCGCGCCGCTCCACGAAGCGGCCCAGACCGCCGATCCAGATTTGATTCGTGCATTGCTCGACGCAGGCGCCGAGGCCGACCGCGCGTTGCCCGAGGGCGAGACGCCGTTGATGCTCGCGTCGCGCACCAGCGGCGTGGCCGCCGTGAAGCTCCTGATCGAGCACGGCGCGAACGTGAACGTGGTGGAGCGCTGGCAGGGCCAGACGCCGCTGATGTACGCGGCCGCGCACGACCGCGGCGGCGTGGCCGCGGCGTTGATCGCGGCCGGTGCGGACAAGAACGCGAAGACGCCACGCAACGACTTGCCGGCGCGGCTGCCGGCGGCGCGGTTCAACGTGGAATTCCCGCTCGGCGGCATGACGCCGGTGCTGCTCGCGGCGCGGCAGGGCTCGGCCGACGCGCTGCGCGTGCTGATCCAAGCCGGCGCCGATCTCGAGACGCGCACGCCGGAAGGTTTCTCGGCGCTGGTGCTCGCGCTCCACAATTTTCACTACGACGCGGCCAAGCTCCTGATCGACGCAGGCGCGAGCCCGAAGGGCGGGGCGCTCTACGCGGTCGTGAACGCGCGCAACTTCGTGCCACTGATCGGGCCGCACCAGCACCCGACCGGCAAGGTCACCGAGCTCGAGCTGCTTGCCGCGATGCTCGCGCACGGGGCGGACGTCTTAGACCGGCCGCCGCAGCCGCTTCCCGATCGCGATCCCGGCTTCGGCCAGATCCCGACCAAGCCTGTCGACACGGCGCTGATCCGTGCGGCGCGCTCCGCCGACGTCGAGGCGATGAAGCTCCTGATCGGCGTCGGCGCCGATCCTAAGCTGCCTGAGCCCGACGGTTTCACCACGGTGCTCGCAGTCACGAGCGGCCCCGAGATCCCGCCGCTCGTCACGGTCGACCGAGAGCGGCCCGCCGAGCCCGAGGCGGTGGCCGCGCTCGCGTTCCTGGTCGAGCACGGCGTGGATGTGAACGCGGGCGACCGGATGGCCGGTGCCACCGCGCTGCACACGGCCGCGAAGCGCGGCTACGTCGAGGTCGTACGCTTCCTCGCCGCGCACGGCGCGGACTTGAACGCCGCCGATCGCGGCGGCCGCACCCCGCTCGACTACGCGCTCGGGCGCTCGCCCGCGATGTTCGGCGCGCCGCCGGAGAGCCCGGCCGCCGCGGCGGCGCTGCGCGAGCTCGGCGCGCGCGAAGGCACGCCGCGGACCGCGCCGCCCTCGGCCACGGCCGCGCGATGAGCCTACGACCCGGGCATACAGCGGCGGCCGCCGCGCTCGCGGTAGCGTTTACAGCAATGGTGGTCGCGGCCGGCTGCGCGCGATCGCCCGAGCAGACGGCCGCCGAGCAGCGCGCCGTCCTAGATCGCTACTGCGCCGAATGTCACAGCGCCGCGGAGCGCGAGGCCGATCTCGTGCTCGAGAACGCGGACCTCTTGCACCCGGAAGCGCACGCGGCCGTCTGGGAGAAGGTGATCCACAAGCTCGACGTCGGTCTCATGCCGCCGCCCGGCGAGCCGCGCCCCGACCGGCAAGCCGCGCTCGGCGTGGCCCGCTACCTCGCGACCAAGCTCGACGCCGCGGCCGCCGCAGCGCCGAAGCCGGGCCGCCAGCCGCTGCACCGATTGAATCGCGCCGAGTACGGCAACGCGATTCGCGACTTGCTCGGCTTCAGCATCGACGTCGAGTCGCTGTTGCCCGCGGACAGCTCGAGTCACGGGTTCGACAACGTGTCCGACGTGCTCAAAAGCTCGCCGTTGTTGCTCGAGCGTTATCTCACGCTCGGCATGCTGGTGGCCGCGACGGCGGTCGGCGACACGACGATCGCGCCGCGCGCTGTGCACTACGCGCCGCGTCCCGACCTCTCGCAGAACCGCTGGATCGAAGGACTGCCGCTCGGCACGCGCGGCGGGCTCGCGGTCGATCACTACTTCCCGGTGGACGGCACGTACGAGCTGCGTCCCGAGCTCTGGGAGGCCGCCGCGAGCACCGTGCGCGGGCTCGAGGGTTTCAAGACCCCGTTCGAGTACGAGATGCTGCTCGACGGCGTGCCAGTGCACCGCGCGACGCTCGGCGGCGTGGAGGACGACGCGTTGTCGAATCGCGATCAGGGGAGCGCGACGGCGTCGGCGCAGGAGCGCATCCGCGTGCGGCTGCCGGTGACGGCCGGGCTGCACAAGCTCGGCTTCACGTTCGTGATGAAGAGCTTTGCGATCGAGCAGCGCGTGCTCCAGCCGTTCGAGAGCGACCTGCCGGCCGGCAACGACGCCTATGGCTGGCCGCGCATCGCGCAGGTGCTGGTCACGGGGCCGTTCGAGGCGACGGGTCCCGGCGACACGCCGGTGAGGCGCGCCATCTTCACGTGCCGGCCTTCGGCGGCCGTCGCGCACGTGGATTGCGCGGAGCAGATCTTGGGACGTCTCGCGCGTCGCGCCTACAGCCGCTCCGTCACCGAGACCGAGCTCAAGATGCTGCTCGATTTCTACGAGCGGGGCAGCGCCGGCGGCCGCGACTTCGAGCGCGGCATCGAGCTCGCGCTCGCGCGCATGTTGAGCGGCCCGGAGTTCCTGTTCCGCGGCACGGGGTCGCAATATGCTCCGTGCAATTGCGTCACTCCCGCCATCCCTGGCGGTCGTCGGTCGGCCGGCGCGCCGGGCTCGGTACACGCCGTCGGCGACGTGACGCTCGCGTCGCGGCTCGCGCTGTTCCTCTGGAGCAGCATCCCCGACGACGAGCTCCTCGAGGCGGCGATCGCCGGTAAGCTGGCCGACCCGCGAGCGCTTGAGGCGCAAGTGCGGCGCATGCTCGCCGACCCGCGCGCCGAGGCGCTGGTGGCGAACTTCGCCGAGCAGTGGCTCCAGCTCCGCAACATCGCCGCGAAGACGCCCGACCTGCTCGAGTTCCCCGACTGGGACGACAACTTGCGCAAGGACCTGCTGCGCGAGACGCACCTGCTGCTGCGTCACGTGATGCTCGACGACGCGAGCGTGCTCGACCTCGTCGGCGCCGACTACTCGTTCTTGAACGAGCGGCTCGCGCAGCACTACGGCATCGACGGCGTGTTCGGCGACGCGTTCCGCCGCGTGCCGATCGCCGACCCGAATCGCCGCGGGCTGCTCGGCCACGGCAGCATCCTGTTCGAGACCTCGGTGGCGACGCGCACGTCGCCCGTGTTCCGCGGCAAGTGGATCATGACCAACGTCTACGACGCGCCGCCGATACCGCCGCCGCCGAACGTGCCGTCGCTCGACGACAGCGCGCCCGCTAACACGCCGCGCTCGGTGCGCGAGCGGCTCGAGCGGCACCGCGAGGACCCGGTGTGCGCCGGCTGCCACCTCACGATGGACCCGCCGGGCTTCGCGCTCGAGAACTTCGACGCGGTGGGCCGGTGGCGCGACGCGGACGCGGGCCGCCCGGTCGACGCCACCGGGAAACTCGCGGACGGCACCGAAGTCGCGGGTCCGGCGGCGTTGCGCGACGCGATCCTGAGTCGCCCCGATCTCTTCGTCGGCACGGTGACGAAGAAGCTCGTGACTTACGCGCTCGCGCGCGGCGTCGAGCCCGAGGACATGCCGGCGGTGCGCGCGATCGTGCGCGCGGCCGCCAAGGACGACTATCGCTTCAGCGCGCTCGTGCTCGGCATCGTGCAGAGCGTGCCGTTCCGTATGACCGGCGAGCCACCGGAGACGGTGGCCGCGAATAGATAGGGACATGTTGCCTTTTTCGGCGTGATCCGTGCGCCGAGCTGAGGCAATACCGAAAAGGCAACATGTCCCCAGTTGTGTCCCCAGTGTGTTTGGGAGGACGACGATGTTCGTAACGAAGAAGCACATCTCGCGGCGCGCGGTTTTGCGCGGCGCGGTCGGCTTGACGGTGGGGCTGCCGTTGCTCGACGCGATGGTCCCGGCCGCGCGGGCGGCGCCGCCGCCGCAGCTGCGCTTCGGCGCGGTGTACGTGCCGAACGGCGTGCGGCCGGAGATCTGGACGCCGCCGCTTGGGCCGAACCTCACGCTGCCGCCGCTGCTCGCGCGGTTCGAGCCGGTGCGCGATCGCGTGAACATCGTGACGGGCCTGTGCTCGTCGCCGCAGTCGGAGCATCACAGCGCCACGTCGTTGTGGCTGCATGGCGGGTTCCTGCGCAAGACCGAAGGCGCCGACGTGCGCAACGTGCAGACGTTCGATCAGCACGTCGCCGACGCGATCGGGCAGGACACGGCGCTGCCGTCGCTCGAGCTCGGCATCGAGGATATGAGCGGCTCGCCGGGGTCCTGCGCGTTCGGCTTCAGCTGTATATATATGAATACGCTGTCCTGGCGCACGCCCACGGCGCCGCTGCCGATGGAGCTGAATCCGCAGACCGTGTTCGAGCGGCTGTTCGGCGACAGCGGCACGCAGGAGCAGCGCGCTGCGCGCTGGCGGGAGAAGGCGAGCGTGCTCGACTCGGTGCTCGCCGCGGCGCGTAGCTTGAACGCGGAGCTCGGGCCCGAGGACCGCGTCACGATCGACGAGTACCTCGACAACGTGCGCGAGGTGGAGCGCCGCATCCAGCTTGCGGAGCGGCAGATCGATTCCGGCATCGACCTGCCGGCCGCGCCCACCGGCGTGCCGTCGTCGTATGAGGAGCACGTGAAGCTCATGTACGACCTGGTCGCGCTCGCGTTCCGCGCCGACGTGACGCGCGTGTTCACGTTCATGAAGGGCGTCGAGGCGAGCCCGATCAACTATCCGCAGATCGGCGTGCCCGAGTCGCACCACATCGTCTCGCACCACGAGAACAAGCCCGAGGCGCAGCAGAAGTATGCGAAGATCAACGCGTACCACTTGGGTCTACTCGCGGACTTCGTCGAGCGGCTGCGCGCCACGCGCGACGGCGACGGCTCGCTGCTCGACCACTCGTTGCTCCTCTACGGCAGCGGCATGGGCAACGGCAACGTGCACGATCACCGCAAGCTGCCGATCATGCTGGCGGGCGGCGCCGCGGGCCGCTTGCAGGGCGGGCGGCACATCGCGAATCCGGATCCGACGCCGATGGCGAACTTGATCGCGAGCTTGGGCGACGTCGCGGGCGTGGAGCTCGACGGGCTCGAGAACGCGACGGGCCGCGTCGCGCTCTAGCTAGTCGGTCACGGTCGGCTCGACGCTCGGTCGTAGCTGAACGAGCTTGAAGGAGTTTCTAGGAATGTTTCCGCGGAAACATTCTTCGAGCGCTCGCGCGCGAGATGTTCAGCGTGGTGTCAAGCGTGAAGTGTGCGCGGTCGGTGACGCGCTGCAATCAGCGCCCCGGCGCCAAGCATCAGTAGGCTCACTGTTCCGGGACTGCTGACGGGTTGCGGCGCATTCGAGCTCCACGCGCCCGCGGTGGACGCGCCCCAATGGGTGTTTTGGACTTCACCCACGTCGAACACGGCAAGAGCGAGGTCCGGCTCCGGCAAGGCGATCGACGAGAACACCGCGGCTGCCGACAGAAAGCTGAACGTCATGCTCCAACCGATGATCTGGCCGTTGGCGTCGGTGGACACTTGTCCGTTGCTGAGCATCTGCCCGCCATTGGTGGATGACGCCACGATCGGACCGCCGCCGCGTGCGTCAAAGCTTTCGACGGCAATGGTGCAGCCGGAAGGACATACGGTGAGGCCCGACGCGTTCACGGGCAGCACGCTCGCGAGCCCCAGCGTCAAGCTCATGTGATTGCCTAACTGGCTGGCATTGCTGGGGGAAGCTTGGTCGATCGGCGCCCCGGTGTACGTGTAGATGACGGCCGCCGTAGCCGAACCGGTAGCAGCGAGCAGACAAACAATCGCAACCAAGACTCTTTGCATGGTAGCCGCGCCTCCAATCATGATGTTCCAGACCTGCGACTGGCGTCGCATGCATCAACCGCACCCAGCGTTCAATAACTCCGTCTTTCAATGAGTTGCGTATTCGCGCTCGGGACATTGAGCGCACGGCTGTAAAGGACGCCGACAGCGGCCGACGCGGGTCAACGGGCCGTCTGAATCGGCTATCCGTTACCATGAGCGCTCCGACCGATGGGAGCAAAGTTGCGCAAGCATCGGATGCCGACCGGCGCCGTGGGGTTCATGTCGATCCACGCGGGCCTCACTCACTTTCGGACCTAGCGGATCGCGCTCATGGCCGCCGCAGAAACTACCGCGCTTCGCCCGGAGTGGCTCCAGCCGTCCGACGCGTACGCGTGGGCCGCGCTCGCGAGGAACACGTTGCCGGTCTTCCTGTTACTCGGACTCGCGCCCGCGTTACGCGTGGCGTGGCCGCTCGCGCCGTGGTTGCTCACGCCGGTTCTCGGGCTTTTTCTCTACCGCGTCTCGATCGTGATGCACGACTGCGGGCACCGCACGTTGTTCCGCAACCCGCGCGGCAACGACCGCGTCGGCCGAGTGCTCGGCGCACTCACGGGTATCGACTATCACAACTTCGGTAGGCTCCACTGGCGGCATCACCGCGTTTACGGCGAAGCGGGTGATCCGCAGGCGTTCCACTATCACGAGTTGCGCGCCTTGACGCCGACGCGTTACGTGCTGCACTTGCTGCGTCCGCTCGCCGGCCTGAATCTGCGCTATGTTCTCGGCGAGAGCGCATTGAGCCCGAAGAATCTGCGCCACGCATTCGCGAGCGGCGCTATCGTTACGCTGCTCTGTGTGCAGGCGGCGGTTCTCGTTCTGGTCACGGGCGGCGGCGCGTTCCTCGAGCTCGCCGCGTTGCCGTTCATCTCGGCCGCGACGTTCGGCCTGTTTTTCAGCCAACTGCGCGGAATCGCCGAGCACGCGACGCTGGAAACGCCGGAAGCTGGCCACGTGCGAACGCACGCGCCGCATTGGCTCGACCGGCTGCTGCTCTACGATCTGCATTTCAACTATCACTTCGAGCATCACGCACATCCGCAGATTCCGAGTTGCCACCTGCCGGCGGTGCACGCCGAAATGGCCCCCGGAACCGGGGTGCGGCACGGCATGCTGCGAACGCTCGTCGAGCTTGCGCGCGTGCTCGAGGCGCGCGTCCGTGGCTAAGGTCAAGGTGTACTACAACAGCGCGTGTCCCGTCTGCAACGCGGGCATCGCGGGACAACGGCAACGGATGTCGAGCTGCTCGACCGACGTCGATTGGATCGACATTCACAATCGGCCGGACGCCGTGTGCGAGATCGGTGCCGAGCAAGAGTTCGTGCGCGAGCGGCTGCACGTGGTCGACGAGCAAGGCACGCTGCATGTCGGCGCAGACGCATTCGCCGCGTTGTGGACGCGCACGCCCGGGCAGAGGGTGCTCGGCCGAATGATCGGCTGGCCGGTGCTGCGCGCGCTCGGCCGCTGGCTGTACAACGGATTCGCGGCGCTGTTGTATGCGTGGAACAAAGCGCACGGGCGCTGGTGACCTGCGCGCGCGCTATTGTCGATATCCCGGCTTGCAGTCGTACGGCTCGGGATCGCGGCGGCTCCGGACGAACACCTCGGTTTGCGTGACCGGCTGCTTGAAGTACGCGGGATCGTCGATGACCCAGGTGATCTCGAGCTCGCCGGTTGCGCTCACGGCGAGCCGCTCCGTGAGCTTCAGGTCCTGCGTGTGCAGCACGCCGTAGCGCGGCTCGAGCGTTGCGGCGGTGAAGTGGTCCGTCGTTACGACGAGCGCTGCGCCTTCGAACCGCCCGATCGACCACCCCATCGTGCCGCGCGGCGCGTCGGCCGGCGCCGCCGCGCTCAGGTGCACGACGCGCCGGCTGTCCATGAAGCGATGCTCGATCACGACGGCGTCTTGCCCGCGCGCGATCTCGAACGGCTCGTTGACGTTGACCCAAAAGCGCACGGGGCTCGCGGGGTCGCAATAGATCGCCGGGTCGTCCTTGATCGGGTCGAAGGCCGCGCGTGCGCGCTCGCCGGCTTCGGTCAGCGCGCCTCGATAGTCGGACACGGCGAAGCGCTTCATCGTCCAGACGCCCACGATCGACGCCGCGTCGGCCGGAATGTCCGCGCCCGCGGCGACCGTGGGGCCGAACAACGCGGTGCTCTCGAGCGTGCTGCCGTCGGCGAAGTGGGCGACGCGGAACGCGCAGCCGGTTGCGTTGTGGCGCGCAGCGACGCCGTCGATCGTGATCGGCGCGCCGGGCTTGAACGACTGCGCGCTCAAACCGTTGCGGGACAGCACGGTGCGCGACGCGAGCTCGCAGGTCCAGGTCTCCGTCACACCGGCGCCGTTGACGACGTCGACATACACGAACGAGTGCGGATTGATGAACTCGAAGCGCGCGACCTTGCCTTCGAGCCTCACTGGCCTCGATACGTCGTAGTGCGGGGCCACACCGTGATGTGCAAAGCACGGTGTGCAAACGAGCAGAGCCAAGAATCCGGTGCGCATGGCGTTCACGTCCGGCAGCATCGTGCGTTCCCCCCGGGCTCGCGGATACCCGCAGGCTGGATTCTCGGATCGATCGGCACCAGAGGCAAGCAGCAATGCAGTGCCCGCGATCGATGTCGACCACTTTCCAGCACGGTGATGTCGCGGAACACCGACCCGCGCGGCGAGTCGTGTCTGCCATCGCAGACAATTGTCGCAGAGAGATGAGATTCGTTACCCTGCTTAACAGTCGTCCCGACAGAAGCGCGAAGCCACGTCGATGAGGAAGCCGGTAGCAAATCCGGAATAGCAGCAGACGAACGCGCGAGCACGCGAGCTTACGAGGTGATGGCGTAAGGCTCGTTGCAAGGACGCAGGGGGAATTCGAAGCGGTCTCCGCATCGAATCGGCGGCGAGTCTATGGAAGGAGAACGCGATGAGATCGCGATGGCTGCTCTTTGTCTGTCTGTTTCCCACGATCGGCTTCTCACAGACCCTGGTTTCCCAAGACATCGGCGCGGTGGCCGCGGCGGGGTCCACCGGCGTGGCCAACGGCGTGTACACGGTGCGCGCGTCGGGTGCGGATATTTGGGGCCACGCCGACGAGTTCCGATTCGTCTATGCCCCGCTGAGTGGCGACGGCGAGGTCACCGCGAGAGTTGACAGCCTTGCCGCCGCGGCCCCGTGGAGCAAGGCCGGCGTCATGATTCGCGAGACGCTCGCCGCCAATTCGCGCTATGCGTATGCCATGGTCACGGGCTCCAACGGCGCGAGCCTTCAGTATCGACAAACGGCGGGCGGCGCTGCCGCTTCTCCAGGCATCGCCGATCGGGCCGCGCACGCGCCGTACTGGCTGCGGTTGCGCCGGGCCGGCAACGTGTTCACCGCGTTCAGCTCGACGAACGGCAGCACGTGGACACAGCGCGGCAGCATCACCGTCGCGATGGGGACCTCGATGTACCTCGGGCTCGCGGTGACGAGCCATCGCGACGGCGCAATCGCGACGGCGAGCTTCTCGAGCGTGACCGTTGGCGGCGTGCAACCGCCACCGCCGCCACCGCCGCCGCCGCCGCCGCCGAGCACGGGATCGGCGCTCCTCACGTGGGTCGCGCCGACGACCTACACGGACGGCGCGCCGCTCACCGGCCGCCTCGTCGGCTTCAAGGTGCGTTGGGGCACTCAACCGGGCATGTACTCGTCGCAGCTCGCCATCAACAACCCCGCCACGACGAGCTGGACGCTCGACAATCTCACGGGCCCACGCACGTGGTACTTCGTCGTGACCGCGCTCGATGTCGGCGAGTTGGAGAGCGCATTCTCCAACGAGGCGAGCAAGACTCTCCCCTAGGAGACCGTGACGCCGCGGTCCGGCGGGCGGCGGTACGAGTCTGCAGACCGGCGCACGCGTCATGACTTATCCGGATATGTTCTGGTAGACCACCACGAGTAGCCCGCGAGACTACAGAGAACGCCATTCGACGGCCGCCGGGCGCTGGGCTATTCTTGTCTGGACATCCTAATCCGGACAAGCGTGGAAGCCACCTCCTCGAACGATTCGCGGAGCCTAGCGTCGAGGCGCGCTTCAGCGCGTTGTTCGCGCAGCGCGGGCACGTGATCGAACAGGGCGCACACGCCAGGATCGACGAGGCTGCCGCGCGCGCCGTCGACGACGAAGCGGCGCGAGCTCGTACGCCGTTGCTCGGCTGGCTCGGCGAGGGCACGCCGGCCGCCCGGCGCGGCTTGCTCGCCGCGTCGCTCGGCTGGGGCCTCGACGGGTTCGACGTGATGCTCTACGCGCTCGTGCTGAGCTCGCTGCTCGGCGAGCTCTCGATCACGACGGCCACGGCAGGTCTGTTGGGATCGCTGACGCTGCTCTCGTCGGGGTTGGGTGGCGTGCTGTTCGGCGCGATCGCCGACCGCGTCGGCAGGCGCAAGGCCATGATCGCCAGCATCCTCGTGTACTCCGTGTTCACGTTCGCCTGCGGCCTTTCGCAAACGGTTTGGCAGCTCGCGGTATTTCGCTTCCTTCTCGGCATCGGCATGGGCGGCGAGTGGACGAGCGGCGCCGCGCTCGTGTCCGAGACCTGGCCCGACAGGCATCGCGGCAAGGCGGCGGCTCTGATGCAGAGCTCCTGGGCGGTGGGCTACGCGGCCGCCGCGCTCACCGTCGCGTTCGTGCTACCGGCCTTCGGCTGGCGCGCCGTGTTCTTCGTGGGCGTGCTGCCGGCGCTGCTCACGCTTTGGATCAGGCGCGGCGTCGAGGAGTCGGGCGTCTGGCTCGAGGCGCAGCGCTCGCGCGGCTCGCCGTCGAGCGCGACCGTACGCGACGTGTTCCGCGGGCGCTTCGCCGCCACCACCGCGCTGCTCACGATTCTGAGCACGTCCACGATCTTCGCGTACTGGGGCTTGAATCTCTGGGTGCCCGCGTACTTGTCGCTGCCCGCGGAGCGCGGCGGGCTCGGGTTGAGCGCGTCGTTTACCACGGTGCTCGTCGTCACGATGCAGGTCGGCACGTTCTTCGGCTACGTGTCGTTCGGCTACGTCGCCGACGCGGTCGGCAGACGGAAGGCTTTTGTCTCCTATCTGTTGCTCGCCGCGCTGTTAACGATCGTCTACAGCGTCGTCGCCAATCCGTGGGTGCTGCTCGCGCTCGGGCCGCTCGTCGCGTTCTTCGGCACCGGCTTCTTCTCGGGCTTCGCCGCGGTCACCGCCGAGATCTATCCGACCTCGGTGCGCGCGATCGCGCAAGGATTCACCTTCAACGTCGGCAGGATCGGCAGCGCGGTGGGGCCGTTCGCCGTCGGCACGATGGCGCAAACGCAGGGGTTCGACGTCGCGTTCGCGTTGCTCGCGGGCGCGCTCTTGATCGGCGCGGCCACCTGGATCTGGTTGCCCGAGACGCGAGGCCGCAGCCTTGTCGCCTAGCGGTCGAGAGCCGGCGTTGCTGCGCTCGCTGCTGTTCGCGCCGGGAAATCATCCGCGGCGCGTCGAGAAGGCGATCGGGCTCGATGCCGACGCGGTGATCCTCGACCTCGAGGACGCGTGCCCGATCGCGGAGAAGGTGGCCACGCGCGCCGTCGTCGTGGCGGCGCTCGAGCGGCCGCGTACGGCGCTCGGCTACGTTCGGATCAACGCGCTCGCAACCGAATTCGGCTACGGCGATCTCTGCGCCGTGGTGCGGCGCGGCGTCGACGGCGTGATGTTGACCAAGGTGAACGGGCCCGACGACGTCAAGATCGCCGACTGGCTGATCGGCCAGCTCGAGCGCGAGCGAGGCCTGCCGGCCGGATCGGTGGACCTGCTGCCGCTCATCGAGACCGGCGCGGGCCTCGCGAGCGCCGCGGCGATCGCGGCCGCGGCGCCGCGCGTGAAGCGGCTCGCGTTCGGCGCCGGCGACTTCACGCTCGATCTCGGCCTGCGCTGGTCGCGCGAGGAGACCGAGCTGCTCGCGTTCCGCAGCGCGCTCGTGCTCGCGTCGCGCGCGGCCGGCATCGAACCGCCGGTCGACCTCGCCTGGATCGACACGCAAGACGGAGAGGGCTTCGCCAACTCGGTTCGGTGGGGCCGGACCCTCGGCTTCCAGGGGAAACTCTGCATCCATCCGGACCACGTAGAGCCGATCAATCGCGCGTTCTCGCCGAGCGCGGAGGACGTCGCCCACGCCGAGCGCGTGGTCGCGGCGTTCGCCGAGGCCGAGGCGCGCGGGTCGGCCGCGTTCGCGCTCGAGGGCGCGATGGTCGACTATGCGATCGTGATGAAGGCCCACCGCGTGATCGACGCTGCGGCGCGGATCCGTGCGCGCCGCAGCGCTTGGAGCGAGTGAGCCGCAACCCGCGCGAGCTAGGCGGCGTTCTCGAGTACCACAAGCCCCGAGCAGTGTTCGACACGGGGATGCGATAGTGGCTGCGATTCGTATCGACTGTTCTACGTCTCGGCCATCGGGCATAGAGTCGAGACGATGGCTGGGAAGAATCCGGCGGCCGATCGCGCAGGCTGTCGTCTCGATTTGCGGTCCGCAAATCTCCAACCGCTTGATCGACGGAAAATAAGCGAGCTGCCACGTTCAGCAACCACCCATCGACTGGTTTGCGACCGACTTGCTCGCCGCGACGATCATTGACGATGATGCGCTCCGCTACGCCATGTGACTCCCGTCCCTGGTGCGCGGACAGGAACGCGCAAGTAGCGTGCGCGGACGCGGGCAGATGCAGGAGACGATGATGGTGGAGGCCGTTGGCGCGGCTACGCGGGCAACGTTGACCTCTGTGCAGCTCGGGCGGAAGACGTAGCTCGATGTGCGGGATCGTTGCGATCTTCTCGCGGGAGCGTCCGGTATCGCCAGACGTGTTGCAGCGAGCCGTGCGGGCGCTGCAGCATCGCGGCCCGGACGGCGAAAGAACTTGGATCTCTCCAGACGGCACGGTTGGGCTCGCTCATGCCCGGCTCAGCATCATCGATCTCCAGACTGGAGATCAGCCGATCGCCAATGAGGACGAAAGCTCCCGAATAATCGTCAACGGCGAGTTCTACGACTACGAGCGCGTGCAACGGCGGCTTGAATCGGACGGGCACCGTTTGCGCACGCGCTCCGATAGTGAGATAGCACTACATCTGTACGAAGATCTGGGCACGCAATTCGTTCACCGATTGCGCGGCGAATACGCGCTGGCAATTTGGGATCAGCGTGCCGGCAAGCTCATCGCCGTGCGCGACCGTTTCGGTGTGAAGCCGTTGTTCTATTCGGTCCACGGCGGCGTTCTTTATGTGGCGTCCGAAATGAAGGCGCTATTCGCCGCCGGTGTGCCGGCCCGATGGGACCCTGAGGCCTGCTACTTCTCGCCGCGCTTCTGTCCGCCCGGGCGAACGCCTTTCAGGGGCGTGAGATCCGTGCCGCCCGGCTGCTACCTGACGGCCGATCAAAACGGGGTGGCGCTCAAGCAGTATTGGGATATCGATTATCCGAGAGTCGACGACTCGCGGCGCGTTCGAACCGAGGGTGAGTACATCGAGGGCTTTCGCGCCGTGCTCGATGAGGCTGTTAGGCTGCGATTGCGCGCGGACGTGCCGGTGGGGTGTTACCTCAGCGGCGGCATCGATTCGGCGGCTGTGCTCGGGCTTGCCGCGTTGCATCGAACGGACCCGATACGCGCATTCACCCTGCGATTCGACCATGAGCACTTCGATGAAGGACCGGTGGCCGAGGAAATGGCTCGCAAGGCCAACGCCGATTGGGTGCCGGTCAGCGCGAGCGCGCAAACTCTAGCGGACAATTTTTCAGATGCCGTCTTTCACGCTGAGGCGGTTTGCGACAACGCGAACTTCGTTGGGAAGTATTTGTTGAGCCGAGCCGTTCGCGACGCGGGCTACAAGGTGGTGCTGACGGGAGAGGGCTCCGACGAGTTGCTCGGCGGCTACTGGTATTTCCGCAGGGACATGTCCTTGTACGACGCCCAAGGGCAGAACCCGTCCGAGATTCGCCAGCACCTCGCCAAAACGCGGGCAACGGACAGGGGCAGGTTCGGCTTGGATGATCGTCTGAACAGCTCGCCCTTGACCCAACGTCTGCTCGGCTTTGTACCGAGCATGTTCGTTTGGGCCTTTGCGAAGCTTGCGCGTCTCGAGCCGCTTCATCGTGCCGACTATTTTGCGCCCTTCGGGCACCTGGACCGCGCGAGCTTGCTGCTGAACGACTTGGATGTCAGAGGACGTCTCAACGAACGCTCTGCCGTCCACAAGTCGCTCTATCTGTGGAGTAAGACGGCGTTGCCGGACTACATCCTTACGCTGCTCGGGGATCGAATGGAGATGGCCCACTCCGTCGAGGGCCGCGTCCCGTTTCTGGACCATGAGGTCGCCGAGTTCCTGTTTGACGTGCCCGTAAACCTGAAGATCAGGGGATCGACAGAGAAGTATCTCCTTCGCGAGGCGACGAAGGACGTGCTGACGGATGCAGTGTATCGTCGCGAGAAACACCCCTTCGTTAGCCCGCCCGCGTCCCCCGTCGGACAAAGCGGGATGTGGGCGCTCATTCAGGACACATTGAGATCCAAGGTGGTTGATTCCGTGCCGTTTCTGGAGGCAACGGCTGTCCGTCGGCTTGCAGACGGGCTAGCCGGTGAGTTCGAGCGGCTGAACTCTTTGGAGCGCCTCACCAGGGACATGGATATCTTGACGCTCGTTAGCACGATTCTCATGCACGAGCGCTTTCGCGTGGCAACTGATTGAATGCGTGTCGGGTGCTGCCGGGTATCAAGGCGGGCAAGAACCTCGCCGATTTGGCACGTTGATGCTTTCGCGGTGATGACCGAAGATGGAACGACTTCCACGTAACTAGTCGCGGGGGTCCCAATGGGCATGGCGCTCGACTCATGGCTTCGGGATGCGGCGAGGAGCTGCCGAGATCTTCGTCGGGGTCCGGGGTTCGCGGTCGTCGCGGTGGCCTCGCTGGCACTGGGGATCGGCGCGAACACGCTGGTTTTCAGCGTCGTGAATGCCGTTCTGCTGCAACCCCTCTCGTTGCCGGACCCCGATCGACTCGTCGCCGTCTGGTTGACGCCGCCGAACGCAGACGAGCAGCGCTTCGGAACCAACACCGGCGTCTTCTTTACGATTCGCGACAACAACACCTCCTTCGAAAGCTTTGGGGCGGGCCGGTTGAACGAGGCGTTCACGGCCACTCTGACCGGCGATTCCCGGGCGCATTGGATGCCGGCACAGTTGTTCTCGTCGGACATGATTCGCACACTGGGCGTGAAGCCCGTGCTCGGGGATTGGCCGCCTGCGGATCCCAGCGGGGTTGCGATCAGCTATGGCCTTTGGCAGCGCATGTTCGCGGGGGCGCCAAACGTCTTGGGAACGGCCATGACTCTCGGCGCGGGGACCGCCGCGATCGAGGCCGTCATGCCCGAAGGCTTTCACTTGATGAATCCGGACACGGACGTCTGGGCCTACCAAACGGACGAGAATTTGGCCAGGGCGCTACGGAGTCCGAATCGGCTGTTCTCGCTTGTCGGTCGGTTGAAACCAGGGGTGACGATCGAACAGGCGCAGGCGGAGATGGACGCCCTGGCGCAAGTCATCAGCAAGGAATTTCCCGAGACTCATCTGGGTTGGGGACTCAAGGTGGAATCGCTGCGCGCTGCCTACGTGGGGAGCTGGCGCCAGTTGCTCTGGGTTTTTCAAGGCGCGGTGTTCTTCGTCCTGCTAATCGCTTGCTCGAACGTGGGTGCGCTCGTGTTGTCTCGGGCTTCTGCTAGGCAGAAGGAATTGGCAATCCGGTCGGCCCTTGGGTCGGGACGTTGGCGACTCGTCCAACAGCTGCTGACGGATAACCTCGTGCTCTCCGTCTTGGGAGCCACACTGGGCATCGGCTTGGCATGGGTCGGTGTACGAGTCCTCGCGGTTTCCGGGGTCGAGGGCTTCCCTCGGCTGGCCGAAGTCAGCATGGATTGGCGGGTTGTCGCGTTTGCGGTGCTGACGGCGCTTGGAACCGGCGTCGTTTTCGGCGTGCTACCCGCACTTCACGTATCCCGCCCGAATCTCATGGAAGTGCTCAGAGAGGAAACCCGGGGGTCGAGCGGCGGGCTCGGCCAACAACGATTTCGCGCGGCATTCGTGGTCGGTCAGGTCGCGCTTGCTTTGATCATTCTTGTCGCGTCCGGCGTCATGCTCCGCAGTTTTGCGCTGATCAATGCAGCCGGAGTCGGGTTCAACCCGGCGGACTTGACGGTTCTCCAGCTGCCGTTTCCTCGGACGTATGTTCGGAATACGGGGCAGAACACTCCCGCGGGCGGACTGCTCGTGGCGCTCGACTCCCGCTTCGCCATCGATAGTGAAGCCGTCATCGAACGGTTGTCGTCGCTCCCCGGTGTCCGGTCGGTTGCTGCGACGGCGACTCCTCCGCTTGGCGGGTCGCCGCCCCGTGTTGGAATTCGCATCGAGGGCGAAACTCTGCTGCCGTCGGAGCAGACCGCACGCAGTGCCGAGTGGTATCCGGTGAGCCCCGGATATTTCGACACGCTCGAGATACCCCTCGTTCGCGGCCGCGCATTCGACACACGAGACCGTGGGGAATCGCGCCCAGTCGCGGTCGTCAACGAAGCCATGGCCGAGCGCTTCTGGCCTGCGAAGGATCCGATTGGACAGCGGCTCCAAACCGACGAGGTCGACGCGCCTGTCCGAGAGGTCGTTGGAATCGTGGGGAACGTGCGGCAAGACCGTTATCAACGCGATCCGCAGCCGCAGATCTACATTCCTCGACTGCAGATGTCACTGAGAATGGACAACGCGGTGGCATTGCAGATACTGATGGGCTCGGTCGTCGTGAGGACCGCCGTAGGTGTGACTCGACTGGATGCCACGCTACGCACAGCCGTCCAAGAAGTGGCTCCGACTGTGCCCGTCGCCCGAGTCCGCACCGTCGAAGAATACGCTTCGGGCCAGATACAGAATCTCCGGCGGGCGAGCGTGCTCTTGTCGACATTCGGAGTCATCGCTGTGGCCCTGGCGTTGATCGGCATCTTCGGTGTCGTCACTCATCTCGTGAGACAACGTAGCACCGAGTTCGGTATTCGGATGGCGTTGGGCGCCGCGAGCGGAGACGTCCTCTCGCTGGTGCTCCGACAGGGTTTTGCGTTGATCGTTCTGGGCCTCGTTCTCGGCAGCGTCGGAGCGTTTGCTCTTACCCGGCTGATCCAGGGTTTTGTATACGGAGTGACGACAACCGACCCGCTCAGCTTCACGGCCGCATTGGTCGCGCTGACGGTAGTCGGCCTCCTAGGTTGTTATCTTCCCGCCCGGCGCGCGTCGCGAATCGAGCCCGTAGTCGCGCTTCGGAAGGATTGAGGGCTTCTGTGCAGTGCGGCCGCGCTATCAGCCGCGGCGCCGGGTCTCGCTCGGTCTGCAGGGCATCCAGGGCGCTACTCAAGAGCTCTTCGTCCCGGCGCTTCGCCGGCGGACGCAGGGCGGCGAGTCGCTCCATGAACCCGGGATCGCCCCGCATCCGGAGTGCCTTGGAACGGATGAGCTCCGGCGTATCCGTCTCGCGACTTCCACGAATACCGATGCGGTAGTACTCGATGCGTACCGTGGCGCCGAGCTGATCGTTGTTGCGCGGGTACGCGAGCATCGCTCGCGCTGCTGTCGTGTTTTCGCCAACAGAGCGCGCTTACTGGGAGAGGCCTCGATGATGAGAGCAGCCGTAGCCATATGTCTGCGCCCCCCGTAGCACACCGCGCTTACATTCCGAGCGAGAAGCTAGGAGGCTTGGCGCAATAATGTCAAGTAGTTGCATCTGCGAAGCGGTTGGCGGCGCGTCTCCTCGTCCAACCCGGAGGCGTTCAGTTACTTGCGTGTGCGTCTTTGAGAAACAACGGGCTAGAGGTTTTGCGGCGCGCAAAAAAAGTGTGGTGCGCATCGACCGTACGTAGCCGCCCGACAACACGTCGGTAGAGAGCTGCCAGATGTACTCCCAACAGACTCCATCGCCAATCATGCACGTCGAACAAAACGCGTCTTGTTACTTTTGCTGAGTCTCTGCAAGCTGCGGCCACGTGAAGCTCTCGATGCGCGCGCGTAACGCCTCGGCTGAAGTCCGGGGTTCTGCAGTGCGCGCATCACGGAGGAAGATCGTGTCAATCCGTTTGGAGTACTGGCGGGCCGCGCCGGAAGAGTTCAAGTCGCTCATGTCGTTGCAGCTGCGGCTCAAGGCGGGGATCGACTCGAGACTGTTCGATCTTCTTTACCTGCGCGTGTCTCAGATCAACGGGTGCCCGTTCTGCGTCGACCTTCACGCGCGCGAGTTGCGGAAGGCGGGCGATGCCGAGCGGCGCATCGACGCGCTGGTTGTCTGGCGCGATTCGCCTTTCTTCTCCGAGCCGGAGCGGGCGGCGCTCGACTGGGCCGAGCACCTGACAAGCATGCGCGACGTGGGGCGACTCGATGCTCTCTACGACGCACTTCACCCGCATTTTTCCGAACGGCAGATCGCCGTGCTTACCTTTGCGGTTTCACTCATGAACGCTGTCAATCGCGTTGCGATCGGCTTCGGCCGCAAGCCAGAGGCGGACGCCGCGTCTGCAGGTCCGGCGCTACAACAACAAGGGAGGTAGAGAAGATGGTTTCGTCTGCAATCGATCAAGGCGTTGAGATTGCCCGCATGCGTGCGACGACGCCCTTGTTCGATCATCCACTGCCGAACCTGCTGGAGCTGTCTGCCGGGGAGATCCTCGAGTCTTGCCGCAGGAACCAGCAGCTCGAATTCATGAGCACGCTACGTCAAGTGCGGCGCGACGGCGGGGACATGAGCGCGGAGATTCCGCTGCTGCGGCGGTATCTGGCCTGCTATCCATCCGACAGCCTGCGCCAGCGCTTGAACGCGACCGTTCTCGAACAGCTCTTTCTAAGGGTGCACGACCACGTCATGGCGCATCCCGTTTGGTTGCATCCGTTCTTCGTGCGAATCGCTACGGGCGACATCGACAAAGAGCAGTTGAAGCAGTTTGCACGTCACTACTTCAATCAGGTGAAAAACACGCGCCAGTGCGTCGCGTTGGCGCTTGGGCGATTCCACACGATGCTCGATCGACCGGACGGCCAGCTGAACGTGGTGCTCTCCGAGCTCACCCAAGTGGTGCTGGCGGGTCTGCTCGCGGACGAATTTGGTGCGCACGGCCATCAACCTCCTGAAGAGGCGGATACTGCGCAAGCGGTCGATATCGCGAAGCTTTTCTCGACGATGACGCATCCCGAGCTGTTCCGTCGGTTTCAGCGTGCACTGGGGGAGACCGAGCGGGACTACGACACGCCAATGCTCCACGGCGTCGCGGACAACGTGCTTGTTCAACGCATTATCTCCAGTGACCCGGCGTACGACGAGCTCGAGGCGCTGGCTTCGGTGGGTCTCGGAATGGAGTGGGGCGTTCCGGCGTTCTTCTCGATGATCATGGCCGGAATCATCAAGGCCGCCCCACGGGAGGGTATCGAGCTCGACGGGCCGTCAATGGAGATCTGGAGCGCTCACGTGCGGCAGGACGTCGAGCACGCGATCGCCGTCATGGTCGCCACCGCTTTCCACGTCGACGACGCCGGGGATGTCGCGCGCGTCGAGCACGCCACCAACGTCCTCATGGCTTTTCGCTATAACATGATGAGTGACGTCTACCGTGAGGTGTTCGGGGCTCATTGCCCGGATATCCACGAGATCGGTCTCGACCCGCGCTACTTTCTGCACGACGACCGTATCGTGTCGCTCCTCGCGGCCGCGCGTACGAGGCTCAGGCGCGGCTCCGTGCGGAATTACGATCAGTACGTTGGCAAGCGAACCAATGTGCCGGTCGCCGGCGCTGCTCCGCGCAGGAAGGACTGAAAGCTCCTCGAACAGCCGCCGGGGGTTTGGAATGGCCCATTCCACGGTCGCGATATCGTCATCCAGGCTCGGTGTACCTCCATATCGCGTAGGGTACGGCGCGCCCGGGACCGATGGAGTGGGTCTCAGCCATCGCAGTGATGACAATCCCGTTACAGTGATGAGCGCCCCGGAAGGCGCTCCGCGCGTCGTCGCCGCCAGCCAAATAGGGGGGCTCCGCACGCATCCGACATACGTTCAAGAACTTGCGGGTTTTCGCGGTGCAAAGACACCACAGCAGAGACCGCACTGTACTCGGCAACGTGCGTGGACCGAGACAGTCACGAAAGCCCAAAACGGCCCGGAACGCGCGCAACGTTCCGACGCGCTGCGAAATGACCGATACGAAAATTTGGTTTGAGAGACGATCGCCACCACGATCGGCCGACTCATCGGCAACCGTTTCAGCGCTTGACGCCGGTGATCATTGTCGTCGCCGGGCCGTGCGCGCTCGGCTGGCGTAATCAGAGCGGTTGACATTCGTTAGCGTACAAAGTTAACTGCATGCGGCATACATAGAGATTGGCGACTAACAACTCCGGTCGTCCAGACCGCTAACCAACAAAGGGTGTCCTGTGGCCCTTGACGACGTATCTTTAGGTGCCGGAAACGTGCTGTTTTGGCTTCGGGATCGGGGCGAGGATCTCTCAAGCCCAAGACTATGGCTGGACCGTCCGTGGACTGCGCCCGACGGGACCACGCGGATGTCGCTCACGCTCGCGGACCTTCTCGGTGCCGCTGCGGCCTATCGGCACATGTACCGCGAGCGCGGCGTTCGCTCCGGCGACGTTGTCGCGATGCGAATCGGGACACCGATCGACGTCTACTTGAACTGGATCGCGCTTGCAGCAAGCGGTGCGATCGCCGCTCCCGTCAACCCGAACTTCTCGAACGACGCGCTGGCTGAATACGCTCGCCGCGCCGGAGCCGCGGGCTATCTCATTGAAACGGATGTGAGTGGCTCGAGATCGACGAAGCTGTGGTGGCATTCGTTTTCGACGATCGAGCAGGCGTGGCCCCTGGCGGTGACCGCGCGCGCAGATGCGGTCGTCGACGAACCCGTGCATGCGCATCGCCCGGACGAGATCGTCCTGCTCTGCCATACGTCTGGTACGACCGGGCTTCCGAAGGCAGTCTCGTGCAGCCATCACGGCTTCATGGCCGGGATCCGAAGCCAGATGCGTGAGCCGCCGTGCCCGCTCTTTGGGCCCACGATGTTGAACGCCCTGCCTGCCGCTCACCATTCGTGGTTCATGACGATAACGTGGGCATTGCTTAGCGGCACGAAATTGATTCTTGCGTCCGATCAGTCGGCGCAGACGCTGGTCAAGGACGTGGAGCAATTTCAGCCGGATTCCATCAGATCCTTCAGTTGCACGCTGCGAGAAGTCGCGAAGCTCAACCTTGCGCCTGGCGCCCTGCCGTCAGTTGGGCTCTGGATGACTACCGGAGACGTCAGCCGCCGCAGCGACATCGTGGCCGTCTGCGGGCTCGGGTCCCGGCCGGTGGCGGGTCCGAACGGTGTGTCCCGCGCACCCGGAATGTTCGTGCTCGACGGCTTTGGCACCACCGAGCTCGGCCATCTGCACTTTTCGCTCCTGCACGTACCGGGCCGGGTTCACGAGGCGAGGTGCATCGGGCGGCCCGCGAGCTTCGCGACAGCCGCAATCCTCGACGAGAAGGGGCGCGAGCTGCCCGACGGCGAGGTCGGCTATCTCGCCGTTC
>Ga0137409_10001322_pt1 | contig 26891 bp, 28 predicted proteins | sample CZODoug1_16funga_FD_122059 | JGI IMG/M metagenome (GOLD analysis project Ga0137409, IMG submission 122059) | Vadose zone soil fungal communities from Angelo Coast Range Reserve, California, USA - CZODoug1_16fungal (Hybrid Assembly) | ecosystem: Environmental > Terrestrial > Soil > Vadose zone...
TGGGGTTGTCTCGACTGCAAGCGGGTGCTGGCGGACAATATGATAGCCGCGCTCACCCCCATCCGCGAGCGGGCACAGGTCCTGCGGGCGGAGCCGCGCAAGGTGACGGACCTGCTCCGGGCCGGTGCGGCCAAGGCGCGCGCCATCGCGCGCCGCACCATGAGCCAAGTGCGCCGCCAGATGGGGTTCCTCGAAGGCGCGGAGGGAGGAGGGGAGACCTGATGCGACACTTCTTGGAGCAGACGGTCGACATGTTCCGGCTGGATCTGTTCCTCCAGCTGGGTCTCGCGACGCTGTTCGGCGGCGCCATCGGCCTCGAGCGCGAGCTCGGCGGCAAGCCGGCCGGTCTCCGGACGAACATCCTCATTTGCTTCGGCTCGGTACTCTACACCAAGCTCTCGATCACGATGGCGGCCGGGACCGCGGACCCGACGCGCATCGCCGCGCAGATCGTGACCGGCGTGGGGTTCATCGGTGCGGGCACGATCCTGCACGCGCGCGGCGCAGTGGTCGGCCTCACGAGCGCGGCCACGATCTGGGTCGTCGCGGCCATCGGGGTCGCCCTCGGCGCGACGTTCTATTGGGAAGCGGCAGTCACCACGCTGCTCGTCCTGGTGGTGCTGCAGGGACTCGGGCGGGTCGAGCGCCTGGTGGCACGGCAATCCACGCTGAGCACGTTGTCGGTGCATGCCCACCCGAGCCCCACCGTGCTGGACGAGCTGGAGGCGCTTGTCCGCCGCACGGGACTCGAGATCGAGCGCCAGGCGAGCCGTCGCGAGAACGTGGACCTCGTGATCGACTTCACGCTGCGCGGGCCCAAGCGGCTGCACGACGAGGCCATGCTCGCGCTGCTCCATCAACCCGGCGTGCGGACCGTTTCCAGCGGCGAGTGACGCCTCCCCGGCGGATCGTCGTCGATCTCGCCTCCCCCCTCGCTGCCTGGCGCATCCCCCCTGTGGCCGCGGAGGCGATTCGCCAGGCCCTGGGGCCCGGCTGGGAGGTCGTCCTCGTCCAGGCGCCCGCAGCCTCGGACAGCGACGGCGGCTCGGGGACCCCGGAGGCGGTGGCGGCCGCCTGCGGCGCCGAGATCTACGTCGGCTACGGCGTCCCGCTGGGGGTGGTGGCGGCCGGGCGGGGGACGCTCAAGTGGGCGCACTCCGGCACGGCCGGCGTCGGAGCGAGCCTGCCGCACCTCGCCGGCAGCGGCGTCGTGCTCACCAACTCCGCGGCGGTGCACGCCGAGCCGATCGCCGACTGGACCGTCGCCGCTATCGCCTATTTCGCCCGTGCGCTGGATCGGATGCGGGAGTTCCAGGCCGCGGCGCGGTGGGCCAGGCCGGCGTTCGCCGATCTGGAGGTTCCCGTGCGCGAGCTCGGCGAGCTGCGGCTCGGGGTGCTCGGGCTGGGCGGCATCGGCGGGGCGATCGCGCGGCGTGGGGTAGCCCTCGGAATGAGCGTGGCGGGCGTGCGGCGGCGGCCGGCGCGTGGCGGGCCGGCAGGCGTCCGCTGGGTGGGCGGCCTCGGCGATCTGGCGCGGCTCGCCGCCGAGAGCGACTGCTTCGTGATCGCCGCGCCCCATACCGCGGAGACCCGCGGCGCGGTGAGCCGGGCGGTGCTCGAGCGGCTGCCGCCCGATGCCATCGTCGTCAACGTCTCGCGCGGGACGCTCCTGGACGAGACGGCTCTGCTCGACCTGCTCGACGCCTCACGGCTGCGAGGCGCCGCGCTCGATGTCTTCGCCGCGGAGCCGCTGCCCGCGGGCCATGCCTTCTGGCGCCACCCGCGCGTGCTCGTGAGTCCCCATGTCGCCGCCGTGACCGCGCGCTTCTGGGAGCGTGAGACGGGGCTGATCGTGGAGAACATCCGGCGCTATCTTGCAGGGTCCCCACTCGCCAATGCGGTCGACCTGGAGGCGGGATACTGAGTGACTGAGGAAAAAGCCAAGAGCGCCCGCGCGAGCGCCACCGTCGGCCAGCCACGCGGCATCGAGCAGATCATCAAGGCGGCGATCGACCGCGGCGCGTCCGACCTCCACGTCAAAGCCGGGGACGTGTTTCGCGCGCGGATCGACGGGAAGCTCGTGCCCCTCACGAAGCATCGCCTGACGCCGGAGCAGACGAAGGCGATCGCGCAACACCTGATTCCCAGCGACGAGGACCGCGCCCGGATCGATCGGCTACGGGATTACGACTGTTCCTGGGGCATGCCCGGCGTCGGGCGGTTCCGTGTGAACATCCTGCGGCAGCGTTCGTCGTTCATGATCGTGATGCGCGTGATTCCGTTCGACGTGCCGACCTTCGACACCCTCAAGCTGCCGCCGATCCTCGCGAGCATCGCCACGGCCGAGCGCGGGATGGTTCTCGTGACGGGAGTGACGGGCTCCGGGAAGAGCTCGACCATGGCGGCGATGGTGAACCACATCAACCAGACCCAGAACAAGCATATCGTCACGCTCGAGAATCCGATCGAGTTTCTGCACCGCGACATCAACTGCTCGGTGACGCAACGCGAGATCGGGGTCGATACGGACGACTTCCGGGCGGGGCTTCGCGCCGCGATGCGCCAGGACCCGGACGTCGTCCTGATCGGCGAGATGCGCGATGCGGAGACCATCGACACCGCGCTGAAGGCCGCCGAAACGGGGCATCTCGTGATCTCGACGCTGCACACCCCTGATGCCGTGACCACCGTGCACCGCATCGTCTCGATGTTCCCGCCCGAAGAGCAGGAGGGTGCCCGGCTGCGTCTGTCCGAGGCGCTGCAGGCCGTCGTGTCGCAGCGGCTACTCCCGCGCGCCGACGGCCATGGGCGGGTGGCGGCGGTGGAGATCCTGATCTGCACCGGGGAGGTGCGCAAGCTGATCAAGGATGAGGGCCGGACCCCCGACCTGCCCGAGTACATCAGCGAGGCGCGGGACGAGTACGGCATGCAGACGTTCGATCAGCACCTGATGGACCTGGTGGCGGACGAGGTGGTGACGTACGAGACGGCCCTTGCCGCGAGCACCAATCCCACGGACTTCGAGAAGCAGATGCGCTCCGTGCGCCGCCGCCCGCGCACCGCCACGCCCGCGGAGGCGACCCCCGGCCAGTGACGGAGCGGCAGCTCGCGGGGGTGCTGGCCCCTATCACCACGCCGTTCGACAGCGCGACGGGAGAGGTAGCCCCCGTTCACCTGCGCCACAACGTGACCCGCCTCGTCGCGGCAGGGCTCGACGGGGTGATCGTGGCGGGCTCGACGGGCGAATCGGCGCTGCTCGACCCGGACGAGCAGCGCCGGATGGTCGGGTGGGTACGTGAGGTGCTGCCGGACAGGCGCTGGCTCATCGCGGGGACGGGCGGGGAGTCTACCCGGCAGGCCGTGGCGCTGACCCGGGCGGCGGCGACGGAGGGCGCGGACGCCGTCCTGGTGCGGCCCCCGGCGTACTTTTCCGCCGCCGTCTCTCCCGCGAGCCTCGTCGATTACTATCGCGCCGTGGCCGACGCGAGCCCGGTGCCCGTGCTCGTTTACAACATCCCCAAGTACACGCACCTCCCGATCGCCGCCGGCCTGCTGCGCCAGCTTGCGGCGCACACCAACATCGTCGGCGCCAAGGATTCGTCGGGCGACGCGAAGAACCTCGCGGCATACCGCGACGCGGCCCCGGAGTGGTCGGTCTTCGTCGGCTCGGGCTCGCTCCTGTACGCCGCCCTGGAGCTGGGTTGCGACGGGGGCATCCTCGCCGTGGCGTGTTTCGCGGCGGCGCTCTGCGCCCAGGTGTTCGCCGCCTTCCGCGCCGGCGACCGAGAGGGTGCCGGGAGGCTCCAGGAGCGGCTCGCGCCGCTCGACCGCGAAGTTGTGGGGAAGCTCGGGCCCGCGGGCGTGAAGGCGGCAATGGATGCCGTGGGGGGAGGGTTGTACGGCGGACCCGTGCGCCCGCCGCTCGCGCCCGTGACCGCCTCGGATCGGGAGCGGGTGGCGAAGCTCGTCGCCGCGTGACGGACTACCGGACGCTGCTCGCCGCGATCGCGGTCCCGCGGCTCACGGGGACGACGGCGAACTTGCAGATCCGGGAAGTGCTGAAACGCGAGCTCACGACGCGCGGATTCGTCGTGATGGAGCACCGCTTCACAGGGCGATCGCTGCTGCATCGCTTCGGGCGGGTAGCGCTCGAGGGAGTCAACCTGATCGGTGTCCGCCCTCGGGCTCGCGTCTCGGTGTGGCTCGCCGCGCATTACGACTCGAAAGGCCAGCCCCTCTCCATGGCGACGCGCCTCGCGGCCGCCGCGCTCGCGACGCTCGGCGCGCTCGAGCTGCTCGCGCTGGTGGTGCGCGCGCTGGTCGGTCCGCTCCACGCGGGTGTGCCGGATCTGCTCGCCGGCGCCGCCGGTGTCTCCGGCGCCCTGTTGCTCGCGGCCAACCGTGTGACCAACCGCTCGGCGGGCGCGGTCGACAACGCGGCGGGCGTGGTGGCCGTGCTTGCCACGCTGGACGCCCTGCCGCCGAACGCGGGAGTGGGCGTGCTCTTCCCGGACGCCGAGGAATACGGCCTGCTCGGGGCGCGGGCCCTCGTGCGGGAGCGGGCCAACCTGCTCGGCGACACATGCATCGTCAACCTCGATGGTATCGACGACCGCGGCTTCACGATCGCTGTGATACATCGCCCCGGACCCACCATCGAGCGGGTGGCCGCGGCACTCGGCGCCCGGCGGGCGCGCTGGCTGCCCGTGCTGGTAGACGGGGTCGTGCTGGCCGGTGCGGCTCGCGAGGGCGTCACGATCATGCGGGGCGACTGGGGCACGGCGACGATCGTCCATACGCCACATGACGTGGCGGAGCGCATCACCTTGGAGGGCGTGCGCCGGGTCGCGGAGGGAGTTGCCCGCGCGCTCACCCAGGTCTAGCTTTCCTCGGAGGATACTCCAACGCCCCGATTCCGGGGCGTTTTTTTGCTGGGGAGCCATGTTCGGACCGAAGACCCACTGCGTCGTCGTCGTCGGTGCCCAATGGGGCGACGAGGGCAAAGGGAAGATCGTCGACGTGCTCGCCGAGCGCGCCGATCTGGTCGTGCGCTATCAGGGCGGGGCGAACGCCGGCCACACGGTCCACACCGGCGCCGGGGAGTTCGTGCTGCACCAGATTCCCTCGGGAATCATCCAGGGCGCCGTGTGCCTGGTCGGCAACGGGGTCGTCCTCGACCCGGAGACGCTTTTCACGGAGCTCGACGCCCTCAGCGAGCGGGGCATCCGGACCGAGCACAAGCTCTACGTATCGGACCGCGCCCACCTGACGCTCCCGTTTCACAAGCTCCTCGACCGGGCCCGCGAAGCCCGCGAGAAGATCGGAACGACCGGCCGCGGCATCGGACCTACCTACGAAGACAAGTACGGGCGACGCGGCATCCGGGTAGGCGACCTGCGGAACCTCGACCGGGCGAAGGAGCTGGTGTGCGGGCGCGTCCAGGCCGCCAACGAGTTCCTCGGGCTGCTCGGCTCGGCCGAGCGCGCCGATGCCGGGGAGCACGTGGGGCTGCTCGAGCGGCTGGCTCCGCGGCTGCTGCCGCTCGCGGTGGACGCCGGCCGCGTGGTTTGGGAAGCGCTCGAGCGCGGAGAGTCGGTGCTGCTCGAGGGCGCGCAGGGCGCGTTGCTGGACGTGGACCACGGCACCTACCCCTACGTGACCTCCTCCAATACGACGGCGGGCGGCGCGGCGGTCGGAGCCGGGATCGGCCCCACGGCGATCGACGCCGTGCTCGGGGTCGTCAAGGCGTACACGACCCGGGTGGGGAACGGGCCGCTTCCGACCGAGGCGACGCCGGCGCTGGCCGAGCGGATCCGCGAGCTGGGGGATGAGTTCGGGGCAACGACGGGGCGGCCACGTCGCTGTGGGTGGTTCGACGCCGTCGTCGTACGCTACGCGGTACGCGTCAACGGCCTCACGGGCCTCGCGGTCACAAAGCTCGACGTGCTGGACTCGTTCTCGGAGATTCCCGTGTGCGTCGGCTACCGCTGCGACGGCGAGGCGCTCGACTCAATGCCCGCGGAGGTGGAACGCCTCGCCCGCGTGGAGCCGCTGTACGAGACGCTCCCCGGCTGGCAAAAGTCGCTGAGCCACGTGCGCCGGCTGGCGGACCTACCGCCGCCGGCCCGCGCCTACCTGGACCGACTCCAGGACCTGGCGCACGCGCCGATCCAGTACGTCAGCATCGGCTCGCATCGCGATCAGATCATCGAAGTGACGTGACAGTGGCGCGTTGATGCTGGACCTCGCGGTGATCGGAGCCGGGCCCTGCGGGCTCGCGGTGGGCGTGGCGGCGAAGCGCGCCCGCCTCACCTGCTCGCTGTTCGACAAAGGGCCCGTCGCCTCGAGTCTCATGCGCTACCCTTTGTACATGACGTTCTTCTCGACGCCCGACAAGCTCGAGATCGGGGTACCGTTCGTGACTGCCGGCGACAAGCCCACCCGACGCGAAGCCCTGACGTACTATCGGAAGGTGGCGGAGCATTTCGAGCTGGATGTGCGCCAGTATCACCTGGTGTCCCGGGTGACGCGGGTGCCCGCCGGGTTCGAGCTCGCGGCGCAGCACCCTGGGAGCCCCGAGCCGGAGACCATCGGGAGCCGTCACCTGGTGTTCGCGACGGGCTACTTCGAGTCACCCAACCCGCTCCGGGTGCCCGGGGAGGATCTCCCGCACGTATCGCACTTCTTCGTGGAGCCCCATCCCTACTGGCAGCAGCGCGTCGTCGTGGTGGGCGGCGGCAACAGCGCGGTCGAGGCGGCGCTCGAGCTGTGCCGGGTCGGCGCACGCGTCACCATGGTGCACTTTCTGAGCGAGTTCGATCGGGGGGTGAAGCCGTGGATCCTGCCCGACATCGCCAACCGCGTGAAAGAGGGCCGGGTCGCCGTGCGGTGGTGCAGCCGCGTGGTCGAGATCAGGCGGTCGGAGGTCGTGCTGCGTCGGGATCCGGACGGCGAGCGGGAAACGATTCCGGCGGATTTCGTTCTCGCCCTGACCGGCTACACCGCCGACCTCTCGCTGCTCCGATCGGTCGGCGTGGCGGTGGATGAGACCAGCGGCGTCCCGCGGCACGCGCCCGAAACGATGGAGACGAACGTGCCGGGAGTGTACATCGCCGGCGTGCTCGCCTCCGGGTTCGACGCCAACAAGATCTTCATCGAGAATGGGCGCGAGCATGGTGGGCGGATCTGCGACCATATCAAAAGCAAACCCCCCAGAGTTGCCCCTGGGGGGTGATCGCCTGCTCGACATCGTGCGCCCTAGAACCCGATGCGAGCGAGACGCTCGATATGCCGCACGCCTGGGGAGCAAGAACAGTGCCCGCCGCGTAATGACGATAAGTACGGCACATAGCGAATATCGCCACGCGACACTGTATCGTAAAATGCATGATTTCGAGCACAATGCAATATGTCGCAGCTCATACTGATCGCTCCAGCGGCTTTTAAGGGTACTCTGGGGCCCCGGCAGGTTGCCGACGCCCTAGCCGCTGGGGCCCGGCGCGCGCTGCCGGGCGCCGCGGTGCTGCAGTGCCCCATCTCGGACGGTGGCGACGGGCTGCTCGATGCCGTGCTGGGGCCCGGCGCGCTGCGCGAACGTATCAGCGTGACCGGCCCGCTGGGCGCACCGGTTTCGGGCGAGCTCGGGTGGGTGGATCCGGAAACGGCGATCTTCGAGAGCGCGACCGCGTGCGGCATCGCGCTCCTCGAGCCGGAGCAGTTGGACCCGCTGCGGGCCACCACACGCGGCGTGGGCGAGCTGGTGTGGGAAGCGGTGGAACGGGGTGCCAGGACGGTCGTCGTCGGTCTGGGGGGCTCCGCCACGGTGGACGGAGGAACGGGAGCCGCGCGGGGCCTTGGCTGGGGATTCCTCGACGCCGCGGGAGCGTCGCTCCCCGAGGGAGGTGGCTCGCTGGCGCAGCTGGCGGAATTCGCCGGGGGGTGGGCTCTCGACGCCCGGGTCATCGCGCTCGCCGATGTCACCACACCCTTGGTCGGCGCGCGCGGCGCGGCCCCGGTGTTCGGCCCGCAGAAGGGGGCGGGGCCCGAAGGAGTGAAACTCCTCTCCCGAGGGCTCGAGCGACTGGCCGAGCTGATGGCTCGGCACGGCCGTGGCGACCTTGCGACACTGCCCGGGGGGGGTGCCGCGGGCGGCATGGGCGCGGGTCTGGTGTGCTTCGCCAAGGCTCAGCTGACGGGCGGGGCAGAGTGGGTGCTGGCGCGGGTGGGGTTCGACGCCGCGCTCGCCAAGGCGCAACTCGTGATCACTGGCGAGGGGGCCTTCGACAAGACGTCACTCGTTGGGAAGGCGTCGGGCGAGGTGGTGCGACGCGCGCAGGCGGCGAAGACGCGGGTTGCGGTGGTGGCGGGGAAGGTCGAAGGGCTCGTCGGCCTGCACACGCTGGACGGTGAGGGTCGCGTGCTCGACGCCGCCGGTATCTCGGCCCTCGGCGAGCGAGCGGTACGCGAAGCGTTCGGGTTGCCTGGCGCCTAGCGGCCCGTCTATCTTCCGGCCCTTATGTCCCCAACCGACAATGTCATGGACAAGCTCGTGTCGCTGGCCAAGCGGCGCGGCTTCGTATTCCAGTCTTCCGAGATCTACGGCGGCCTAGGCTCGGTGTGGGACTACGGGCCGCTGGGCGTCGAGCTCAAGAAAAACATCAAGGAGCGCTGGTGGCGCTCTATGGTCCACGACCGCGAGGACATCGAGGGGCTGGACGCGGCGATCCTGATGCACCCCAAGGTGTGGGAAGCGTCGGGGCACGTGGCGGGGTTCACCGATCCCCTGGTGGACTGCAAGCAGTGCAAGAATCGCTTTCGCGCCGACGATCCGCGCATCAAGGGCACTCCCGGCGAGCCTACGGCGCAGTGCCCGGTGTGCGGCAGCAAGGGGACGCTCACCGCGCCGCGGATGTTCAACCTCATGTTCAAGACGTTCATGGGTCCCGTCGAAGAGGCCGCGGCGGTCGTGTACCTGCGGCCCGAGACGGCCCAAGGGATCTACGTCAACTATCTCAACGTGCTGCAGTCGTCCCGCCAGAAGATCCCGTTCGGGATCGCGCAGATCGGGAAGGCGTTCCGGAACGAGATCACCCCCGGCAACTTCATCTTTCGGACCCGTGAGTTCGAGCAGATGGAGATGCAGTACTTCGTGAAACCGGGGACGGACCTCGAGTCGTTCGAGTTCTGGCGCCACGAGCGGATGAAATGGGTGGCCGGACTGGGCGTGCGCGCCGAGAAACTACGGTTCCACCAGCACACGAAGGACGAGCTGGCGCACTACGCCAAGGATGCTCACGACATCCAGTACGAGTTTCCCTTCGGCTGGCAGGAATTCGAGGGGATCCACAACCGCACGAACTTCGATCTCTCGCGGCACCAGGAATTCTCGGGCAAGAAGCTCGAGTATCTGGATGTCGCGACGAACGAGCGATTCATTCCGTTCGTGGTCGAAACGTCGGCGGGCGCCGACCGCACGACGCTCGTGGTGATGGTGGACGCGTACCACGAGGAAGAGGTACAAGGAGAGAAGCGGGTGGTCCTGCGGCTGCACCCCGCGATCGCTCCGCTGAAAGCCGCGGTGTTTCCGTTGGTGAACAAGGACGGGATGCCCGAGCTGGCGCGCCGTATCTTCGACGATCTGCGCAAACACTACAACACGTTCTACGACGACGGCGGCTCGATCGGTCGGCGCTACCGCCGCCAGGACGAGGCCGGTACCCCGTACGGCATCACCATCGACGGCCAGTCCACGCAAGACGGAACGGTGACGGTGCGCGACCGGGACACCTTGAAGCAGGATCGCGTGGCGGCGGACCAATTGCCGGCGTATCTGGCCCAGAAACTGAAGGGGTAGTGCGCTTCGACGACTTCCGGTCACTGGTCGATCGCCTCGCTCACGAGGTGCCACCCGAGTTCCGCGACGGAATTGTTGCCATTGACGTCAGCCCCAAGGTCCTCCCCCACCCGGTGCATGGCGACGTCTACACGCTGGGTGAGTGTGTGCCGCTCGAATGGAGCGGCAGCGGGGCTGATTTACATTCGCGCGTTCTCCTCTATCACGGCTCGTTCGCGAGCCTCGCACGGCTCGGCGACTTCGACTGGCGCGAGGAGGCTTGGGAGACGCTCACCCACGAGCTGCGGCATCACCTCGAGTGGCGTGCGAACGTGGATGCCCTCGCCACGTACGACTGGGCTGCCGAGCAGAACTTCGCGCGGCACGAAGGCCACCCATTCGACCCGTTCTTCTTCCGGTCGGGAGAGGCACTCCACGACGGCATCTGGAAGGTCGACGACGATGTCTTTGTCGAAAGGGAGCAGGGACCCGGGAGCGGCGAGCAGGGGGACCTCGTGTGGCACGGGCGACGCTATCGCCTGGCGCCTCCCCGTGCGCGCGCCGGGCCGCTCTTCCTTAGCCTCGACGGTCTGGTGGAGCCGCCACCGGGCGAAGCGGTCCTGGTCGTGAGGCCGGCTCCCCGGCTGTGGGACCTGTTCCAGCGCCCTGCGGCTCCGGCGCACGAAACCGTCCAGGCGACGCTCGTCGATGGCTAAGCGCGTCCTGCTCGTCACGCGGGACCTGTTGTTCCGCTCGAAGCTCGGCGGCGTCGTGGCCGCTGCCGGCGCGGCGGTGTCCCGGGACGAGGCCGCCTGCGATCTCGCGGTGCTGGAGCTCGGCGGGCCGGGAGCGGTGGAGCGGATCGGTGAGCTCGTGCGGCGCGGCATTCCGGTGCTCGCCTACGGCTCACACGTCGAGGTGGAGCTGCTCCGCGCGGCGCGCGATGCGGGGGCGACGGCGGTGCCGAATTCCCAGGTGGAAGAACGGCTGCGGGATCTGCTGAAGGCGTAGGGGCGCAGCATGCTGCAGCTTTGCGGAGTCCGGCGCCGCGCCTATCTTTCCGAGCCATGACGCATTCCGCTACCGTCACGCTGCCACCCCCGGATGTACTCGAGCGCGCGAAGCGGTTCTTCTCGGAGCGGGTGCCGAACGCCGCGGCCTTCGTGGAGAAGGAAGGGCCGGGGTTCCTGGTGCTGCGCGGTCAGGGTGGAGAGGAGATCGCGCTGCACGCATGGGCGGATGCCGCAGGCAAGACCCGGGTGCGTGCGTCCACGCTCTTTTTTGATCAGGCCCTCGACCGCTTCCTCTCCACGCTCCCTCTCGAAACCGCGGTGGAAGTCGCGTGACCGCTGTGGGCGAGCGCTTCGCCGTCCGGGTGATGGTCACCGATGTGTGGGATCAGGTGTTTCTCGCGGTCGAGCCCACGACCACGGTTGCGGAGCTCAAGCGCCAGGCGCTTGCCCAGGCGCTGAAACGGGCACAGGTGAGGCCCGAGGATTACGTAGTGAAGTTCCGCGGCGCCCAGGTGCTGGACGAGACCACGACCGTGGGTGCGCTCGGCGCTGGGCCCAACTCGCCGTTCATCGTCCTGCCCGCCCGGCGCCAACCGGTGCGCTGATGGTGTCCCGCGCGCTGACGACCTTCACGGTCGGCTTCCTGCTGCTGGATGGCTTGCTGCTCGCGTACAGCGGGGTTGCCCTCGGTCGCCGCTGGCTGATTTTCTGGAGCGCGGTGTGTCTGGTCGCCGCCGTGCTGGTGGTGGTCGGGTGGCGGCGATACCGTCGCGTCATGTCGGACCTGGAGCGCGACCGGCGCGAGATGCGGGCGGAAGTGGAGTCGATCCGGGAGCTGCTGCACGGCAAGCATCTGGATAATTGAGTCACGGACTCCGCGTAGGTTGTTGAATGCCCGTCCCCGTCGTCTTCCATGCCGCTACTCGCCTGCACAACCCGGGGCCCGGCCATCCCGAGCGCCCCGAACGGATCGAGGCGGTCCTCGCGGAGCTGCGCGCGCCCGACCTGACGGCGACGGTCGAGTGGGTGGAGGGCCGGTCCGCGACGCGCGACCAGCTGGAGCGGGTCCATGCTCCGGCCTATCTCGACGCACTCGAGCGCGTCGCCCACGAGGGCGGAGGCGCGCTGGACGCCGACACCGTGATGAGTCGGGACAGCTGGGACGCCGCGTTGGCAGCCGCGGGCGTGGCGATCGGCGCGGTGGAGCAGGGGATCGAGCGGGGCTCGGCCTTCGGCGCCACGCGCCCGCCCGGGCACCACGCCCTCGGCAGCCGAGCCATGGGATTCTGCCTGCTCAACAACGCCGTGGTGGCGGCACGACACGCGCAGCAGCGGGGGAAGGCGCGCGTGCTGATCGTGGACTGGGACGTGCACCACGGGAACGGCACCCAGGCCCTGGTGGAGCGGGATCCCTCGATCCGTTACGTGTCGATGCACCAGTACCCCTGGTATCCGGGCACCGGCGCCGAGGACGAGCGCGGCGTCGGCAACGTGTTCAACGTCCCCCGTCCGCCGGGCCTCCCCCGCGAGGTGTACGTGCGGGACCTGCTCGCGGCCGTCGACGCTGCCATGGTCGGGTGGCGGCCGGACCTCATGCTGGTCTCCGCCGGTTTCGACTCGCTCGCGGGCGATCCACTGGGTGGGTTCACGCTCGAGCCCGCGGATGTGGCGCACTGGACGAGCGCATTTCGCGCGCGGCTCGCGCCGGCGCCGGTCGTCGGCGTGCTCGAAGGCGGGTACCGGCTCGACTTGCTCGCCGCGGGCGCGCGCGCGCACGTGCGCGCGCTTGCCTGATGGTGCCGACGTCCCGATACTACAGTCGTGACCGCGACCGCCGCACCGCAGGCATCCAAACACTGGCCGGCCAGCATCTATCGGCGGCCCGACGGGGAGGTGGAGCGAGGCCTCGCGCCCGCCCGGCTGCGCGACATCGTGCGTGCGGGCGAAGGCGAGCTGTGGGTGGACGTCGACAGTAACGATCTCCACCAGCACGCGCTGCTGGAGAAGGTCTTCGAGTTCCACCCCCTCGCCGTCGAGGACACGCTCTCGCCGCGCACGCGCGTCAAGCTGGAAGAATACGACCGCTACGTCTTCGTGGTGATGGCGGGGGTTCAGTTCGACCAGGCGACGCCCGACCCGTTCGATCTCCAAACCTCCAACCTCTACTTCTTCCTCGGCAAGAATTTCCTGGTCACCGTGCACGCCATGCCGTCGATGGGTTGCGACGCCGCACGAGACCGGTTGCTGCGCAGTCCCGACCTCCTCGCCCGGGGTGCCGAGATGACGATGCACCACATCATCGACCAGGCCGTGGACAGTTACTTTCCGTTGGTCGAGGAGCTCAACGGCATGGTGGACGGGCTCGAACAGAAGCTGTTCGAGGAGTTCGACGAGGGCTTAATCCACGAGATTTTCAAGGCGAAGCGGTCGACCTTCGGACTGCGGCGCCATATCGGGCCGCTGCGCGAAGTGCTCAATATCCTGACCAACCGTCCGTGCGGCTACATTCGGCCCGAGACGCAACTGTACTACCGGGACGTGTACGACCACACTATCCGGCTGATGGAGTCGGTCGACACGACGCGCGACCTGCTGGCCGGCGTGCTGGAAACATACCTGTCTCAGACCTCGAACCGGATGAACCGGGTGATGAAGCAGCTGTCGATCGTGGCCACGGTCGCGCTGCCCTTGATCGTGATCGCCGGGATCTACGGCATGAACTTCAGTCGTATGCCCCTCATCCACGATGCGCTCGGCTTCTGGGTCGCCGTCGCCAGCATGGCTGGAGTCTCCCTCGCGATCGTGTGGTGGTTGAAGCACCGCCAATGGCTCTGAAGCTCGCCGCTGATGTGCTCACCCTGAAGACCAAGCATCCATTCGTCATCGCCCGGGGTGGCGATGACGACACCCGGGTCGTGTGGGTCCGCCTCACGGACGGCGATGGGCTCGAGGGGTGGGGGGAAGCCGACCCCTCGCGCTACTATGGCGAGACGGCGGACACGGTCCTGGCGATGCTCAAGCGGCTCGAGCCTCACCTGCCTACCGACCCGTTCGATCTCGATGCGGCGGAAGCGAAGTTCGCGCAGGTCGTCCCAAAGAACGGCGCGGCGCGGGCGGCGGTGTCGGCGGCGCTGCACGATCTGGTCGGCAAGCAGCTGGGCCAGCCGGTGTGGCGGCTGTGGGGACTCGATCCCGCCCGCGCGCCGCGCTCGTCGTTCACGATCGGCCTTGACACCCCCGAGAAGATGCGCCAGAAGGTGCTCGAAGCGTCCTCCTATCCGATTCTCAAGATCAAGCTCGGCACCGATCGGGACGAAGCAATCCTGAAGACCGTCCGCGACGCCACCGACAAACCCCTCCGCGTGGATGCGAACGCGGGATGGACGCGCGAGCGCGCGCTCCAGATGCTCCCCGTGCTCAAGGAACATGGCGTGGAGTTCGTGGAGCAGCCTCTGCCGCCCGACGACCTCGAGGGGATCGCCGCGCTCCGGCGCCGGGGGATTCTCCCGGTGGTAGTCGATGAGAGCTGCATCGTGGCGGCCGATATTCCGCGGCTCTCAGGAATCGTGGACGGAATCAACATCAAGCTCGCGAAGTGCGGCTCGCTGCGCGAAGCCCTCCGCATGATCGCCACCGCGCGGGCGCACGGCATGCTGGTCATGGTGGGGTGCATGATCGAAACGTCGCTGGGGATCACGGCCGCCGCGCACTTCACGCCCCTCGTCGACGCCGCCGATCTGGACGGTGCCGCATTGACCGCGAACGATCCGTTCGTAGGCGCCACGATCGACGGGGGGCGGATTCGGCTGCCCACCGGACCTGGGCTGGGCGTCCAGCGACGGTGAGGGGGCCAGCTCCGGGCACCCCGGGCTTGCGCCCGGGGTCAGCGCCACCACTGACCCCGCGCGCGAGCGCGGGGATGGCTCCGAGGTTCGCCGAGGTGGTGCTCCCCGTTCCCGTCCCGCGCACGTATACCTACGAGATCCCGACGGACCTCGCGCCCCGCGTCGTGCCCGGCGCGCGCGTGGTCGTGCCCGTGCAGCGGCGTCAGGTGGTGGGCGTAGTGGGGGCGGTGGATGCGGCTCCGCCGGGCCCGACGGTGGCGGCAAAGGCCATCCTGGCCGCGCCCGACGCAGAGCCGGCGATCACGCCGCCGCTGTTTGCGCTGGGCGTGTGGATCAGCCGCTACTACGGAACCCCGCTCGGACTGGCGCTGCGGGCGCTCCTCCCCGGGGCGCTGTGGAGCGTGCGCCGGCCGGCGGGGCCTGCCGAGCAAGTGGAGCGCGTGCTGGCGCTGACGGCGGCGCTGCCGTCGCTGCTCGAGCGCGAGCGGGCGTTCAAGCGCGCGCCCAAGCGTCGCGTGGCGTACGACGCGCTGGAGGCGATCGGCGGCTCGGCGCCCGTGCGGCATCTGGTCGCCCGGCTCGGCTTGTCTCCCTCCGCGCTGGATGGGCTCGTGACCCAGGGACTGGCCCGTTACACCGACGTACCGCGAGCACGGGATCCTTTCGCCGGTCTGTCGTCTCCGCCGCCCCCCGACCTCACGGCCGACCAGCGTCGCGTCGTGTCCGGGATTCTGGCGACGCCGGTCGAGACGCCCGTGCTGATCCAGGGAGTCACGGGGTCGGGGAAGACGCTCGTCTACTTGGACGTGCTGCGGAGCGTGGTCGCCTCGGGTCAGGGCGCCATCCTCCTTGTTCCGGAGATCGCGCTCACGCCCCAAACGGTCGCGCGGGTGCGCGGCGTGTTCGGCGACCAGGTGGCGGTGCTCCACTCAGGGTTGTCGGACGGCGAGCGCGCCGACGCCTGGCGGGCGCTGCGGCGCGGCGAGCGGCGCGTGGCCGTCGGACCCCGCTCCGCGGTGTTCGCTCCGGTCGAGCGACTCGGGGCGATCGTGGTGGACGAGGAGCACGAGTCGAGCTATAAGCAGGGCACGGCGCCGCGCTACCACACCCGCGACGTGGCGCTCGAGCGCGCGCGGCTCGAGGGGGCGCGCGTGATTCTGGGCAGCGCCACGCCCTCCCTCGAGACGCTGCACCTCGCGGCCGCGGGGAAGGTGGTGCGCTTCGAGTTGCCCGACCGAATCGGCGCGCGACCGCTGCCACCGGTCGAGGTGATCGACCTGCGCAGTGCCGAGCGGGTACCCGACGCTCGCGGGGTACCGTGGACTGTGGCGCTCGACGACGCCGTGCGCGGCGCCCTGGGGCGGGGTGAGCAGGTGATCCTGCTCCTGAATCGCCGCGGCTTCGCGACGTACCTGCAATGTCCCGCCTGCGGCGACGTGCGCACCTGCCCCCGCTGCGCCATCGCCCTCACCGTGCATCTGACGCCGGCCGCCCTGCGGTGCCACTACTGTGGCCACGAGGAGCCGGTTCCCACCGTGTGCCAGGTGTGCGGCAAGGAGACCCAGCGGATGCGGGGCCTGGGGACCCAACAGCTCGAGCATTTCGTCGGGCTCCGGTTCCCCGAGGCCCGAATCGCCCGCATGGATCTGGACACGACGAGCACCAAGTGGGCGCACCACCGCGTGCTCGACCGCATGGCGCAGGGGAAGATCGACATCCTGCTCGGGACGCAGATGATCGCGAAGGGACTGGACTTCCCCAACGTGACCGTCGTGGGCGTCGTGGACGCGGATACCGGGCTTCATCTCCCCGACTTCCGCGCGGCCGAGCGGACGTTCCAGCTCGTGGCGCAGGTGGCGGGTCGCGCCGGGCGTGGGCCGAAGGGGGGCCGGGTGTACGTCCAGACCCGAGCGCCCGACCATCACGCCATCCGCGCGGCGGCGCTCCACTCGGTGGCGCAGTTCGTGGCAGCGGAGCTGCCGTTGCGGACCCCGCCCAATCCGGCGTACCCGCCGCACGTCGGGCTGGCGCGGTTCGTGGCGTCCCATGAGGACGCCGGCCGGGTCCAGCGGACGGCTGAGCGTGTGGCGGCATGGCTCGTCCGGGCCAGTACCGAGCGCCTCTCCGGCGCGCTCAGCGTGCTCGGACCGGCGCCGTGCCCGATCGAGCGGCTCAAAGGACGCTGGCGCTGGCACGTGCTCGTGAAAGCCGCGGAGCCACGTGCGATCGGCCGTGTCGTGCGCGCCCTGGGCGCGCGGGCGCGGGGCGCGGTGATCGTGGATCGCGACCCGGTCTCACTTCTGTAACGGCCGTTGCGTGACGGGATTCGGCCCGCGTATTATCAGCGTTCCTGTGACGACCCGCCCCCGGTTCCAGTACCGGCCACCTAACTTCGAGGCACCCCCGCTCGGGGGAGCGCCCGATGCGCGCTTCGAGGCCGCGCCCGCGGACGGGGTCCTGCCCGACGGCTTCTTCTCGACCACCAACCTGCCGACCTACGTCAAAGCCGCCGGCGCCTGGTCCCGGCCGCGTCTGCCGCGCATGGATTGCGTGATCGTGCGGCACGGCGGAAGCGACCTGGTCGCGACGGAGCCGCGCAGAGTGCGCCAGGGGCAGGCCGTGGCCGTCGGCACGGAAGAGGATGGCAGCGAGGGTATCTTCGTGCACGCCGAAGGCTTCCTCGGCGGCAGTCACAGCGCCAACGAGTTCGGCTTCATGCAGACGGAAGTGTCGCGCGAGCGGCCGGTGGACTACGCGGTCCTGGCGCAGCTCCTGGGAGAGGAAAAGCAGCGCGGCGGGAAGATCGTCTGGGTGGTGGGCCCCGCTCTGGTACACGCGCGGGCGCGCGAAGACATGATCTGGTTCATCAAGAACGGCTACGTGCAGGCGTTCCTCGGTGGCAACGCCGTCGCGGTGCACGACCTCGAGGCCGCAATCTTCGGGACGACGCTCGGTATGACGAGCTCAGGGCAGGGTGTCGAAGGCGGCCATGCGCTCCACATGCGTGCCATCAACCAGATCCGGCGCGCCGGCGGGATCGCGGCCGCCGTGCGGCAGGGTCTCGTGAGCTCGGGGATCATGCATGCCCTTGTGACCCACGGAGTGCCGTTCGTGCTCGCGGGGTCGATCCGCGACGACGGGCCGCTTCCGGAGGTCCTCTCCGATACGCTCGCCGCTCAAGACGCCATGCGGGAGTTCACGGCGCAGGCGACCTTCGCCGTCTTCGTCGCCACGGCCCTGCATGCGATCGCGGTCGGCAACATGCTGCCGGCCTTCGTGGATGCCACGCGTCCCGAGGACCTGCGCCCCCTCACCACGATCTGCGTCGACCAGACGGAGTTCGTGGTGAACAAGCTGCGGGACCGGGGCACGCACCAGGCGTACGGCGTGGTGACGAATGCCCAGGACTTCATGCACGTACTGCGGTTCTACGTGGAGCGATGGGAGCAGGCGCAGGCCCCGGCGACCGTCCTCCGCTAGATCCGGGCCGCGGGCCAGGGTGGGCGAAGCTCGCTGAGGCCGTCGCCCTCCGGGTGCCGCCTTCCGAGATCGAGACCATCTACCTGTTCCGGCCTTGGAAGCGTGAGGGTCGGGAGTGGGGCACGGCGGTGGTCGCCTGCCGGGCAACGGAGGGGGGCGACCGGTTGCGCGTATACACGGCACGCTACATGCTGATCGTGCGCGGGAAGGAGCGGGGTCAGTCCCGCATCCAGGTCGAGGAGACGGCACTATCGCCCGCGGATGTGATTGCTCGTGTCATGCAGGCGGCCGCCGACCGGACCGGGGACCGCGAGCCGCCCGTGGCTGTGGGGCCGGCGGTGTGGTATGAAGGTTGACGGACCCAAGCTCCTCGAGGAGTTCCGCCGCTACCTGGCCGAGCACAGCCTGCCGGCGACGCAGCAGCGCCTGGCGGTGGCCGAGGCGGTGTTCTTCGCCGGCGAGCATCAGTCGGCTGAGGAGGTGAGCCGGCGCGTGGCGAAGCGCGTGGCGGTCGGCACGGCCACGATCTATCGGACGCTTGACCTCCTGGTCCGCGCCGGGCTGGCCAAGGAGCACGACTTCGGCGAGGGGTTCAAGCGATACGAGCCGCTCGCGGCTGGTCAGGCGCACGAGCATTGCATCTGCTCGTCCTGCGGCCAGGTGACGGAGTTCGCGAACGACCGGCTCGAGCGGATGATCGCGCTGCTCGCGGAGGAGGTGGAGTTCCGGCCCCACCACCACCGGCTGGAGGTCTATGGATTGTGCCGCAGTTGTCAGCAGGCGAACCCTTTAGCGCGCACGAGGTGATGGGTTGATCGATTCACGAATGTTCGTGCCCACCAAGGCCTTTCTCACGAAAGGCGTCGGTCGGCACAAGGAAAAACTCACCAGCTTCGAGATGGCGTTGCGGGACGCGCATCTCGCCAACTTCAACCTCGTGCGAGTGAGCTCGATCTTCCCGCCGCACTGCGAGCTGGTGGACCGTGAGGAAGGCCTGTCGCTCATGAAGCCCGGGCAGGTCGTCTTCGCGGTGATCGCCGAGTCGTCCACCAATGAGCCGAGCCGCCTGGTGGCGGCGTCGATCGGGGTCGCGATGCCCGCCGACCCAACCCATCACGGGTACATTTCCGAGCATCACAGCTACGGCCAGAACGAAATGACGTCGGGGGAGTATGCCGAAGACCTCGCGGCGTCGATGCTCGCCACCGTGCTGGGCGTCCCGTTCGATTCGGACAAGGCGTGGGACGAGCGGCGCGAGCAGTGGCTGTTGTCGGGGGAGATCGTCCGTACGATGAACATCACCTCGACCGCCGAGTGCGGAGAAGACGGCCGCTGGACGACCGTCGTCTCGGCGGTCTGTTTCTGCGGGTGACGCCCTCGTTTGCCCTCGCCTTTCTCGCCGGACTGCTGAGCTTTCTCTCCCCCTGCGTCCTGCCGCTCGTCCCGAGCTACGTCGGGTTCCTGACCGGTCTCACGCTCGAGGAGCTCGAGATCCGGCGCGGCACCGCCCTGGTGCACGCGGTGTGGTTCGTCACGGGGTTCTCGCTCGTCTTCGTGGCGCTCGGTGCCACGGCGTCCGCATTGGGCGTCTGGCTGGTGCAGTCGCAGGTCTGGATCGGGCGGATCGGCGGCGTCCTCGTGATCATGTTCGGCCTGTACCTGCTCGGCCTGTTGCGCCCGGCCTTCCTGATGCGCGAACGCAAATTCCACCTCGCCCGCAAGCCGGTGGGCTACGTGGGGTCCGCGGTCGTTGGGGTGACCTTCGGGGCGGCGTGGACCCCCTGTATCGGACCAATCCTCGGCGCCATTCTCACCCTGGCCGCCGCCCAGGGGAGCGTGGGGCACGGGGCCGCACTGCTCACTGCCTATTCCGTCGGACTCGCCGTTCCCTTCCTGCTCACCGCACTGGCGCTCGGCCGGTTTCTTGTCTGGTTCCAGCGGTTCCGCCCGTACATCGTCTGGGTCGAGCGGATCGCGGGCATACTGCTGATCATTCTTGGCCTGCTGCTCGTGACCGACCGCTTCACCCTGATCGCGAGCTGGCTGCAGGGGCTGACGCCAGAGTTCCTGAAGAGCCGGCTGTAAGTCGCCTCACGTAAAGGACACCGCGCGTGGGCTTTAGCACGACGCCGTGCCGAGCGCGCGTTTCAGGCTGGGAACTCCGAGGGCTCCGTTCCTATATTAGGTGCCAGCAACAATCCATAAGAGAGAGGGAATACATGATCACGCTACGGAAACCGGGTTTAAGTCTCGCCGCCACACTGGCCGCCATGGCGTTTCTCGCCTGCGCGAAGCCGGGCGAGACGAGCCAATCGGCCGACTCCACGGCTCGCAACCTGACGCTCGCGCCGACCGAATCAACCGCGGCCTTGAAAGACGTGCCGGCACCGTCCACCGAGGCAGCGAAGCCAGCGCCGGAGAAGAAGACGCCGGTGAAGAAACCCGTCCCGCCGAAACCGGCGGCCCCGGCTCCACTGATGCTGGCGGCGGGAACCCGCGTCCCGGCCACGGCGAGCGACACGATCAGCACGCGCACGGCGAAGGCCGGTGATGCCTTCACCGCGACGGTGAGCCAGGATGTGAAGAACCCTGCGGGACGGGTCGTGATCCCGGCGGGCGCGACCGTATCGGGGACGATCGTTGCGGCGAACCCCGCGCCGAACCCCAACTCGACCGGCAAGATCGAGCTGGCGGTGACCAGCGTGACGGTGCGCGGCGCGAGCTACGCGATTGATGCGTCCGTCGTCGGGATGGACACGATCATGAAGGGCCGTGGGGTGACGAAGGCCGACGCCGCTAAGGTGGCCGGGGGCGCGGTGGCCGGGGCGATCGTTGGCAAGCTCCTCGGAAAGAACACGAAGGGCGCCGTGATTGGGGGCGCGGCCGGTGCCGCCGCAGGCGCGGCCGCCGCGCGCCAGTCGCGTGACATCGACGTGGTGATCCCCAAAGGTGCGGCGATCACCATCCAGCTGAACGGGCCGCTCACGGTGAAACAGGCCTAGGCGCCGTCAGTAGCCAGCCGCGCCGCCGCCGCGCCGGGGATCGGCCAGCCCAACCCAGCCGGCGGCGGCGCGCCCGATGGCGTTCACCTCGGTCTTGTAGCTCCAGACGCTCACCTTGTGACCCATCATCTCGAGCGAGTCGATCGAGGGCTGGAGGAAGCCGTCGGGCTCGAGGTGCAGGGTGTCCGGGACCGCTTGATGGTGCAGTCGGGGCGCCGCCACGGCGGCCGCCAGCGGCAGGTCCTGGTCGATGGTGTTGCTGAGCACCTGATAGACGGCCGTGGTGATGCGCGAGCCGCCCGGTGACCCAAGCACCAGAAACAGCCGGCGGCCGGGATCGAGTACGATCGCCGGCGTCATTCCCGACAGCATCCGCTTGCCCGGCGCGATGGCGTTCGCCTCCCCCTGGACCAAGCCGAACAGATTCGGCTTGCCCGGCGCCGTCATGAAGTCGTCCATCTCGTCGTTCAGCAGGAACCCCGCCCCGGTCACCGTCACCGCGCTGCCGAAATCGTTGTTCAGCGTCGTGGTACAGGACACCGCGTTCCCGTCGGCATCCACGATGGAGTAGTGCGTCGTCTCGGTCCCCTCCGACCGCACGCCCCCGGCCGGCGGCGAGGGCGTCGCGCGTTGGGGGTCGATGTCCGTTCGCAACGTGGCCGCGTACGACTTGGAGAGCAGCCGCGAGAGGGGGATCTCCACGAAGTCCGGGTCGCCGAGAAAGGCGTTGCGGTCCGCGTACGCGCGGCGCATCGCCTCGGCCTGGAGGTGCATCAGTCGGGCGCTTCCAAACGGCGGGAGGGGCGCATACCCCTCCATCACGTTGAGGATCTCCGCCAGCGTGACTCCGCCCCCCGAGGGCGGCGGCATCGTGTAGACGGTGTAGCCGCGGTAGCCGATCTCGATCGGGTCGCGCCACTTGGCCCGATAACGGGCGAGGTCGTCTCGCGTGATCAGTCCGCCACCGCGGGCCATCTCTTGCACGATCAGCTCGGCGATGCTGCCGTGGTAGAACACCCGCGGGCCGCTGTCGGCGATGAGCTGCAGCGTGCGGGCGACGTCTGGTTGGACGAACCACGTGCCTGCCGGGGGCGCTTCCCCGTTCACGAGGAACTGGGCGCGCGAGGCGGGAAACCGAGCGAGTCGCTCCGCCTCGCGGGTAATCTGACGGCTGCGCACGCCGTCGAGCGTGTGTCCCTCGTGCGCCAGGCGTACGGCGGGCGCGACCAATTCTTTCCACGGCAGGCGCCCGAACCTGCGGTGCGCTTCGAACAGTCCCGCGACACTCCCCGGCACGCCGACGGAGAGGTGGCCGGTCAGGGACGATTGCCGTGCGTTCCCCGCCGAATCGACGTACATGGAGCGCGTGGCGCCGGACGGCGCGGCCTCCCGAAAGTCGAGGGTGCGCACCGTGTCGTCGTGCATCCGGACGACCATGAACCCGCCCCCGCCGAGGTTGCCGGCGACCGGGTGCACCACCGCGAGCGCGAACCCGACCGCCACCGCGGCGTCGACCGCGTTCCCGCCGTGGCGCAGAATCTCTACGCCGACGTCGCTCGCGAGCGGATGCGATGTGACCACCATCGCATGCTCACCGGCGACGGGCCTGACGCGCTGCCCGAGAGGCCAGGCGGCCGCGATGAGCGCGCCACGGGCCCCTCCGTCCGGCGCCGGCGTCGCCGCCGTGTCGACAGCGGGGAGCGCGACAGCCGGGGGGATGGCGTCGAGGACACCGGACGCAACGGGGATCGTCTCCGGTGCCTTGATGCCGCCGCGGCACGCCGTCAGCAGCAGCAGGCCGAGGCCGAGGGATCTGCGCATGCCGAATTGTGCACGTTGACCCGAGTTCGGGTCAACGTCTAACTTGGGGGCCATCCGATACCCTTCATGACCGTTCCTGACTACCGCGACCCGCGGCTCACCGAGCAGCGTAACTCCCGCACGGAGCGCATCGACGTGGCGTCGACGCTCGAAATCGTCGACCTCCTGAACGCGGAGGACGCGACGGTGGCAGGGGCGGTCCAGGCGGTGCGTGGCGAACTGGCCCGCGCCATCGACCTCGTGGTGGACGCATTCGGCCGGGGCGGGCGGCTCATCTACGTCGGCGCCGGAACCTCCGGGCGGCTCGGCGTCCTCGATGCCAGTGAATGCCCGCCGACCTTCGGCACACCGCCGGATATGGTCGTGGGGGTGATCGCCGGCGGCTACCAGGCCCTGGTGAAGAGCAGCGAAGGGGCCGAGGACGACGTGAACGCAGGGATGGCGGCGATCGATCAAGCGCGGGTGGCGCCCGCGGACTTCGTCCTCGGCATCGCGGCGAGCGGTACGACGCCGTTCGTCCGCGCGGCGCTGGCCCGTGCGCAGACCATCGGCGCGACGACCGGGCTCGTCTCGTGCTCCGATCCCCCGCAGGTGCTCGTCGCGACCTGCGACGTCCTCATCCTTCCAAAGGTCGGCCCCGAAGCTCTGACGGGGTCCACACGCATGAAGGCCGGTACGGCCACGAAGCTGGTCCTCAACACACTCTCGACCGGCGCGATGATCCGGCAGGGACGGGCCTACGGCAACCTCATGGTGGACTTGATGGCCATGAGCGCCAAGCTGCGGGACCGCGGGGAACGCATCGTGATGGAGGTCTGCGGTCTGGACCGCGGGGCCGCTCGCCGCGCGATCGAAGCCGCGGGCGGGAGCGTGAAGCTGGCGATCGTGATGGCGAAGCGGGGGGTGGGAAAGGCCGAGGCCGAGCGCCTGCTCGCGGACGCGGGTGGATTCGTGCGCCGGGCCGTGGGCGATCCACCCCCGGTCAGGCCAACGTGACCACCGCCCTCGCCGTCGGCGTCATGTCGGGCACGTCGCTCGACGGGGTCTCGACGGCGCTCGTGCGCCTCAGAGATGATCCGCTCGACGCGCAGCTCGTCGCGTTCCGCCAGGACCCCTACACCGCGCCGGAGCGCGGGCAGATCATTGAAGCGATCGCGCGCGGCGGCTCGAAAGACCTGGCCCTGCTGCACGTCGCCTTGGGAGAGCGGTTCGCCGGGGCGGTGCTGCAGCTCCTGGCCCAGGCAAAGGTCGCGCCTCGGGACTTGTCCTTCATCGCGTCGCACGGGCAGACCATCTGGCACGAGCCGGGCCGGGCCACACTGCAGCTGGGCGACCCGGCCGTGATCGCCGAGCGCGTGGGGGTCCGGGTGGTGAGTGACTTCCGCTCGCGTGACGTGGCGGCCGGGGGCCAGGGGGCGCCCCTCGTGCCCCTGGCCGACGTGGTCCTGTTCGGCCACGCGGAGTGCGGCCGCTTGCTGCTGAACCTCGGCGGCATCGCGAACGTCACCTTTGCGCCGCGCCGCGGGGTCACGGGCGGCGCCATCGCGTTCGACACGGGTCCCGGGGTGGGGGTGGTCGACGCGGTGACCCGCCGGATCGACCCCACGGCGCGGTTCGACGCCGGCGGCGAGCGGGCGCGGCGCGGCAAGCCATCCCGCAAGGTGCTCGAGGCGCTGCTCGCCGATCCTTACTTCGCGGCGCCGCCACCAAAGAGCACCGGGCGGGAGCTCTTCAGTCCCGACTACGCGGCGCATCTGCTCGACGAGGTGAAGCGGGCAGGGGGCTCCGATAACGATGCCGTAGCGACGGCGACGGCGCTGACCGTCGAGACCATCGCACGGGGGATCGAGCGCTGGACGCCGGCTAGGGCCCCCGACGAGCTGGTGATCTCGGGCGGCGGCGCGCGCAATCCGCGACTGGTCGAGCTCCTCGCGGCCCGGGTGGCCCCGCGACCCGTGGTGCCGTTCGAGCGCTTGTTCTTCGACGGAGAAGCGAAAGAGTCTCTGGTGTTCGCGTTCCTCGGGTTTCTCACGGTCCTCGGGGAGCCGGGAAACCTGCCGGCCGCGACCGGGGCCCGGGGCCCCCGCGTGCTCGGCCACATCACCCCGGCGTGACCGGGTCGCTCGCTCGTCTCGTCTTTCCCGCGTTGCGCTGGCGGCGCGAGAGTTTCGCCCACGAGCGTGCCAAGATCGACGCCGCGCTCTCCGCCGGCGTGGGGGGGTTCATCGTCTTCGGGGGGACGCGCGAGGCAGTCGCGACACTCACGCGGGAGCTACGCGAGCAGGCGGGGCGCCCGCTACTGGTCGGGGCCGATCTGGAGCGCGGCCCGGCGCAGCAGGTTCACGGGCTCACCGAGCTGCCGCCGCCCGCGGCGCTCGGCTGGCTCGACGACCTGGAGGCCACCCGTAGCTGCGGGATGATCACGGGTACCGAGGCGCGCTCGGTCGGGATCAACTGGGCGTTCGCTCCCGTGTGCGATCTCGATCTCGAGCCCAAGAACCCGATCGTCCAGACGCGCGCTTTCGGCGCCGACCCGGTGCGGGTGGGCGAGCAGGCGGCCGTGTGGATCCGCGGTCTCCAGGAGCACGGCGTTCTGGGGTGCGCCAAACACTATCCCGGCCACGGGCGCACGACCGAGGATTCCCACGCGACCCTGCCACGCGTGCGCGCTGCCCTCACCGAGCTACAGCAGGTGGACGTGACTCCGTTCGAATACGCGCTCCGCGCAGGTGTGGGGAGTGTGATGAGCGCGTTCGTCGCCTACCCGAACTGGGACCGCGCGGGACGAGCGGCGAGCTTTTCGCCTGAGATTTTGGGCTACCTGCGGGACACGCTCAACTTCGGTGGTCTCGTCGTGACCGATGCGCTGATCATGGCGGGGGCGCGTGCCGCGCAGCCGGTGCCCGTGGCCACAGTGGGCGCGGTCGGGGCCGGGTGCGACGCGCTGCTGTACCCGGAGAACTTCACGAGCGTGATCGCCGCGCTGGACCGCGCTGTCGGCGCCGAGATTTCGGCCGCCCGCGCGGACCAAGCGCTCGTGCATTACGACGACGCCCTCGCCGGGTGGGCGGACCTGCCGGACCAAGGGGAGCCGGGCCTCTCGGACCATGCGGCGTTCGCGGACGGGCTCGCCGACCGGGCGGCGCATCTGGTGCGCGGCGACGCGCCGACCCTCCACGCACCCCTGACCGTGTCGGTGGTCGATGATGACGTGGGTGGCCCGTATACGGTCGGCCCGAGAGACATCTTCACGAACACACTGCGGGACGCCGGTGTCGCGATCGGGAAACGGGAAACGGGAAGCGGGAAACGTATCGTGCTCGTCTACGCCGAGCCTCGCTCGTGGAAGGGCAGGGCCGATCTCGGCGCCCGCTCGCGCGCGGCCCTGCGACGTCTCGTGCCCGGGGCGCAGCTCGTGGTGCTGTTCGGCCATCCGCGCCTTGCGTCGCAGATCCCCGGCACGGCCCCCATCCTCCTGTGCTGGCACGGACAACCCCTCATGCAGCGCGCTTCCGCCCGACGCGTGATGACCTGGCTGAAGTAAAGGGCGCCGACGTCTCTGCGTGACGGTTCTACTTGACGGTGTCCAGCTGTTTCAAGTACGCGATGATTGCGGCCGCGGGGACGGCATAAATGATCTTTCCCTGAGACTCCCGATTGCCGCCGTACAACACCGCCGCCACGCGGCCCGTGCGATCGAAGATCGGGCTCCCCGACGACCCCGGCGCCCCGTACCCGTCGACCTGCACGAGGTTGGCCAGCGCCTTGCTGACGGTGCCGACGGTGAGCGTCGGGTCGGCGATCACGCCGCTCTCGCCGGCGTGCTCCATGGGGAGGTCTTCGCCCAGCGGGTAGCCGATGATCGCCACGGGATCGCCGCGCGCGAGCGCTCGCGCCT
>Ga0137409_10001323_pt1 | contig 26867 bp, 20 predicted proteins | sample CZODoug1_16funga_FD_122059 | JGI IMG/M metagenome (GOLD analysis project Ga0137409, IMG submission 122059) | Vadose zone soil fungal communities from Angelo Coast Range Reserve, California, USA - CZODoug1_16fungal (Hybrid Assembly) | ecosystem: Environmental > Terrestrial > Soil > Vadose zone...
TCGGAACCGAAACGTCTGGAAGCAGTGATCTCCTACCTGGAAACAGTGCTGCCCAGTTTGCGGCGGGCCTCGAAAGCGCGCTGGAATTGAAAATCGTAGCGCCGGCATCTTGCCGCCTATGGCGAGTGGCTTCGCCGAGGGCGTCGCCCTTTATTTTGCATAAAACGCTAACTCTAAAGACCAAATTCCTTTCGGGCAGTCAATCCGTCTACAGAATGCCGTTAACGGAAGATTCACATGACCTGGCGCTGTTTTGGAGTATAGTGCGTGAATCGTTAGGCTTCCCTCGCAAGTGACAATCATGGGTCGAAGTCATCGATGTACCGCACCGGACCTGAATACACCGCACCTTATACATTAACCGGTGACGCCGGATGGCACCCGCCATCGCAGGAGGAGCTATGAACCGCAGACGTAAACCAGCGAACGGCGTTAGCCTTCTAACTCTTACCCTTCTCGCCTTTTCTTATGTTGGCTCGGGACAAGATCTGTCGACTTCTGGCATGCTCAGCGCCGGTTTTGGCAAGACCTGTACGCCATTCATTCCTGCAACCTTTAACCTCAAGAACCGAGATGCCCGATCGTTGGAGGTGGGGGATTTTAACGGCGACGGGATTCTGGATTTCGCGGTTAGAACATCGGACAGTCTCCTCCGGCCGAGGCTTTCCATCCTACTCGGCAAGAAGGACGGAACTTTTGGCGGACGAGGGACTTATCGCGTAGGAGCCACCTCTATCGGATCTCCCATTGCGGTCGGCGATTTCAATGGTGACGGAAAGCTGGATGTTATCGCTGCAAGCGGGTCCGCTATCGTGGTGTTCCTCGGAAACGGTGATGGAACATTCCAGGCCGGAAGGGAGTCTCCGACCACGATGGGGCCCCTCGGCATCGCCGTCGGAGACTTCAATCAGGATGGCAGATTGGATATCGCGGTTGCGCAGTTCCAGAGTGCTGGCGATACCCAAGTCATGATCGGGAATGGCGACGGCACCTTTCAGGCGCCGGTGAATTACCCCGTGACTTCTTATCCCACGGCGGTCGCAGTCGCGGATTTCAATCATGATGGCCATCTCGACCTGGCGGTAGCCAATGGCGGCAACGAGACCGGGAATACAGTGAGCGTGCTATTGGGAAGTGGCGATGGCACGTTCCGTCCAAGAGTTGACTACACCATTGGATTAGGGCCTTTCTCGATCACAGCGGTGGATTTGAATGGCGATGGCCTCCCCGATCTGGCCACGGCTGACTTCACCAGCGGTACTACTTCCGTTCTCCTGAATAAAGGCAATGGAACGTTCCAGCCCGTAAGAATTTATGTCGCGGGACACCCCTTCGCGCCCTATAGGGTTACCGCCGCACCCTTGGAATCGGGAAGCAAGCCTAGCCTCGCGGTGGCCACGATTGCGGGGACATACATTCTTGTCAATAACGGCGACGGCACATTCAAAGCCGCCCAAGGCTACGAGCCGGTATCCACTGGAGTAGTATTGGCGGACCTCAACGGAGACGGCAAGACGGACCTTGCTGTAGCTGGAGGGTTCGACGGCGAGGGCGGGAGCGGAGGCGTGACCATCATCAAAGGCCAGGGTCACGGCGTTTTTATGACTCCGACCGCATATGTCGCGGCGCCTAACCTGGGTGCTATCACCGCGGGCGATTTCAATGGAGACGGAATCCCTGACGTGGCAGCGATCGGCTTGGATTTCAAGGTTCCATATGCCATTTTGCTCGGCCAAGGTAACGCAACCTTTGCACCGCCTGTGTTCTATCACGACGTTGGGCCCGAGTTTTCCGATATAGGGTCCGGCGATTTCAATGGCGACGGAAAGCGAGACTTGGCAATCGCCTTTGACAACGCGTCATTTACGAATCCCAGAGTGCAAGTCTTGCTGGGAAATGGCGATGGGACGTTCGCTCTGGGCAAGGTGGTGTACGGCGTTCCGGGTCGCGCTGTACTCACATTTGCAGATTTCAATGACGATGGAATTCTCGACCTGGCGGCGACGGGTGGATTGAGTAGTGGTGGGGTAACAATTTTTCTTGGCCGAGGGGACGGCGGGTTCAGAAAAGTCTCCGCCTACGCCGGCGCTGGCCGTTTGATGGTTGGCGATTTTAACGGAGACGGCAAGCTGGATCTTGCCGTGACCAATACCCCTAACCCGGCTGTCAGTATTTATCTCGGAAACGGCAACGGCACGTTCACAAACGCGGCGAATTATTCAACGGCGTTTGCTGGCAACGCCCTTACGGTGGGCGACTTCAATGGAGACGGGAAATTGGATCTGGCGGTAGGCCACACTCCAAGAAATGGTGACCCTGTAATTCAGGTCTTCCTGGGAGTCGGGGACGGAACATTCCAATCCGGGGCGACATTTACCGGAGGCTACGCTCCGGTCGCAGCCGATTTCAACGGAGATGGCAAGGTGGACTTGGCAGTCGTGAACCAGTTCGATTTACTGCAGTTGCTGATCGGCAACGGCGATGGAACCTTTACGGCGGGTGCCCTCTCCAGCATAGGCCAAGTGACGCAATATCCGGTACTCGCTGACCTGAACGGGGACGGCGCGCCCGACCTGATAGTGCCTAACATTGACGGAGGAGAAATTAGCGTCTTGTTAAATCAATGTTCCGCCAAGTAGCTCACCCAGCCGCTAGTTCACTTGCCAGCACAGGGCGTTACTTGCGGCCCTGCCTCAGAAGTTGGTGCGCTTGATTCGGAAAGGAATGACCACCACCGCTTCTAAGGCAACGGGTTGCCCGTCTTTGGTGGCAGGACGGAATTTCCAGCGTGCCAAAGCGCTCTTGGCGAGCGCGTCCAGCCGGTCGTCCGGGCTGGTAAGAACGCGAATGTCTCCTACGGTGCCGTCCGAGTGAATGATCGCGTAGAGTGTGACGGTCCCCTGCACATTGGCTCGCATCAATTCGATCGGATAGCCCGGATCGGATTTCTGGATGGCGTCCGGTGCGCTCAGTTGCCCGGGCTGCTGATTGGCTTTGAGTTCCGCAAAACGGATCACCCAGCTGCCGGTCGAGGAATTCAGATTCGGTGTGTTCGAGGTCATTGAATAGACCCGCTTCCCGCCGAACACTTGCCGGTCCACGTCGGTGACTTTATCTTCCGAAACCGGAGCGGCTGTTTTCGCGCTGCCGACGCGCGGCGGAATCGCGCTGGCCAGCTCGCGAGTATTCCCGTTGGCGGAGGCGACCGCAGCCGAGTCGGCTGCGCCCACGTGCAGTCCGCCGGGGAGAGAGTTGTTTTCGCGGCCACGAGTTCCGGCGGTATTTCCGTTTACACCGTTGCCCGATGCCTTCGTGCCCGACGCCAGAGTTGATCCCGGCGTTCCCGCGGCTCCTGCCTTGCCCGATGGATTCGCCGCAAACGTTCCACGGCGATTGCCGCCCGGGGCAGTCACGGGACCGGTGGGTGCGACGGGATGAATCCCCAGCGCTATCAGCCGGCCCGCCGATCGGCTTCCGCCCATTCCTCCAACGCTCGGCGGAGGAGCTACTGGCTGGACGCCGCCGCTGGGTAGGCCACCGGTTCCGCGTCCCGATAATGTGTGCTGTGCGGCTATAGTCAACTGTGGAGCGGGCGCGACTACCTGACTGGGCCCGATGTTGAGCGCTCCGGCACGGCCCATGTTCGATCGAGTCACATCCGGCGGAGGCTCGACGACGGACGCATCCGGACCAGCCATTCCACGTGTGCGGGTAGCCGTCACTTCGGGAGGCGGTGCAATGATCGACGACGTGAGCGCGCTACGAACCACGCGGTTCTGGGCGGTATCGAGTTCGGGCGCGGGAGCTACGACCTGAGTGTCTGGCGCTGCCAGACGGTTGAGCGGAGATCGGGTCGCCTCGATCGGAACCACCGGCGCGGGAGCCGACATCGCAATCATGTTGGGCAAGGGCACGTCGCGGTTCAGCCGGACGTCCGGCGGAGCGACGATGGTCTGTCTGCGGTTATCGGCTTCCTTCGGGACGGACAGAATCGGCTGCTTCGCGTATTCCGGATCGCCCTTGGCAGGAGGCGCCGGGTCGGTTACGCCTGTGTCGAGAGGCGGAAGGTATTCTTCCGGCGTATAGGTGATCAGCGAAGAACGGTCGAAGTTGGGAGTCGCCAAGATGTTTTGCTGACGGAGCCACGCAAACGACACCATCCAGATAAGCGCGAACGCGCCCGAATGCAGGATCACCGACTGCACGATTCGTCCCCAGGGTACTCCCTGTCGGACAAAAACGTCGCGCCACAGGCCGAGTTCACTTTCATGGACCGGACGTACAGGCCGCAGAGCGGCGGCGACGCTGCTCCAAAAGGCCCGTCGGCGGGGCTCGAGTTCCACTAGAAGATTCAAGGAAGTCCCTTCCGGGCTCTCCATGCCTGGCTCCAAAATGAGTTACTCCGTAAACTCCTTCGGGAGGCAGTCCCGGAATGCGGGATCCGAGGGCGCTTTCAGCAATCGCTCCGGACGGCTATTCTGTAGCAAGATTATAGCCGACCCGAGGCCGCAGAAATCGAATAGCCTGGGCAACGGCGGGCTCCGAATCAAGAGCGACCAGAGGTGAAAATGCGCCGCAACACGTTGCAACTTATTTGTTTTGTTGCTTTTGCTGTAACTCTTGCCACGGCGCAGGCTACGAAACCAGCTCCCCCACAGCCGAGCGTGGAATATTCCGGCATGTACAACTTTCTGCGTGACGGCGAATTTGTGCAGATTACAGTGGAAGACCAGGGGAACGTCACAGGCTTCATTTCGCGGTACGGCGACACCGAAAGCGATCGGGGCGCGTTCCTCGATCATTTCTTCAAGCAGGGCAAACTGGACGGCACCAAACTGTCGTTCACGACCCAGACTGTTCATGGCATCTGGTTCGACTTCCACGGCACGATCGAACGGGGCGACGGCAAGAAACTGGGCGATGAAGCGTATTACGTCCTCAAAGGTACGCTCACAGAAAACGCGACCGACGAGGCGAAGAAGACTACGTCGCGGTCGCGCGAGGTCGCGTTGAAGAGTTTTCCGCAGGATGTGTCGCCGGCGCGCCACTAGTCGGGAAAAGAATCGCGTTGGGTATGTGAGCAGTGTTAGAAGGCGCTTCCCCCGCCGCCGCCAAAGCCGCCGCCGGAGAAGCCTCCGCCTCCGCCGCCCCCTCCAAAACCGGAACCCGACGAACTCGACCGAGGCGCAGAAACGAATACCTGGTTCATATCGGAAGCCATACCGTGCATCGAGCTTGCAAAAAAGATGGGATTGAAAGCGGAATAGGGCGTAGCTCCGACGTACCAATTGGGCGGATCTTTGATAATCCCGGCAAAGGCCTGCGCCCAGTGTTGCTCGACTCCGAGGGCCATCGCGTAAGCGAGATATTTTTCGAAAGTGTCGGGAGGCAGGCGCTTAATGCGGTCCGCGTCCACGCGGTTCATGAATTCCTCAAAGCCGTGAATAGCCACTACGGTGCGCACACCCAATAAAGTCTTGGCCGTCATCTGGCGAGCAAACAGCCACCAGATCACGGCGGAAATCAGCACGCTTACAATCAACAACGGAACAGAATTGAGAAGGTTCATCCAGCCCAGATAGTGCAACGCAGCGGCGAACAGTGCGATCGCGACCGCGGCGGCAATACTGTATCCATTGGCGGAACCGGGATCGAGCAGGTACATGCCTTTCGTTTTAAGCGCCGCCATGATGTCTTGCCGGATCACTGGAATGGCAGTGTAGAAGCGGTTCTTCAAGCTGGAGAGTTGCGTCTCGCTTCCCCCCGCAAAAATGTTTTCGAGCATCACCCGCTCGTGCGGAGAAAGCTCGGTGCCCCACTGTTCGCGCGGTTTCAACAGGTGGAACACATAATCCTTCTTCTTAAACACCAAAAACGTGTCGACTTTCTCCTCAATCTTGAGGTAGCCGCGCACGGCCAGATCGACGATGGTCGATGTGATATCGCGCGGATCGGTCGAGTCGTCGATCAGCGTTCCGACCTCGGCGGGCGTCAAGCCTTTGGGCGGTTCGTACATGGGCGCGACTGACACGCCGGGCTCGGGATCTTTGCCAACCTTATGCCAGAGACCGAGCATCACCGCCAGCGTCAGCAGGGGAAGGAACACGATCGGATTGCTGCCCAGAAACCAAAATAACTTCGTCAGCGCACTCGGTTCTTTCAGTACGCCTTTCGGGATGAAGATGTCGATGGTCAGTCCGCCCCGCATGGGCAGGGGGTTGGTGGTTTCGAACATCACGTCAGCGCCTTTTACTTCCGAAGTCGCCGCGGTTTCAGTCGATCCATAGACGCCGGTAAAGGACTGGGCACGCAGTCCGCCTGCTGCATTTTCCGGAAACGTGACGAACGCTTCCGCGTGCGCGATTGGGACGGGCCAGTCGTTGCCGGTTACGTTCCAGTAGAACTCGTCGTGGTCGTCGAAGGCCCGAATCGCATTTCGCACGGTGTAGTCGATGTTCACTACGCGCGTCGTGTCTTCGGCGCCGGGAATGTAGATCTTCAGGTCGCGGAAGTCGCCGGACTTGCTCGAGTCGTATTTCAGCTTGTTGCCGTTTTCGTCGGTCACGCTTTTGACATCGACAAAGAGCGTGAAGTTCGTGCCGTGGGGGCCGGGATATTCGATCGGGATGGTGCGATGGATGCCGTGCCATTGGCCGACAAAGACCAACGTGATTTTCTCGCTTACCAGAGCGCTACCGTCGGCGCGGATGGCGATGCTGTCTTTGAAATCCTCGACGCGCCAGTTGCGGACCTGGGCTGTGGCCGGGACAATTCCCCCAACGACAATTCCCAGCAGCAGTACGAGAAGAGCTTTAACCACAGGGGACACAGGGGTACACAGGGGAAATCTGTGATGGGTGGATCGCCGGCGCTGCATTTCTAGAATTTCACTGCGACTGGTTCACGGTCCGCAGCGGCTGTCTCGAAGAACTGTTTCTGCTGGAAGCCGAACATGCCAGCGAGAATGTTGGTTGGGAAGGATTGGATCTTTGTGTTCAGATCGCGGACTACCGCGTTGTAGTAGCGGCGTGAATTTTGAATCGCGTCTTCGGTTTCGCTCAGTGAGTTCTGCAACTGAGTGAACTCCTGCGAGGCCTGGAGTTGCGGATAATTTTCAGCTACTGCGAACAGGCTCTTCAGCGCTCCGGTCAGCTGATTCTCGGCTGCGGCTTTGTCCACCGGACCGGTGGCTTGCATGGCCTGGGAGCGGAATTTTGCAATGTTTTCGAAGGTGCCCTTTTCGTGCGCGGCGTAGCCTTTGACGGTCTCGACCAGGTTGGGAATGAGGTCATGGCGACGTTTCAGTTGGACGTCAATGTCGGACCAGGCGGAGTCGGAGCGCACGCGCAACTGCACCAGGCTGTTGTACATCGCAATCAGGAAGAAACCGAAGAGAACTACAACGGCGAGGACAATCCATCCCATGAGTTTTCACCTCGATGCAGATTCAAGGGGACGGTAGCATACGGATCGGGTCGACGCAATGATGGGCTTGATATGACGAGAGAGTTGGATCGGGCGCTTTCGGGGCGATTGGAGAAATTACCCGCGACGACAGGCTTCCGGGCTCATCTATAAACGGCAAGGAGGTTATATGCTAGAACGTTTCAACGGTGGGAAAGTGGCTCACTTACGCTGCCTTTGCCAGAGCCTGGTATTCGTCGTCGGATTGAGTGGGCAGCAATACCCAGAGCGTATAGATGCCGAGCGCCGTCCCTAGGGGAACGTTGAACAGCGAAATGAAGCCGACGATCAAGGCTGCAACGCGAGCCCACGGTTCCCGTTGCAGCAATCCCCATCCCGCGATGAAGCCGGCAGCGGCTTTAAGCAGGACCAATCCGCCGACGAAAGTCAGCAGTGGACGAAGCCAGTCGCTGATGTCCTGCGGCGGGCCCTGTCGGAATACGCCAACGCCGCTGAAAATCGTGTGTGCGACAATCTCCACCGCAATGCCAGCTACCACCAGCAACGCGGAGTAAGCCATCCACAAAATGCCGACCAGCCGGACGTGCTCCTGTACACGGTTGCGCCGATACCCAACCGGGCCGAGCACGGTCTTACCGCAACGCAAGCAACTCTGCTGCTCTGGTTGCAACTGCGAGCCGCATTGATCGCAGAACATTAGTTTTCCCTCAACATGTAGTACGCACGTATCAGAAGAAGAGTTCCCAGTTCTCGGTTCTGGGTTCTCAGTTCTCAGAAATACCAGTCTCGGCACGTCTTCACTGAGAACTGAGAACCGGGAACTGAAAACTCTCTTGCGCCACACGCGAATTGTGCCCAAAACGAAAAGGCCGCCCGGCAACGTGGGCAGCCTTTTCTTCAAGGGAGAATAGTTCCAACGGAGGTTAATCCATCAAAACTTTCTGCCGAAATCTTATGAGCCTTAAAAGGGGGGTGTCAAGCAAAATTTGCGAATTAAATGGCTTTATTTTCAACTACTTACGGAATGAGTTCACAAGTCGGCAAACCGCTTCAAAATGAGGAGAAAGAGGCCTTTTCGCCAACTAAGAACATTCGATTGAGTGACTTACCGCCTCCTGGAGGCTTGCTCCAGGGTCTCACCCAGACGCAGGGAGATGATCTCCCGGTTGTCAGGGCGGTCAAAGACTCGGTCGGGGAAAAAACGCTTCATGAGGATGCGGAACCCGCCAAAAGCCAGTCCCGCAACCAGCGACAAGCCCCCCACAACGCCGCATAGGACGATCACGTTGTAGAGCAGGTTCGCCACGTTGTTCTTTTTCGAGACATAAGTGTTTTGATTCCAGGTGACGTCGGCTTCGTAGCTGACCGATCCAAGCATCGCATTCGCTTCGCTGATCGACAGCGGACCGGCTGCGATGACGATGATTGGTCCGGTGCGTTTGTCGAAAAACGGTGCGATATCCACGATGGAAGGACCGCCCGCCGGCTGCTGCGGAGTTGCCTGGTGGGTGGCATCGATCGCGCGCAACTTTTCAGCGGCGAGTTGTGGCGTCGGATACTCGATCATCATCAGGGTCGCGCCGCCAATCTTGGCCTGATACCTGGCAATCACTACTTCCGCACCCGCATTGAAATCCACCAGCGAAGTCGGCAGCGGCGAACCGACGCGATCAAGCGCCACCGGGCCCAGAATGTACTTCGCATTCTTCCCGTCCACGTGTTTGGGAAGATAGGTGGGAAGCGGAGGCAGATTCCCAGCGTTACCGGCGGGCGTCGGCAGAGTTCCGGCGAGCTCGCGCAGTTCGGCGGCGGACATCACGGTGACCTTGTCAAAGATTGCGTCCACCAGGATATTGCCCTGGTAAAACACAACGCGATTGTTCATGGAAGACGCCTGGCCGCCAATCTTCTCGTCCAACATGATGGGAGTTTTGTAATAAGTAAACGCTCCGTAGGCACCGCTCGCATCCGCGAAGACAGCGGCCTTAATGGCCAGTTTGCGGCTATCGTCTCGAGTGTAGGTCGCCTTTTCCAGGCGTTGGAAACCGTACTCACGCAGGACAGCGGCATTTGTTTCGTCGGCTATCGAGGGATCGATGCTCTTGGTAGCGGACTCTTTCATCTGCCATCCGGCGAATTGGGCGGGCAAAACTGGAGACGTGGCGGGCGCTTCAGCCGCAGCGGCCCAAGCAGCCGCGCTGACCAGAAGCGCGAGTAAAAAAAACGAACGAGTAAAGTTCATTCCTGGAGAAGAGCGTGGATACCCTTATATCCTTAGACTACTGGGAGGCGCAGAAAGTTTCCACCGCGAGAAGTTTTCAAGGCTCTCACTGGTAGAGACGCGGCTTGCCGCGTCTCCGGTGCGCGGCCTTGATCCGTTACAACGGGAGACGCGGGAAGACACGCGTCTCTACCACTGATTCCGGGCAATACGGCGTTTCGGACCCAAAGAATGGGCCTTCATTGCGAAGTTTCTGTAAACGTCGCCACCGGATGCCCGAGTCCGAACGGCCCTTCCGCGGTGACGTGCACGGTGCCAGGGTTGGCGGGCAAGGTCAGCGTAACTGTGGCCTTGCCGGACGAGTCGGTCGTGACCAGTCGGGTTGAGAGCGTGCCGGAATCGGTGGTGAAGAAAACCGTCGCACCGGACGCGCTACCTCCGGACTGGGCAGGTTGCAACGTCGCCGAGAGATTCAGGGTCGTGCCGCGTGTGCCGCTCTGATTGTCCCCCTGCTTGGTAAATGTGGCTGCCGGGTTGCCGACCAGAATCCAACCTGCCTGCTTTTGGGCCACCCCGGCGTTGTCGGTACTTGGCACGGTGAAGTGATAAAAGCCAGCGTTATTTCCCGCCGTCACCGCGATGGCGCCGTTCTGACTGGAGGTAACGGTTCCCTGGGTCACGGCAAGCGTGATTCCAGCGTCGGCCTGGGGAGTGCCGAGTGTGACCGTCCCCGATCCAGAAACGATTTTCGGCGAGAGCGTTACGGTACCATTCGCGGGAACCATGATGGTATCTGGATTGGGGTCCCATTCTGCGTTTGGAAGTTGCGGCGTCGATCCCGTAACGACCAGCAGCATTGCCGAGTAGGGCAGAAGCGAGAGGCTCGAAGACCACGCCTGCGTACCGGACGCCACGATCGTCTTCGGATTCTTCTTCGAGAGCGTATAAGTTGTGACTTGTGACGGTGAGAATCCGCTCAGCGCGAATTGCGCGTTCACTACGGTTCCGGGCGCCTTATTCACCAACATCAACGTGAGGATCTTGCCCGCTGGATCAACCGCCCCGTAACTGCTGAACAGATTCGCGGTTGCATCGTTCGTTGCCGAGACGGAAGTCGCAGCGAAGGAGTGATGCTGACCATCATAGTTACGATAAAGCTTGATGGCCTGGTAGTTCGGGTTGGCAGGATCGGGCGTCACCCAGCGCGAAGCGAGGTAGGCGCGCTCGCGTCCGAGGATGCCGTAGGCGTCGGCGTCGCCGAGTGCGGTGGAGAAGTCGGATCCGCCTGCAATCTCGGCGCTCCATTCGGTAACGGCGAGAGGTGTACCGGGGTAGATCGTGTTCGCGATGGCGCGCATCCGGGGAATGCGAAACGGAATCGTCTTGTTGGGCTGGATCTGCGTGGCCCATGGTTGATTGATGGAGCCCGACTCGCTGACATACTTGGGGTCCCAGTAGTCGCGATAGATGCGAGTCGCGAGGGCGCGCTTCTTGGCCAGCGTGAATCCCGAAGTGTCGGGCGTGTCGGGATACGCGTGGATGTCGAAAAGATCGACCGAGCGTGTGCCGGCAATTTTGTCCTGCCAGTAGACTTCGTTCAGCCACCAGGGCAGCAGATCGTTTCCAGCGTGGGCAGCCTTATCGTTGTTGTTGGCGCCATTCCAATAGAACCACCAACAGCAACTTACCGGCCCAAGACGGATGGCCGCTGGATCCCAAGTCTTGAGGGCGCGCGCTTCGGCGATAAACTTGTCACGCATTTCGTTATAAGCGGCGGGCTGCGGATGGACGTCGCGATGGGTGCCGCTCCAGATGTCGATCTCGTTGTCCATGTCGTAGAAGTGCGGTGCGGTGCCGAACGCCGTCGCGAGGGAGGCCGCCCACTGGCTCCGGTAGAGAGTATTCGGCGGGTCACCATTCTGCGGCGAATCTTTCAGCGGGAAGTTCGCGCCGTTGGGATCGTTGCCGGTGATGGGTGTGGTGCAATCCGGCTTCACGCCATTGCCGTCGTCGGAGTTATAGGGGTTGACCCCGCACTGCGCTCCGTACTTCGCGATGCCGAAGCTGTAAGCGCTACCGTCGTTCACGTTCTTGGCAACCCAGTCGAGCATCACCATGGTCATCAGGGGATTGCTGCCCGCGGCCTTCACATCCTGAATAAACTTAGCGGAATCGGCCTCGCCAATTTCGGTGTACCCGAAGTCCGCGTAATACCAGTCGTTGGCAGCGTTGTAAGTGCCAGCCTTCCAGTTATAGCGCGAGGTAGCATTGCCGCCCCAGCGCACGACCGTGATTCCGCTGTCGGTGATGGTGGCCGCGTCCTTGGGATAGGCGCCGCCATATACGTAGGGACTAATCGCGTGGCGATTGCTGAGAACGTCGACCGTAATGTGAACTGTTTTTGCCGGAGCTGGGGCCATTGCGACTTGAAGAGCGGAAGACTGGCCTGCCGTAACCAGCGACTCGGCGGCGGGTTGGCCTCCGGCGACAGGAGCGGGCTTTGATCCAGATCCAGACAGGCTGCCGGTGAAAACCAGGGCAAGAATAGTTGCGGGGAGTCCGTAACGACCGGTGAAAACCAGGGCAAGAATAGTTGCGGGGAGTCCGTAACGAATGGAGCGGCTCATGGGGAGGGCCTCCGTGCGTACTATCTTACCGCCTTTGTCTGTGACCGGAAGGACGCAGAGGTGCATCACAAACATGGCACGGATTCGCCGGTGAGAGTGTCCAGCAGGACAGGGAGCACGGGAGGTGGAGCTGCTGACGCGCGGGTTACTTAGAAGTCCTCGCCCACGGCGTCTAACTCTTGGATGCCGAGGATTTGGTTGTATAGCGCACTGCGAGGATTGTCGCTCTGAGGGAGACCGTAGTAGAGCAGGCCGATGTCTTTGGTTAACACTTTCCGCAACCGGATTTCGGGCCTGGCATCGCTGGATTCTCCAGGGTAGTGCAGGCTCATGCGTGCGCTCGAGACGACGGCGGTGTGCAGGTCGGGCTTTCTCCAGCCAAAGGCGAACCGCCAGTTCATCGAAGTGGGATACATGTCGGCGGTCGTGAGCCCTATCAGGATCGTGCCGGGATCCTTGGTGAGGTCGGCGAACGAGGCGTGAATGCTGTCCACCAGCGGTTCCGCTGCCAGTTGCTGCCGGGAAGCGTCGAACACGCGCGGATCCGGTGGTATGGTCTTCAGTACCTGGACCTCAAGGTTGAGTTTTTGACGATAGTAAGCTACCAAGTCTTGCATCTGGCTCTCAGGAAAATCCCCCACGGCAACGAAATATATCTTCTTCCCCTCCACCGTCGGGAGATTGATGGACGGCGTAGTGCCTGCGCCCTGCAACACCTCGGCGCTCTCCGATTTCTTGCAGGCGGTCCAAACGCAAGCGCATGCCGCCATCAGAACGACCAGTGCACGGACCTTTGCCAGTTGTTTTCCCGTACGCGTCACCTGTGCCCCCGACCAATGACAGGATTTAGAAAATTACTTCTTCATCAGGCTGCTGTGGCTGGCGACGCAGAGCCACTTACTGTCCTGGTAGAACCAGGTGTCGGTGAAACGACCGAAGTGCTCGTAGGGCTTGCCGCCATAGAGGCCCTTGGTGTGGTAGTCGCCAGTCACGATTGCGGTGTTGGCGTACATCGCAACTTCGACGTTCTGGATGTTCATCAGGCTGGGTTTGAACTTGGGATCGGCGAAATCGGAGAGGAACTTTCCGCGGTTGCTGACCTCTCCGTCATATTCGGTATTAATGAACTTGTCGCCGATCATACTCGCGACGGCGGTGGCATCGCGGCTCACCTGAGCTTCGTTCCACATGCGCTCGAGGGCAATCAGGTTGCTGGTTTCGGTCGTGTACGAGACCGCCTTAGGCGTCTGCGCAAACGCGCATCCTGCAACTAAGAGACAGCAAATTATCGTTTTGATCATGGTGCTTGTGCTCCGGGCGCGGCGCGCCCTTCCGGCGGGCCTGCGAGGCGATTCGCCCAGAGTAGACATTCTGTGCCATCAGGAACACAGTCGCAATATTACGAATGTCACCGAGCCCGGACAGATCCTACTGTCCCACAATGTGTTCCCAGGGAAAGCATTTTTCCGCTTGACCCTGGAACCGATTCCAGGGTGTACGCTCTTGCTGCTGGGAGTGACGGAACATGCTATCGGGAGAACTGGCGCGGCGCAGCGGTGTAAGCACTGACAGCCTGCGGCACTATGAACGTCTGTGGCTGCTGCCCAGACCTCCGCGGACCGGCGGCGGTTACCGGGACTATCCACCAACCTCTCTGGATCGCGTACGGCTGATCCGCAACGCTTTGAACATCGGCTTTTCGCTAACTGAGCTGACAGCAGTTCTCAAGCTGCGCGACCGGGGTGAGTTTCCCTGCCGGAAGGCTCGCAGAATCGCGGAAACCAAGTTGAACCAACTACGGGTGCAGATCAAGGACTTGACGGCTATGCGTCGCCAGCTCGAGACGATTCTGAAGGACTGGGATGCCCGGCTGGCGCGCACGGGCAAAGGGAAGCCGGCTCGTTTGCTGGAGAACCTGCCCAACGCTCTACCGCGACCTGGATCGCAGTCTCGATCTATCAAATCAAGAAATGGAGAAAGAACATGAAAACGATGACACTGGTTTTTGTCGTTCTCGCACTTGGACTAACCGTCCGCGCGCGACAATCAGGAACACGAGACAGCAATGATCATCATGCGGGGCTGACAAGCCGCGGCGATCAGGCGATGGGATTCTCACACGACAAGACAACCCATCACTTTCGGCTCTACCAGGATGGTGGCGCGATCGAAGTGGCGGCCAACGATCCGAAGGACGGGGACAGCCGAAGCATGATTCGAATGCATCTTTCGCACGTCGCAAAGATGTTTGCGACGGGTGATTTCAATACGCCGATGTTCATCCACGGCACCACACCGCCAGGGGCGACGACAATTGCCGAACTGCGCGCCCAGATTCATTACCAGTATCAGGAAACAGCGTCGGGCGGCAGCGTGCGGATTCACACCACCAATGCAACAGCACTCAACGCAATCCACGACTTTCTCCGCTTTCAGATCGAGGAACACAAAACCGGAGACTCCTCGGCGATTGAAAAAGAGGCTGTGGACAAATGACGGAAAATTTGAGGTTCTCCCGGTCGGCCTGCTGGTCCTACTGGCCTTCGTTCTTCGATAACTTACTGGCGACCTTAACCCCGCTCAGTCCGTTCGCGTACTTGGAAATACCCTGGTAGAGCGATTCAGCGATGCGCTGACGATGTTCGGCGGTTTGAAGTTTGCGCTCGTCAGTGGGGTTGGAAACAAACGAAATCTCGGCCAGAATGGAAGGCATGTTCGCGCCAATCAGGACGATGAAGGGCGCCTTCTTGATGCCGCGGTTGCGGACTCCGGCGTTGCGAAGGGAAAGCCCGCCGTAGAGCGACTCCTGCACGTTGCTGGCGAACTCGCGCGATTCCTCGATTTTTTCTTTCAGAGCAATCTTCTTCACCAGGTCTTGCAGTTCGTAGATCGACTTTTCCGAGACCGCATTCTCGCGGGCAGCCACTTCGAGCGCTTCGGGCGAAGAAGTAAAGTTCAGGTAGTAAGTCTCGACCCCCCGAGCGTCGGAATCGTGACTGGAATTGGCATGGACCGAAATGAACAGGTCGGCGCGCTCCCGATTGGCGATGGCGGTGCGGGTTTCAAGGGGGATAAAAGTATCGTCCTGACGGGTGTAAACGACTTCGGCTCCCAAGCGGGTTTCAAGCAGACGGCCGAGGCGCTTGGCCACGTCGAGCACCAGATCTTTTTCGAGCAGGCCGTTGGGGCCGATGGTGCCGGTATCGTGACCGCCATGACCGGCATCGATCACGATCTTTCCAATCTTCAGGCCCAGAGCCCGGATGAGAGAACGATCGCCTCCGGCGGTCGGACGAGCTTCGCGAACTTCGAGGTCGGCAGTGTCGGCGGCCACGCCGGAATGTGATTTCTTCTTGCGTGCAGTCCGCGCGTCTGATTTCGAAGATTTCGATTCGTCGGTTCCCGCAGCCGCTCGTTGCGCAGGCGTAATTTCGGGACGAAGCTTATCAGGTTCAAGCGTCGCTACGGTGGTCGGAGCCTGGTCTTCGGCTTCAACGATGGTCTTCGGAATCTTTCTGTTCGAACCTGGGACGGGCACGCTCGTCCTCACAACGCCGATCCCCGATGCCGGCTGTCCGCTGGTGGCCGCAACTGCGGGTGCATCCGGATGGTCGCCGGGCGTTTCATCTTTGACCGGTGCGACTTTCGAAAATTGCACGGCTGCGCGCGTCGGCTTGTGGCCGGGCGTTTCATTGCGCTTCGGTTCAGCACCCAGGTCCGAAACCGGATCACGGGATTCATCGTCCGCGGGTAAATCGGTTTCCGTCGGCCCGCTGGCGGCTGGATTCGCCTTTGCCATCAGCGTTGCGCGGTTTTGCTTGCCGTGGACGTCAATGATCAGGCGGTACGGGTTGGGCAACAGAAAGGCGTTGTAGCTCGCCAGGTCATCGACTTCGAGCACGATGCGAGTACGGCCAGGCTGAAATTCGGCGACCCGAATCTTCTTCAGGAACCCGTCGTCCACGTCGAAGGTCTTGCCTACCAGCGTAGAGGCGAGTTTGGTGCCGCGCAGATCGAAAAAGATGCGGTCGGGATGCGAGATGCGTTGCGAATCGAACTTCACCTCCTGCTCGACGTCGATTGCAATGCGCGTGTAATCGGGAGCCGACCAGTGACGCACTCCGGTCACGCGCGGCAGTTTGCTGCGGCGCGCAGCCGAAGCGTCGGCATTTGTATCTTGGTCGCTGGCCCGTGACTTGGTGGCGGGTTTGCGGGCCGCCTGCTCCATTTCTTCCGCATCGGCATCAAGTTCTTTCAGTGCTGTCCGGGCGTCATCGGCCAGACGGTTGCGCGGATAACGGTGCAGGAAGTCCTCGAATGTGGCACGCGCTTCTTCTGGATCGTCAAGATCGTCTTTGTAGACTTCTCCAACCGTAAAGAGCGCGTCGAAACGATATTTGCTGCCGGGATATTCCTTGCGCAGGAAACGGTATTGCTCGACCGCGCCGCGCAGAATTTTGTTGTCGTCGAATTGGCGGCCCATTTCGACCATGAGCTCAGCAGTAGCAACCACGCTCGGGTCGGCCTTGGACGAAGCGGGCGCGCCAAAGTACACGCTGCGATAGACGTTAATCACACGCTGGTATTCGCGGCGGGTGCGATCGTCGGCAGGGCGTCCGTTAAGAGCCTCTCGCATGCGCTCGGCGGTGGTAAAGTGCTGGCGGGCCCAGGCGTCGTTATGCCGGATTCGGGCCGAGGCAGACCATGCCGGCAGCAGCACCAGCAGAACAGCGGCACTGAAGCGCAGCGCGCGTTGGCCTCGGACTAGGGTCGTAGAAGCCTGGGTATTCAAATTACTTACTCAATCTGTGTTGCGGTGCGTCATCCCGCCCATGCAGAAAGGCGCAGGTTAATCGGTGTTGCTGATGTACAGCACGCCGCGAGCGTCGCGCTGCACTCGTACCGGATCGTGGACCGGGTTGCCGATGACGAACGATCCTGGCGCGCCGCCGTAATACAGGTTCGTGATCCGGCGCACGTAGTTTCGGGTTTCCGCAAAGCGCGGGACACCGGCACTGCGCGCCACCGCGGCCGAGCCAGCGTTATACGCCGCCAGACTCAGTTGGACATTGCCGCCATAGCTCTCCAGCAATCTCTTTAGATGCCGGACCCCGGCATCCACGTTCTGGGTAGGATCAAAAGGATTTGTGACGTTGAGGGAGCGCGCCGTGCCGGGCATCAACTGCATCAGTCCCATGGCACCTTTACGGGAAACGGCGTTCGGGTTGTAGTTCGACTCGACCTTGACAACCGACCGGACCAGATTCGCATCCACATTGTGCCGTGAGGCTGCCTGCACAATAGCGGCGTCAATCTCCTGCTCAGTGAAAATGCGATTGCCTCGGAGAAAACGGGAGTTGCCGTCCAAGTAGTGGTTGACTTCAGTTGCCGCTGAACGGGCTGCGCGAATCGCCGCGCCGCTGGTCGGAACCGGCTTCCAGCGATGTTCGGTCGAACTCCAGTAAGAGAGTTTGGAAGGCTGAGGAGCGTCCGACGTGGACGTCGGCGCAGACTTGGTTGCACTCTCGTCGTTCACATAGATCTTGCGGCCGAATTCATCGGTTGTAGTGGCGATAGCAACGTGCAGGCCAGCGGACTCCGCCCACACCGAAGAGGAAAGAAAGGTGGCCGCGGCTACCGTGGTGGCCATCAGGGCGATTTGCAGGCGACTTCGCATATAGGTGTTGGTTCGACCAGAAGGCACACTCACACCTTCGGCCCTACCTACCTGCAACCTGACGGAGAACCCAGAACCAGAGTGAAACGATTATAGGGCGGGAGAAGGGTGGCGGCAATCTCCCAGAAGGGCGTAGAACCACTGGAGTAATCTGGCTAAGTTACTGAAAGGACTTGATTTTAATTGGGCCCGATGGGGATGCAATTGGAGAAGTCAGAAGTGAGATTGCAGAAGCTACCTCGCCCGGGCCTCTGCGCGCCCGATTTTCACTTCTGCAATCTGACTTCTTCCTTCTGCCTTATGGGCTAGCTACGGCGTTACTTCGAACACCACGCCGTGGCCGTGGTCCCCGCCGTCGATTCCTGTGCCGTAGAGATTCCCCGCGCTGTCAGAAACAATAGTGCCGTAGGGTGCTCCACCGTCGGCGCCCCCACTGAAGCTGTGAAGGACAGTTTCGGGCCAAACGTTCTTAGGACCAGGCGTTAACTTAAACACAACTCCGTCAAAGCCCGGGTCCGTGCCACCGTAGGTCGTGGTGCCGTAGAGGTTGCCAGCGGCGTCCATGACTAGCCCCGAAGCGGAACCGCCTCCATCGCTGCCAGAGAAACTATGCAACGCCACCGGCTTGTAGTGGCCTCGAGTCGGAATCCAGATCAGTTCGAACACGGCACCTCCGCCGCCAACTCCCCCAGCATATGTCGTGCCATAAAGATTGAAATTGCTGTCTCGAAGCAGTGCCCCCAGCGGGTAGTATCCCAAAGGTTTTGCCGGGTTAAAGACGTGGAGTCCCTTGACATGGTGCCCCCATGACAACTCGAATATGTTGCCAGCGGAATACTTTCCGCCATTGTAGGTTGTAGCTGCCCTTCCAGCCAGACTGGCCCACGGCTGGCATCCATTGTTTCCGCTCAATGGATGCACCCAATCAAATCCTCCTGAGAGCGGCAGCTCGAAGGCGGTGCCACAGCCAAAAGCACCACCACTCACCGTAGTTCCCAGGATCTGACTGCCCACGACCAGGCCACCCGCGGGGAGGGCGCCATCTTTGCCCCCGGTGAAGGCGTGAAGAACGCTGAAAGTCCACCCGTTCCCGGTCGGGGCCAACTTGAACACCGTGCCGCACTGGCAGTCTGGATCGCCCCCCTCGGCTGCGGTACCGTAAAGATTTCCGGCGGCGTCGAAGACCACGCCACCCAATGGAAGGCTGCCGTCCGTAGCTCGGGTAAATGTGTAGAGGACTGTTTCCGTCCAGCCATTTTGGGATGGACTCAGTTCGAAAACCACGCCTCCACCATAAACGCCGCCGAACTGCGTGGTTCCATAGAGATTGCCTGCATTGTCGAAAATCACGCCGGCATAAGGCTGGTCGCCGTCGTCGCCGCCGGTGAAGCTGTACAGTACTTTTTCAGTGGCCGCGAAGGCGCTGGTAAAGAGGGTGAGGATCAGTGTGAACGTGAGAACTACTGTGAGTTTCCCCGAGGGCATAGACGTGTCCTCCGAATGATTCGTCGCAGAGAGGTTTAGAAGGGGACGATCGGGGGCCGAACCAGGCTGCCGGGCGCAATTCTACACCCGTTTCCACCCTCATGAATTTTTATAAGTTTTGCTGCGCCGTAGCAAGTCAGTTTGAGTAACCGGCAGTTGCCGTTGCTCTTACATTTGTGATCGAAGCTGCAAGGTGCAAAGATGTGAGCTGAGGTGCGGGTGAATTCGACAGCATTGCGCAAGCTGTTTCAGCAGGTCCGGAAGGGACAGGTGTCCCCCGATGAGGCGGTCCAACGGCTCCGTCATTTGCCTTTCGAGGATCTCGGCTTCGCGAAACTCGACCACCATCGCGCCCTCCGCCAGGGGATGCCCGAAGTGATCTTCGGCCAAGGCAAAACGCCACCACAGGTGGCGGACATCTTCAGTCGCCTCGCAAAACATGGCGGCAATGTGCTGGCGACGCGAGCGAGCGACGAGCAATTTGAAGCGGTGGTTGCCAAGGTTGAGAAGGCCGAATATCGAACGCTGGCGCGGGCCATCACTCTGAAACGGGATCGCAAGCGCTATGGCAAAGGGATTATCGCGGTGGTATCGGCGGGAACCAGCGACATCCCCGTCGCCGAAGAGGCCGTAGTCACCGCGGAGATTATGGGCAACGAAGTCCAGCATATTTATGACGTCGGAGTAGCCGGTATCCACCGCTTGCTCGCGCATAGGACAGCGCTGTCGAAGGCGCGGGTGATCGTCGTATGTGCGGGAATGGAAGGCGCGCTGCCCAGCGTGGTCGGCGGACTGGTCGGCGTTCCGGTGGTCGCGGTCCCAACCAGCATTGGTTACGGCGCGGCCTTTGAAGGACTGGCGGCACTGCTGGGGATGATGAACTCCTGCGCTTCGAACGTCAGCGTGGTGAATATCGACAACGGGTTTGGCGCGGGATATGTAGCATCGTTGATTAATCGAAAGTGAGGTTCAGATGCCGGGTCGACTGACAAATCAGCTGGCTTTAGTGACCGGCGGATCTCGTGGCATCGGGAGAGCGATCTGCCGGGCCCTCGACGTGGAAGGGGCACATCTGATCGTTCACTATCACCGGAACCGCGTCGCCGCCGAAGAAGTGCGCGGGATGCTGCAATCGCAGTCGACCGCGATCCTGATGCAGTCAGACATAGGTTCGACGGAATCAATCTCCCGCATGGTCAATTCGCTCGACGATAACAGCCTCGATATCCTCATTAACAACGCTGGAGTGTGGAAGCCGACGCCAATCGGTTCCACCAGCGAAGCAGTGTTGGATGAAATCCTCGATACCAATCTGAAAGGCATGTTCTGGCTGACCCAGGCGGTACTGCCGAAACTTTGCGACGGCGCCCGCATCATCAATATGTCCTCGACCGCGGGACGGGTTGGTATTGCGGGAGGACGCAGCCTGTACGGTGCGACCAAAGCCGCTGTCGATTCGTTCACAAAAAGCTGGGCGCTGGAACTGGCCCAGCGCAAAATCCGCGTCAATGCCGTCGCCCCCGGCTACGTGGAAACCGATATGACCGCGGCGCACCTGAGCAATCCGCAAACCAGACAGGACATCCCAGACCGCCAGCCGCTGGGACGATTGGGAAACGTCGAGGATATCGCTCAGGCAGTGACATTTCTGTGCACTGAAGAGGCTTCGTTCATCACCGGTGAATCGCTCAATGTCAGCGGCGGATTCGTTGTCTGAGGACTGAGGCCGTCGCGGAACAAGCGCCGCACTTCAGTTCGCCCGCATCCTGGGTACTGGCGCTACTTTTTTACCAGCCGTAACTTCTTCCAACGCGCCTTTTGCGCTTCCGCAATCCGCTTGCGACCGGCGGCGGATATCTTGCTGGCGCGGCCGCGTTCCTTGCGCCCGAGTCTCTCGAGCACTTGCACAGCATGATGCAAGCGATCCACAGTGACCTTGGCTTCATGAAGTTGTTTTCGGAGAATGGCGACTACGTCAAGTTTTGGCATGTGCGCTCCAGTCTAACCCACCTCGCATCGATTTCCTGCTTCCTGGATGACGGTTTGCAGTCTTCCCACAACCGCCAGAGTTGGGATAACGTCAAGTCTGTGACGCCGACTTCCACGGACCCTCGCCTCGCTGGCCGCGTGGCGTTCACTCATCCGGATTTTGTGGTTTACACGCTCGCGCGATTCCTGCTCGTGCTCTCGCTCGAAATGTTGTCCGTAGCCGTTGCATGGCAGGTGTACGAGATCACTCACCGGGCGCTGGATTTAGGTTATGTGGGCCTGGCGCAATTCTTGCCCGGAATCGTTCTGTTTCTCTTTGCTGGGCACGCCGCCGACCTCTTCGATCGGCGCCAGCTGCTGATGTGGTGTTATGGGGGATTCGCGCTCTGCTCGGCACTGCTTCTGCTGATCAGCTGGCAAGCGCCGCACTCGGTTCATCTGATTTATGCGGTGTTAGCGCTGCTCGGGTCGGTACGCTCCTTTAACTTTCCGGCAAGCCGCGCGATCCTCCCACATCTGGTACCCGAGGAAGATTTTGCCAACGCGGTCGCGTGGAATTCGAGCATTTTTCAGATTGCGACGATTGCCGGTCCCGCGCTCGGCGGGATTGTGTATGCCGTCTTTCGCGGGCCGCAGACCGTATACGCGATTGCGGTCGCAGTTTCGATTGTTGCGCTTGCGCTGACCATGCGCATCAAGATCGGTACGGCGGCACGCTCCAGGGAACCGGTAAGCATGCGAACGGTGCTCGCGGGTTTCGGCTTCATCTGGGACAAAAAGCTGATTCTCGGCTCGATTTCGCTCGACATGTTTGCGGTTCTGTTGGGCGGCGCGGTCGCTCTGTTGCCGGTCTATGCGCGGGAAATCCTGCACACCGGGCCATGGGGACTGGGACTATTGCGCAGCGCCCCGGGAATTGGCGCCGCCGTCATGGCGATAGTCGTGGCGCACCGGCCGATTCGGCGGCGGGCCGGCCTGACGATGCTCTTCTGCGTGGCAGGATTCGGCGTGTTCACGATCGCGTTCGGGATTTCACGCAGTCTCATCCTCTCGCTGGTCGCCCTGTTCTTGTGCGGAGCCAGCGACATGGTCAGCGTAATCATCCGTGCGACCCTGGTACAGATCGTCACGCCCGATCAAATGCGTGGCAGGGTAAATGCCGTGGACATGCTGTTCATCGGCGTATCCAACGAGTTGGGCGAGTTTGAATCGGGATTGACAGCGCACTGGTTCGGAGCAGTGCCCGCGGTGGTGTTAGGAGGCATCGGCACGCTGGTGGTGATCGGAATCTGGGCGTGGCTGTTTCCAGAATTGCGTAATGCGGATCAATTGACGGTGGCGGAATTGATGCCGCAATAAACCAGTTCTCGGTTCTTAGTTCTCGGCTCTCAGTGAAACCACCCTCACTCGTACCGAGAACTGAGAACTTTCCTGGCTCGCCGCTTCAGAGTTTCCTGCGCCACAATGCAGCGCTGGCACGGACCGCCGCCATCATCTTCTGCCGCAGGGGACGCGCGAAAATCAGGTCGAGAAAGTTTTCCATCTCCCGGGGAAACTCGCCGCCATATCCAAACCACCAGACTTTTTTCATACGGGGCAGCAGGTCGGAGTCGATGTACTTCACGCGCACCATTTCTTCCAGACCCCAGCGTCCGTGAGTGCGGCCGAGGCCGCTGGCCTTCACGCCGCCATGGGGAGCCTCGCTGATGCTGAAACACGAAAGCACATCGTTCACCATCACCGTACCGGCTTGAATCCCGCGCGCAAGACGTTCGCCGCGAACGCGGTCGCGAGTCCAGATGCTGGCAGCCAGACCGTAGTCGCAATCGTTCGCCAGACGGACGGCTTCGTCATCGTCGCGGAAGGATGCGATCGGCAGCACCGGACCGAAAGTTTCTTCTCGCATGACGCGCATGGTGTGATCGACGTCCGAAAGTACGGTGGGAGCGAAGAATGTTGGACCCAGTTCGCGTAAACGAGCGCCGCCCGCCAGAACGCGCGCGCCACGCGCAAGCGCATCGGCCAGGTGCGTTTCGACCACTCGCACCTGCTGTTCGCTGATCATCGGTCCGACGTCGGTGGCCGGGTCCATTCCATTTCCCACCCGCAGCTTACGGGCCTTGTCGGCGCAGGCCTCGACGAAAGAGCGGTACAGCGTGTGGTGAACGTAACACCTTTCAACCGAAAGGCAGGCCTGGCCGGCATTGACGAATGCTCCCCAGACCGCCGCGCTCGAAGTCACATCGAGATCGGCGTCGTCGAGCACGATCATCGGATCCTTGCCGCCCAGTTCAAGCACGACCGGAAGCAAGCGCTCGGCCGCAGCCTGAGCGATCCTGCGGCCCGTGCCGACACTTCCGGTGAAGACCAGTTTGTCGATTTCGCTCTGCGCCAGGGCGGCTCCGGCGGCGCCTTCTCCGGGAAGAACGTGGAAAACGTCCTTCGGCGCTCCCGCGTCGCAAAGCAGTGATTGCAGTTCCAGCGCGATCAGGGGCGTAAACTCCGACGGCTTCAGTACGACCGCATTGCCAGCCACCAGCGCGGCCATGACCTCGGTCGCAGGAATCGCGAAAGGATAATTCCATGGAGAAATGATGCCGATCACGCCGTAGGGCTCGTGCAAAACGCGCCCGGACTTAGTCTTCAGAGCCGGATTCCCGTGCGCCAACTTTTCTTCGCGCAGAAGAGCGTAGGCATTTTCAACCAGGAAGCGCGCCGCATCCAGGACCACCAGAACTTCCGTGAGCAAACTTTCCACATACGGCTTACCCGCTTCCTGCGTGATGCGGCGGGCAACATCTACCTTGCGGGAGAGGAGTATCTGCTGGAATCGCCGCAGTACCCGCACGCGATTACGGACGCCCCATGCATTCCAATCCGGTTGTGCGGCGCGGGCGCGAGCCACAGCAGCGTGGATTTCCGCTGGCCCGGCGCAGTCCAATTCGCCCAACACTTCGCCTGTGGCCGGGTTCACGGAAGCGATGCGGGAAACCGCGGGTTGGAGGTCGGTAGGCATCGCAGGGATAAGTGTAGACCAGCAGTTTGCGAGCAGTCAGTACCGCAATGTAGCGCCGCCGTCCCGGCAGGTGGCGGCGCTACGTTCCCGAGTACTCTACATCCACCAAATACAACCCGCTGGACGGGGCCGTCGGCCCGGCGGCGGACCGGTCGCCGGCGGCGAGTATGCGCTGGAAGTCGTCTTGGGTCAGAGTTCCCTTCCCAATGAGCAGGAACGTCCCAACCAGGTTGCGCACCATGTGGTGTAGGAATCCACTGCCGCGGACGGTGTAGATCAGATCGTCGCCCTCGCGCGTCCAGGCAGAAGAAAAGATCGTCCGCACATTACTTTCCTGAGCCTTCCCTCGTGTCCCCCCGTGCTCTCCATGGTCAAGATTTTCGCCCGCCGCTATGCGCGACATACGCTCCGGATCAGCCGCCGCGAACGAAGTGAAATCATGCTCGCCCGCTACCAGCGCCGCCGCGGCCGCCATTTCCACTTCCTTCAAAGGAAACGGGTAGTGCCAGACATAGCGAGCGAGAAACGGCGGGCAGATCGCGCCTCGATACATGCGGTAGCGATAAGTCTTGGCACGAGCCGATTTGCGCGCGTGAAAGTCCGGCGCGGCCTCGCTCACGTCCAGCACCCGAATCGAGGCCGGCAGGATGTCATTCAGCGCCTTGATCCAATTCTCAGTCGGGATCGGCGAGGACGTCTGGAACGTCGCCACCTGTGCGAAAGCATGCACTCCCGCATCGGTACGGCCCGAGCCCTGCGGCAGTACGTTTTCGCTCGTCAACCGTCCAATCGCAGAGGCCAGCGTGCCCTGGATGGTCGCCCGTCCCGGCTGCACCTGCCAGCCTGCGAACTCGGAACCGTCATAGGCAAGGATCAGTTTGAGATTGCGCACAAGCTTTTCCGCGTCCGGCGGCGCGCGACGGTCATCCATAGTGTTTACAAAGTTTTACGCATGCGACCGCCAAGCGGCGCGGGGCGCGTCAGATATACTATTTCACTTGTACTGAGCTAAGTCGAAGGATCAATGAAACGAAGCATCTTCGTGGAATGCAAGGAACTCTTGCCCCACGTTCTACGTACCAAGAAACGTCCTGACAACCTCGTCAGTTCCTCGCCTGTTTAATGGAGATGACACGAATGCAACGTTCTATTCTGACTTCCGCTTGCCGGCGGGCGGCCGCCCTTTTTCTTGCCGGCATAATGGTTCCTGCCGGATGGGCGCAGGATGCCTCGCAGATGCCCAACGCGCCCTCGGCCCAGAAGCCGTCGCCGTCGGCCGCGCAGCCCTTTGTGCTAGGCGACTACTCGAAACCGCGCTCGCATTTTCCAAATCCCGTCGGACCCTACACCCCGCGAACTGTAGCTCCCCCAAGCCTGGCTAACACCGGACGCTTTGAGCAACTCATGCGCGACGGCAAGCTTTACATCTCCATGAACGACGCGATCGCCCTTGCGCTCGAGAATAACCTCGACATCGCGATTGCGCGCTACAACCTGAACATCGCCGATACTGATATCTGGCGCGCGAAGGCCGGCCAGGCCACGAGGGGTGTAAATACTGGCCTGGTTCAGGGCACTCCCGGCGGTACGGGTGCGGGCGTCGGAACTACCAACACCGGCGGCGGAGCAGGCGGCACGTCGACCGGATCGGGCGGCGCTGGCGCTGGAACATCGGGCTTGGTGACTTCGACCTCAGGCGTGGGCGCGGCGATTCCTAGTTTTGATCCGATCCTGACCGGCACGCTGCAACTGGACCAGACAAGAGTCCTCACTGGCCAATCCTCACAGATCTCGGACCAGTTCTTCGACACTCACACAGCGACGGGAGACTTCGGATATCAGCAAGGCTTCCACTGGGGAACGAACCTTGCGGTTGGCTTCAACAACCAGCGTAATACGTCGGCCTCAACCTTTCAGACTCGAAGCCCGCAGTTGACTTCGAACTTCCGGGCCAGCATCTCCCAGCCGTTGCTCTCTGGTTTCGGACTCCTGCCCAACACGAGGTTTATCAGGATCGCCAAAAACAATCGGGAAATCTCTGATGTGGCATTTCGTCTGCAGGTAATAACAACCGTTAATCAGATCCAGAACATTTATTGGGATCTCGTGAACGCGTACGAGAACGTAAAAGTGCAACAGGATTCGGTCGCGCTGGCGAATAAAACCCTTTCAGACAATCAGAAACAGGTGGAAATTGGAACCCTTGCGCCCATTGAAGTAGTCCGTGCGCGCAGCGTGGTAGCGACCAATCAGCAATCCCTGATTGTGGCCCAAACCAATCTCCAATTGCAGCAATTACTGGTAAAAAATGCTCTGAGCCGAACGCTGGTGGATCCGGTATTAGCCGATGCTGAAGTCATTCCCACCGACACCATGTTGGTCCCGGATAACGAGCCGGTGGTGCCCATTCAAGACCTGGTCAATCAG
>Ga0137409_10001326_pt1 | contig 26835 bp, 22 predicted proteins | sample CZODoug1_16funga_FD_122059 | JGI IMG/M metagenome (GOLD analysis project Ga0137409, IMG submission 122059) | Vadose zone soil fungal communities from Angelo Coast Range Reserve, California, USA - CZODoug1_16fungal (Hybrid Assembly) | ecosystem: Environmental > Terrestrial > Soil > Vadose zone...
TGGCGCCCATGCTGGTACTGGACATTCCGCCGCCGCCACCGCAGGCCCCCAGCATGATGAGCGCCGCCAGCGCGACCAACTTTGCTTTCATGTTCCACCCTCCTGTAACGCGACCGATGCGAACGGCCGATGAAAAATCGACGTTGCCTATATTGGCGGAGGGCGCCGGGCAGGCGCACTGTGTCGGCAGGAGCCGACGCCTGACCCGGATCGCCGGCGGGCTGCTGCGCCCCTGCTGGCCAGTGGCGATGCCCAGGATTGACATATTAATGGGGAGGCCAGAGCTGAGTGGCTCGCCGCGCCAGGCGGCGGTGGCTGCTCCGCAGTAGCCGCCCGGCCGGGCCCTCACCGTGTCCTTGAACCCTCCGCCGGGCGCGCGGTACTCACTGCTCCAATTTGTTTCTGGCACCTAACTTCGTATTAGACAGTACTTTTTTTACAGTGTTTCCCACCCCGATTTGCGCAGTTCCCCCCGTCCCCAAGGACTAACCGTATTGCTAAGTTGGCAACCGCTACAGAACACTTGAATCGACTACGGGGAAGAGGGGTACAGGGAGATGCGTCAATCAGTTTTGGCTGAGCCACGCGGCTATCAGGCATGGGCGTCAACGCCGTTCCGGCGTGCCCTGGCCTTGCTCACGCTGCTGGCGGCCTGGCTTGCCTCCGCGCCGGCGCACGCGGTACCCAGCTTCGCCCAGCAGACCGGTGCGCCCTGCCAGCAGTGCCATACCACCGCCTACGGTCCGGCCCTGACGGAGTACGGCCGCCAGTTCAAACTCAATGGTTACGTGTTCGGCGACGTCAAGTCCTTCCTCCCCCTGGCCCTGATGGTCCAGGGGGGCTACACGCACACCAGCGCCGACCAGCCCACGCCGCCGGCACCGCAGTTCGGCGTCAACGGCCAGACCTCGGTCGATCAGGTCAGCCTGTTCATCGCCACCCGGCTCAGCGAGCATCTGGGCCTGTTCTCCCAGATCACCTATGACGGCATCGGCCATGGCACGGCCTGGGACAACACCGACCTGCGCTACGCCCGCAGCTTCAATGTGGGCAAGACGGCCCTCGTGGCCGGCGTGAGCGTGAACAACAATCCCACGGTTCAGGATCTGTGGAATTCAACGCCCGCCTGGGGCTTCCCCTACATCTCCTCCGCCCTCGCTCCCTCGCCCGCGGCCGGCCCCATCATCGGCGGACTGGGCGGCACCGTACTGGGCGCCACGGCCTACGTGATGGTGAACGACCGCTACTACCTGGAGGCCGGCGGTTACCGCGGCCTGTCCAACCATTGGCTCGACAATCTGGGCGCCGGAGCTGATTCCAACCCCAACCTGGATGGCCTCTCCCCCTACTGGCGGGCGGCCGTCAACCTCGCCTCCGGCCCTCATCAGTACTCCTTCGGGACCTTCGGCATGGAGGCGAGCGTGCAGCCCGATCCGACCGTGGGGTTGAAGGATCGCTTTACCGACTACGGCTTTGATGCGACCTACCAGTTCGTTGCACCGGGCCCGCACGGGATCCAGGCGAACCTCTCCTATATCGATGAAAAGCAGGATCTGGCCGCCAGCCTGGCCGGCCCCGTGGATCCCTTAAGCCCGGTGAGCAACGATCTGCAGTTCTTCAGCGTCGATCTGAGCTACTCCTACAATCGCACCTGGGTCGGCGCCGTCAATGAATTCACCACCACGGGCAGCAGCAATGCCGCGCTCTACGCGCCCAATTCCACCCCGGACAGCAACGGCTATCGCCTGCAACTCGAGTACGTGCCCTTCGGCAAGCTCGATTCGCCCAACCGCCCGTGGCTGAACCTGCGCTTCGGGCTGCAGTACACCGACTACTCCAAGTTCGACGGCGCCAGCAGCAACTACGACGGCTCGGGGCGCAACGCCTCGGACAACAACACCCTGTTCGCTTTCTTCTGGGTGATCATATGAAGTCGTACGGCAGGAACCGCACCCGCGTCCTGCCCTGGGCACTGGCGCTGGCAGCCTGGTTCTACATAGGACCTGGCGGCTTGTTTTATCCGTCTGGAAACGCGGCAAAATTGTTCTTCTGGGCAAACGTTGTTGTGCTCGTGGAAAATTTGATTCCGAGAGCGGTGGAAACTCCCTACGGAAATACTTTTACCGATGGCTGGCAAATCTGGCATGTTCTCTTTCGCTGGAAGAAGCCGAATCCAAAATCCAATGTCGTTCCGATTTGGGAAGTGTTCATGCGCCAGATGGTGAAATGGAGCGCGGCTTTCATGCTGTTTGTTGGCGCGCTCTTCCTCGTGTGGTGGGCGCCGGGGCGCGAGTTCTCGCCCCGAGAAGTCCGGCTGCTGGAGGGCGTGCCCGCAAAACGCGTGCGGGACATGATGAATGCGATGTTCGAGCAGGCCGGCTCGGCCTTGGGCGGTCTGGATGCGCTCGTCACCGCCGCGGGCATCATCAACACGCGGCCGTTGTTCGAAACGCCCGTCGCCGAGTTTCGCCAGCTGTTCGACGTCAACGTCATCGGCTCGTTCTTGAGCGTGCGCGAGGGTGCGAAGTACATGCAGCGCGGCGCGCGCATCTGCATGGTCGCGAGCATCTCGAGCTACACGGGCGGCGGCTACGTCGCACGCAGCGCTTACGCGACGAGCAAGGGCGCCGTGCTCACGCTCATGAAGGGCTGCGCGCGCGAGCTTGGGCAGAGGGGCATCGCCGTGAACGCGGTGGCGCCCGGCTTCATCGACACGCCGTTCGTCGCGTCGGCGATGAGCGATCCAGAGCGCCGCAAAGAGGTGGAAGCGGCGGTCGGCAAGGTCGGCACGGCCGAGCAGATCGCCGAGTGCATCGCGTTCCTGGTCTCTGCCGACGCCGGCTTCGTGCACGGCGAGACGCTGATCGCCGACGGCGGCATTCTCATGCGCTGAGCTGTGGCCGGCCTACCTACGGCCCGTGCAGCTCCCAGCCGCGCACCTGCTTACCGCGCTGTCAGAGGCTTGACGCTCTTGAGCGATTGATAGGCCATGCGGGTGAAGGTGTCCCCGGTGAGGAAGCCGCCCTGGCGTACCCATCTCGCGTCGAGGTCCTTGGTCGGCTTGGCGGCGACCGCTTCGTCCTCGCTCTTGCCCTCGTCGATCGACTTCTGAACCCGGGCCCGGATCGCGACGAGCGCGTCGCGTGAGGCGCGCAGCGCCTCGGTGCTCGCCGGATCGCCCTCGTCGGGGATGATCCGCGTCTTGTCATCGGCCAACGAGAGCATCTTTTCCTCCGCGACGATCATCCCGGCGAGCGAGCCGCCGGTCGACGAGTCGAAGAACGCATAACCGCCGTCGCCGCCGAAGGTGCCGCTGGCGTGGATGACGTTGGCCCGCTGGAAATGCACGAGCGTGTCGCTGTCGGTGTGCGCGTTCGGCGGGTGAAACAGCTGGATCGTCTCGCCGTCGAAGTGCAGCGTCATGGCGTCGGCGTAGGTGACCGTGGGCAACGCGGCCGGCGGCGACGGCGGAATCGCCTGGTTGAAGGCCGTGAACCCCTTGACCATCCGTTCGCGCAGGCCGTCGTGGCCGACGATGACAGCGCCGCCCTTCGCCATCGCCTCGTTGGCGCCGAAGTGGTCGGCGTGGGCGTGGGTGTTGATCACGAGCTTGATCGGCTTGCTGCTGACCTTGGCGATGGCTGCCTTGATCTTGTCGCCCATCTGCGCGACGGACGTGTCGACGAGCAGCACGCCGTCATCCCCGACCAGGATCAACGAATCGCCGCCCTGCCAACCCAGCAGATAGACTCCGTGGCCGAGGTCCGTGGTCTTGATCTCGAGCTTCGAGTAGTCGACTTGCGGTTGCGCAACCGCCGGCAAACAGCAGAGTGCGCCCAAGGCCGCCGCCACGAACACGCGTCGCATGTGAATCCCCCGCCGAGCCATTCGCCATCCCCTGCAGTTCCTCATCGCCGGGGATAGTATCGTGCGATGGTCATTTGGGTCGACGCGGACGCCTGCCCGGTTCCGATCAAGGAGATCCTGTTCCGCGCCGCCGAGCGCGTGCAGGTGCAAACGCTGCTGGTCGCGAACCACGCGCTGCGCGTGCCGAAGTCCCGGTTCGTAAAGGCCCTACAGGTGGAGCGCGGCTTCGACGTGGCCGACGCGCAGATACTCGAGCGCCTGGCGGCCGGCGACCTCGTGGTCACCGCGGACGTGCCGCTGGCGGCGCAGGCGGTTGCCGCGGGAGCGTTCGCGTTGAATCCGCGCGGCACGCTCTACACGGCCGACAACGTCAAGGATCACTTGGCGCGCCGTGACTTCATGGAGGGGCTGCGCGCCACCGGCGAGACTACTCGCGGCCCGGCGGCGTTGAGCAAGACCGACCTCCAGGCGTTCGCCAGCGAGCTCGACAAGTTCCTGACTCACCGGCGCGCGGGCTGAGCCCGGCGCTGCCGCCCGTCCGATAAGCGCACGGCCGGAGGCCCGCTACGCTACACTGCCTTCAGCCGGACCCGCCGGCGCTCCCCCCAACCAAAGGAACACGCGTGAGCAACGACGCTTTACGTGAGCGACCTGCCGTGCCCGGCCGCACCGGTGCGCCGTTGACCGAGCAACCGCCCGACGAAGTCGCCCATGACGGCTATCGCATCGTCGCGATCCAACGCGCCGACGCCCCCAGCGGCAGCGCCGGCCGCGACTGGCACAAGTACCTCATCTCGCAGGGCATCAACATGATCACGGGCTATCGGCGTGGCGAACCTGCGGTTGTCACCGCGGACGTCGAAAAGATCGTGGCCGCGCTGAACGAGCGGCGTCATGTAAAGCGGGGGCGCGTAGATCTGCGACCGGGCCGCCGCGCCACGCCCGTCGCGACACCGGGCGCGACGCCGGGCGAGGACGAGTCCTGAGCCCCAGCTCCGTCAGTCCGCTCGCTTCACGCCGACCAGATCGTCGTATCCGGAGACGAGCCGAAACGCGCGCGCAAGGTTCGCCACGAACGACGTCTGGCCGAGCACGATCGGGCCCGGTCGATTGATGATCGTGTTGTTGATCGTGCCGAGCGTGATCTGAAAAGCGAAACGCACGTTCGTCTGCTCCGTATCGGTGAGAGGCCGCGCCGCGCTGGTACCGATTCGCTCGATCAGCAGATCCGCGAACTCGCGCCCGTGACGGCGTAGCGGCTCCCAGAACTCGGGCTTGCGAATACTCCGGCTCAGTGCGGCACGCCAGAATCGCTCGCGCTGCCCGAAGTAGGCGCAGACCTCCACGATCAGCTCGTCGACTAGGGTATCGTCCGGCGCCGTCGCGAATAGATGTGTGCGCGCCTTGGTGCGGAGCTCCATGTGCTGCGCGATCATTGCGTCGAAGAATTCGTCCCTGCTCTTGAAGCGCGCGTAGAACGCGCCCACCGAATAGCCCGCCGCCTTCGCGAGCTCCGCGACCGTGAGCGTATCGAACTCGCGTTCCTCGAGAAGCTCGAAGGCCGTGGCGATCAGCGCGTCGTAGGTCTTGCGGCCCCGCGCCTGCTTGATCCGGCGGCCAGGGCCCGAGAACGGCACCGGCGCGTCGACGTCGCTCCGCACTGTGTTTTCGTTGCGCATCGGGTCCCATTGAACGCGTCGAAGTTGGCCGTCGCGTACGGCAGCGGGCCGCGCGACGGAGGGTGCGACACAGAATACAGAACAGCTGTTCTTAGTTCACGGCGTAGACGGACGCGCCGTAGCTCAGCGACCCCAACTCGCCGCTCGCGAAGACGCCGCCGAGGTCTACGGCTTCTCGCGTGCGGGACAGCCGTTTCGATATCGGAACCACAGGCGTGCCGGGAGTCGTGCCCACGACTTCTACCTCCGCTCCAAATCAATCGGTTAGCCGCGCACGGCGGGTTGGCAAGCTCGATGCATTCCCCATCGGCGATTCGCCGCGGCACGGACCGACCTCGCATCCCTTGCCCCCTGCAGGAGGAAGAATGTTGTCGAACCTGTGGCTAGACACTCGCCACGCCGCGCGCCGGTTGCTCGGCGCCCCGGGCTTCACGGCCGCGGCCGTGCTCACGATCGCGCTCAGCGTCGGCGCGAACGCCGCGATCTTCGGCGTCGCGAAATCGGTGCTATTGGATTCGCTTCCCTACGCCGACGCCGGCAGCCTGGTGCGCGTCTACGGCCGGTTGCGCGACGGCTCGCAGGATCGCGGGCCCCTCACGGCAAGCGCGATCGCCGACATCGCAGACCGGCAGCAGTCGTTCGCGAGCTTGGCCGCGTTCACGAGCTTGATCGGCGACGGGGTGCTCGGAGCTGCGGACGGCCCGCGCGTCGTGCGAGTCGCATGGGTGGAGCCCGAATTGTTCGACGCGCTCGGCGTAGCCGCGGCGCAAGGGCGTATGTTCCGGCCGGACGAAGCCGCGAGCGGTCTCGTGCCGCTGACGGGCGGTCAGCAAGGCAACGATACGGCGAGCGCCATCGTGCTGTCGCACGACGCGTGGCAGCGGCTGTTCGGCGCGGACCCCGCCGCGCTCGGCCGAAAGGTCATCGTCTCGGACGTGTCGCGAACCGTGGTCGGTGTGCTGCCCGAGGGTTTCGTCGGCGTCGCGGGCGACGCGGACTTCTACTTGGCCTTCGACCTCGCGCCCGTCGCCGCGCATCCGGTCTTCGGCTTGCGATCGGGGTGGCTCGGGCTCGTCGGCCGGCTGAAGCCCGGGGTGAGCCAGGCGTCGGCGCGAGCGGAGATCGCGGCGCTCTGGGAACAGATTGCCGCCGAGCATCCGGCGGACTACAGCACGCAAGACATCGTGACCATGCCGCTGCGCGACGCGATGGTCGGCGACACGCGCACGCCGCTGCTGGTGCTGCTCGCGAGCGGCGGTTTGGTGCTGCTCGTAGCGTGCGCGAACTTGGCCGGCGTGCTGCTGTCGCGCGCGTTGTCGCGGCGACGGGAGTTCGCGGTGCGCGCCGCCCTCGGCGCCGGGATCTGGCGGCTCGTGCGGCAACCGCTGTGCGAGAGCGTGTTGCTCGGCTTGGCCGGCGGCGCAGTCGGGCTCGTGCTCGCGTCCGTCGCGTTGGCCGGGCTGCGCGGGCTCGTCGCGCAATCGCTGCCGAGCTATGCCGTGCCGTCGCTCGACGGCGTGGCGATACTCGTGACCGCGTCGGTGGCCCTGCTCGCGGGTCTCGCGTTCGGCGCGATACCCGCGTTCGCGATCGGACGCACGGACCCGCAGGCATCGTTGCGGGAGGAAGCGCGCGGCACGAGCGAGACGCGTCGCTCGCGCGCGCTGCGCGGAGCTCTCGTGGCATGTCAGCTCGCGCTCTCGATCAGCTTGCTCGTGGGAGCGGGGCTGCTCGGCCGCAGCTTGCTCGCGATGAGCATGGCGCCGCTCGGCTTCGCGCCGGAAGGTGTTCTCACCGCGACGGTGCGGCTACCGCCGCGCGACTACCCGACTCCCGAGGAGCGCGCCGCATTCTATGAGCAGGTCACGGAGCAGCTGCGTGGCCTGCCCGGCGTGGAAGCGGTTGCGACCGCTTCGGCGCTGCCGACCGCCGTAGTGCAGCGCGTGGGGGTCGGCGTCGAGGGTGCGCCTGCGGACGACGCGGTGCCGTTCGTTCTGGTGGGCATCGTCTCGGACGACTATTTCCGGTTGCTCCAAGTCCCGCTGAAACAGGGCCGGACTTTCGATGCGCGCGATCGCCGCGCCGCGAATGCGGCGCCCACGGCGATCATCAGCGAGAGTATGGCCCGGCGATTCTGGCCCAACGGCGGCGCGTTCGGCGCGCGCTTCCGGTTCGGCCCGAATCGCGCCGCGCCGCTCACCGAAGTCGTCGGTATCGTCGGCGACGTACGGAACGACCCCGCCCGACCGGACGCGGAACCGATGATGTACATGTCGGCCCGCGGGCCCGCGCCCGTGATCGCGCGGTTCCTCGTCAAGGCGAGCGGCGATCCGCTTACGCTCGCGAGATCCGCCGCGCGGGAGCTCGCCGCGTTGAACGCCGACGTGGTGTTCGACCGCGCCACGCTGCTGCGCGACGTCGTCGGCCAGGCTCTCGTGGGTCGGCAGCTTCCAACCATGCTGATCAGCGCGTTCGGCGTGCTGGCGCTGCTGCTGTCGTCCATCGGCGTGTATGCCATGTTTGCGAGCATGGTGGCGGCGCGCGAAGGGGAGATCGCGGTGCGCATGGCGCTCGGCTCGCGGCCGGGCGCCGTCGCGCGGTTGGTGCTGCGGCAAGGGGCCGGCTCGATGGCCGTCGGACTCCTGAGCGGCATGCTCGGCGTCCTCTACGTGGCGCGGCTGCTGCGCGGGCTGCTGTTCGGAGTGTCGCCGTTCGACCCGGTGGTGCTCGGGGCGGCGATCGTGATGCTCGCGGTTTGCGCGACGGTGGCGTTGCTGCTGCCGCTGCGGCGAGCGATGCGGGTCGAGCCCGCGGACGTGTTGCGGGCGCAGTGAACGATAGGCGGGGGCCGGTGGCGGCGCTGCGCTGCGCCACGGCTAGCGCGGCAAAGCGAAGCGGCCTAGGTCGAAACGAACGGGGATCGCGGACCGGCGAATGTCCACCGTTCCGGCTTTGACGGCGACGGGCTCCCACTTTTCGTGCACGCGGCACTGTCGTCGAGCGTGAATTGCGTCATCGGCGCCGAGAGTTTGCTACAACCGGCGGCGCTATACTCCGAATCGGCGCAGCCGCGTCATCGGGGGCGAAGCGGCATGACGATCGAAAACGACAGCGGCGTTTCTCGCCGCGAACTGCTGCGCATCGGCGCCGGCGGCCTCGGACTCGGCCTGCTCGGCGGCCTCGGCTCCGTGCCGCCGGTGCTGGGCCAAGCAAGCCGCGCCGTCGCCGCGAACCCCACCGGCAAGATCCTCGTCGTGTTCGAATGGTTCGGCGGCAACGACGGACTCAACACCGTCGTCCCGTACGGCGACCCGCTCTACTACAAGCACCGGCCCACCATCGGCATCAAGGAGCCCGATCTCCTCCCCATCGACGCGCACTTCGGCTGGCACAAGTCGATGCGCGGCATGAAGGGCCTCTACGATGACGGCAAGGTCGCGATCGTCCACGGCGTGGGCTACGACCGGCCGTCGTTCTCGCACTTCACGTCGATGTCGTTCTGGCACACGGCGGCGCCGAATGGCGGCAACGAGTACGGGTGGGTGGGACGCACCGCGTCGAGCGTCGATCCCAAGGGCGCGCGCGACAACCTCATCGTCAACGTCTCCGACAGCCAAACGCTCGCGGTGAAGGCGCAGCACCACGTGCCGCTCGTGTTCGTCGACCCGGCGGCCTTCAAGCGCGGCCTATTCGCGCAGGAGCTGCCGCTCGTCGACGCGCTGAGCGCGCAGGACATGCCCGTCGGCGACGCACACCGCTACGTGCTCGAGGTCACCAAGAGCGCGGCGCAGGCGTCGGAAGTGGTGCGCGCGGCGTGGGGCGAGTACCGGCGCAAGGCGAATCCCGACCTGCGGCTCCTCGATCTCGACAAAGTCGTCGCGCTCATCGAAGCCGGCTTCCCCACCAAGCTCTACTACGTGCCGCTGCGCGGCAGTCTGTTCGACACGCACGTGAATCAGGCTGCGCCGCACGATCGCCAGCTCCAGTATTGCGCGGACGCGATCGAAGGCTTCTTCCGCGAGATGGCGCGCATCGGCCGTGCGGGCGACGTGGTGATGTACGTGCACAGCGAGTTCGGCCGGCGCGTGCCGGAGAACACGAGCTTGGGCACCGACCACGGCACGGCGCAGGTGAACTTCGTGATCGGCGACGCGGTGCAAGGCGGCCAGTACGGCAAGCCGCCGAGCCTCGCGGACCTCGTGCTCGGCGACAACCTCGCGAGCACCACCGACTTCCGCCGCGTCTACGCCACGTTGATCGGCGACTGGCTCGGCGCGGACGCTGCCGTCGTGCTCGGCCAGCGCTTCGAGTCGCTCGGTTTCATCAAGGCGTAGGGCGGCGACGACGATGGCCGACATCAAGCGCTTCGCACCCGGACCCACGGTTTGGCACGACGATCTCTCACCGCTGCCGCGCTCCGAGTGGAGCTACGACCGCGCCGCGCACCTGCTCGCGCACGCGGGCTTGGGCGGCACGCCGGAAGAGATCCAGGCGCTCGCGGACTTGGGTCTCGAACGCGCCGTGCAATCGCTCGTTCACTACGAGCGCACCCAAAATCCGCGGCTCACGCCGTTCGTCGAGTCGGGCTTCTGGGATCCGTCGCTCGACGGCTTCCCCGACAGCCGCCCCGAGGCCACCGATCGCGCGGAGGCGAGCGGCGCCTCGATGGGGGTCGCGGCCAAGCCGGCGGGCAACCGCCCGATCCAGCCCATCTCCGACCGCTTCTTCTACTGGCTGCGCGCCACGATGCTCGAGACGCGCCGGGTGGGCTACTGGTGGGCTAACCGGATGCTGCAAACCACGCATCCGCTCGAGGAGAAGATGGCGCTGCTGTGGCACGGCCACTTCGCCACGCACGAGAACAAGGTTCGCGACTACCGCAAGATGCTCCAGCAGATCGCGCTATTCGAGCTCTACGCCACCGGCAACCTCCGCGACCTCGCGATCGAGGTCGCGCAGAACCCCGCGATGCTCTACTTCTTGGACGCGCAGTACAACGTGAAGGGCGCGCCCAACGAGAATTTCGCGCGCGAGGTCATGGAGCTCTTCACGATGGGCGTCGGCAACTACACCGAGAAGGACGTGCGCGAGTGCGCGCGCGCGTTCACCGGCTGGTATTTCGACGACCTTGCTTTCAACGTAGACGCAGCGAAGCACGACGCGGGCGCGAAGGAATTCCTCGGCCGCACCGGCGCCTTCGACGGCGTGGACGTGCTCGGGATCATCTTCGAGCAGCCGGTGACGGCGGAGTTTCTCGCGGCGAAAATCTACCGCTTCCTGGTGCGCGACGAGCTCTCGCCCGCGCTGCGCGCCAAGCTCGGCGCCCTGCTCCGCGATGCCCACTACGAGGTCAAGCCGCTGCTCACGGCGATCCTCATGTCGAAGGACTTCTACAGCGCGGCGAGCTACGGCGGGCACATCAAGGCGCCGGTCGAGCACCTGGTGTCGATGCTGAAGCAGCTCGGCGTGGACGCGGTCCCCGGCGTGCCGGACTTCAATCAGTCGACGATCGCGATGGGCCAACACCTGTTGAACCCGCCGTCGGTCGCGGGCTGGGCCGGCGGCAAGGCTTGGATCACGCCGGGCCTCTTGATCGCGCGCGGCAACGTGGCGCGCGACGTGCTGCTCCCCGACATGACGGGCTTCCGCGATTGGAACTTCAACGCGGGCTCCGACGACGTGCTCGGCCAGCGCTTGCGCGACGGTTTCGACATCGGCGCGGCCACGGCCGTGAACGACCCCGCCAAGATGTCGGAGTTCGACCGCGTCGCGCTCGAGCGCGACGAGAAGTTCAACACGCGGATCTCGGGCTACATCGGCTGGGAGCAGGCGGCTCGCAAGCTGATCCCCACGCCGCGCGACGCGGCGAAGCTCGACTTGAGCGCGCTCGTCGCGGCGAACGCCGCTACGACTACCGAAGCGGTCGACTATGTGCTGTCGCGATTTCTGCGCATGCCGCCGTCGAATGCGATGCGCGCGGCGCTCATCGAGTTCCTCACGAAGGAGCTCGGCACGGACAGCCTCGATCGCGCCAAGACTTACATGGAAGACGCGCTGCGAATGACCGTGCACCTCGTGATGAGCACGGCGGAGTACCAGCTCGTCTGAGCCCATCTCTGGGCTCGTCGAGGCCGATGCGGCATTTCATTTCGGATTGGGGGGGCTAGCATGAACGGACGGCTAAGGGCATTCGCGCTGGCGAGCATCGCGCTCGCGGGAGTCGCAGCGGCGCAAGCGCCGCAACCCCCGGCCACCGAGCTGTCGGAGCAGCAGCGCCTGCGGCAATTCAGCCCCGGCGGCCCGCTGACGCCGAACGTGGAGCAACCCCGCTGGCCGAGCTCGCCAAACCCGCTCGGCGCGTCGGCGCGGGTCACGGACGCGCTGCTCGCGAGCCCGTCGGCGAACGACTGGTTGTCGTGGCGCCGCACGCTGGACGACCAGGGCTTCTCGCCGCTCAAGCTCGTCGACAAAGGCAACGTCGGCCGACTCCAGCTCGCGTGGTCGCTCGCGCTGCCGCCGGGCCCGAACGCGGCGACGCCGCTCGTGCACGACGGCGTGCTCTACGTGCACTCCTTCGGCGACAACGTCCAAGCGCTCGACGCTGCCACCGGCGACGAGCTCTGGCATTACGCGCGCAAGCTCCCGGACGGTGTCCGTCCAACCTTGAAGCGCAACATCGCGCTCTACGGCGACAAGGTGTATCTCGGCACATCCGACGTGCACGTGGTCGCGCTCGACGCGAAGACCGGCAACGTGGTCTGGGATCAGCCGATCACCGAGCCCGGCAGCGGCTTCGGTTTGACGGGTGGGCCGCTGGTTGCGCACGGCAAGGTGATGCAAGGCGTGAACGGCCAGGCGGCGGGCGGCGCCTACATCGTGGGCCTCGACGCCGACACCGGCAAAGAGGCGTGGCGCTTCTACACGATCGCGCGGCCCGGGGAGCCCGGCGGCAACACCTGGAACGGCCTGCCGCTCGACCAGCGCTCCGGCGGGTCGGTGTGGACCGCCGGCAGCTACGACGCGAAGCGCAACCTCGCGTTCTTCGGTCCTGCGCCGACCTACGACACCGGACCCATGCGCGATCCGGTCGCGCAACCGGGCGTTACGAACCAAGCGCTGTACACGAATTCCACGCTCGCACTCGATCCCGACACCGGCAAGCTCGTCTGGTATTTCCAGCACGTGCCGAACGACCAGTGGGACTTCGACTGGGCGTTCGAGCGCCAGCTCGTGACTCTGCCCGTGAATGGCCGCGACCGCGAGGTGCTCGTCACGTCGGGCAAGGAGGCGCTCTACGACGCGCTCGATCTCGACGGCGGCAAGTATCTCTTCTCCTTCGACTTGGGGCTCCAGAACATCATCAAGGGCGTCGACCCGCAGACGGGCGCGAAGCAGATCGACCCGTCGCTCGTGCCGTCGCGCGAGCGGCCGATCGTGGTGTGCCCGCACGCGGGCGGCGCGAAGAGCTGGACTCCGGCGTCGATCAACCCGACGACGAAGACGCTGTACGTGCCGGTGGTCGAGTCGTGCATGGATTTGACGCCCGTGCCGCAGGACCAGCGCGGCGGTCTCTCGACCGGCGTGAAGTTCAGCATCCGCCCGCGGCTCGACAGCGACGGCCGCTTCGGCCGCATCCAAGCGATCGACCTCGCGACGCACGCGACGAAGTGGACCGCGCGGCAGCGCGCACCGCAGACGACGGGCGTGCTCGCGACCGCCGGCGGCCTCGTGTTCGCGGGCGCTCTCGACCGCTACTTCACGGCTTACGACGACGCGAACGGCAACGCGCTGTGGCGCTCGCGGTTGAGCGACGTGCCGAGCGCGGCGCCGATCACGTACGCGGTGAACGGCCGCCAGTACGTCGCGATGGTCGTGGGCTACGGCTCGGCGCAGTCGATCACGTTTCCGATGCTGACGCCGGAGATCGACCTGCCGGTGGTGCGCAGCGCGACGGTGTACGTGTTCGCACTGCCGGAGCGATGAAGGTGGCGGCACATCCGCAACGTTTTCGCCGGGCGTTCGCCACGGTGTTGGCCGTAGCCACTGTCTGGCTCGTGCAGCCGGTCGCCGGCCAGGAAGCGCCGCTCGCGGTGCTCTCGCCGAAGGCGAAATCCCCCGGCTGGACCGGCGTGCACCGGCCGCACACCAAGCTCGCCGACGTGCTCGCGCGGCACGCGGGCAAAGCGGACTGGGCCGAAACGGTGGTCGACGACGAGAGCCTGTTCGCGCAGTGGATCTCGATGGCGCCGGGCGCGAAGACGCCGCGGCGCATGAACGGCGACACGCGCGAGTGGTGGATCGTGCAGTCCGGCTCGCTCAGGTTCACCGTCGAAGGCCGCGAGTCCGTGGTCGCGACCAAGGGCTTCATGGTGCAGGTGCCGTACCGCACGCTGTATCAGATCGAGAACGTCGGCAACGAGCCCGCGCTGCGCTTCGAGGTGAACGTGACGCGCGCGCAAGCTCTATCCGCTCGACGAGACGCCGACGCCGCTAGCGGGCTTCGACTACGTCCCCACGAAAGTGACCGGCGGCCGCGGCACGCTCGACGCGCAAAACCGTCCCGTGCTCGACTTCAACAAGGTGGTGACGGGCGAGGAGCGCGGCGGGGCGTTCGTCAGCGACGACCGCGCGTTCGCCAACGTGATCGTCGGCAACTATCAGCGTCCCGCTCCGACCGACAAGGGACACTTCCACGAGGAAGGCTCCGAGTTCTGGCTGATCATGCTCGGCAAGATCCGCTACAAGATCGAGGGGCTCGACGAGTTCGAGGCCGAGCCCGGCGACGTGGTGTACGTGCCGCGCCAGACCTGGCACCTCGCGAGCAACGGCGGCGAGCCCGGGCTACGCTCGTGCCGGCTCGCGATGAACGGCTTCCCGTTTCAGGCGCACATGTTCGAGCCGGACTAGCGTCAGGGCCGCGCTTCGAGCACCAGATTGAACGGCGTCTCGGCCGCACGGCGGAAGCGCGTGAAGCCACCCTGCCCGACGACGACGTCGCGCAAGCGCTTCTCGCCGGCCTGCGCGCCGAGCGCGGGGCCGCGCCGCGCCAGCGACACCGGCACGCAGATGAGCGACGACGCGCCGTAGAAGATGCGCCCCACCGGGTTCAGGTTGTCCTCGACGCGCTCCCCGGCAAACGGCTCCACGACCATGCAGTGACCGTCGGGTTTCAGCGCCTTGTGCGCTTGGCGCGCCGCGCCGGCCGGGTCGGCCATGTCGTGCAGGCAGTCGAAGAACGCGATCAAGTCGAGATCGCGCGCGGAGTAGGACGTGGCGTCGGCCGTCTCGAAGCGCGCGTTACGCACGCCCGCGGCTGCGGCCCGCTCGCGCGCCGTGACGATCGACGCGTCGTGGTAGTCGATGCCGACGAACTCGGAGCGGGGAAACGCCTTCGCCATGAGGATCGTGCTCGCGCCGTGCCCGCAGCCGACGTCCGCGGCGCGCCCGCCGCGCTCGAGCTTGGCGACCACACCCTCGAGCGCGGGCAGCCACGCGCCGAGCAGGCTCGCGTTGTAGCTCGCGCGGAAGAAGCGCTCCGTGCCGTGGAACAGGCACTGATGATGCTCACCCCACTCCATGCCCTTGCCGGTGCGGAAGTTCTCGACCGCGCGCTCCTTGACGTAGAACAGGTCTTGGACCATCGAGTACGCGCCCGGGATGTCGACGGGTCCGTTCGGGTCCGCGAGGCACAGAGCCTGCTCCGCGGAGAGCGAGTACTTCTCGCTCGCGGCGTCGTACTCCACGTAACCGCCGGCCGCCTGATTGCCGAGCCACTCTCGCACGTAGCGCTCGTGAGTGCCGGTCTTCCCCGCGAGCTCGGCCGGCGTGAGCGGCGTGCTCGCGAGGGCTCGATAGAGGCCGAGCTCGTCGCCGATGAGGACCAACACCGCGCTCACCGCGGCCCCGAGGTCCTGCACCGCTTTGCCGAGGAACGCGTTCAGCTTGTTTTCGTCGATGGCCATTTGACTCGACTCCTCCCGGGGGCTTCTTTCTACCAACTAGTAGGTAGATTTGCAACCGCCTGCTAGAATCCCGGCATGGCGACACCCACGTCCTCCGCTCGCCGAGCGGACACGGCCACACGAGCGCTCGACGCCGCCGAGCGCCTCGTGCAGACGATGGGCTTCAACTGGTTCAGCTACGCCGACATCGCCGAAGCGCTCGGCATCCGCAAGGCGAGCCTGCACCACCACTTCGCGACCAAGGGTGACCTCGGCCGTGCTCTGATCGACCGCTATAGCGACCGCTTTGCGGCGGCGCTCTCGGCGATCGACGGCCAGCGCAGCAACCCCCGGTCGAAGCTCGAAGCCTACGTGCAGCTCTACGAGGGGGTGCTGCGCGGCGACGGCCTCTGCCTCTGCGGGATGCTGGCCGCGGAGTACAGCTCGCTGCCCGAGAAAATGCGCGACGCGATCCGCGGATTCTTCGACACGAACGAGCGCTGGCTCGCCCGCATCGTCGAGCAGGGACGCGAGGCGCGGGCGTTCCATTCGCGCGGCAGACCGGAGGAGGTCGCGCGGCTCGTGCTCGGCGCGCTCGAAGGCGCGATGCTGGTGGCGCGGCCGTACAACGACGTCGCGCGCTTTGCCGCGTCCGCCGCTCAGGTCCTCGACAGCTTGAGCGCGTCGCCGCCGCCGTCACGCCCTGCGAAGCGGCGCCGTTCCGCCCGGCCGTCGCCGGCCTCGGCCTGACTACCGCCCGATCAAGCTGCGGTCGAGCGCGAGCACGCGTCCCGGCCCGTGGGCAGCCGCAAACAGCAAGCCCGCGCAGAACGTGAAGTGATCGATGAAGAAGCCGAGCTCGTCTTGGTTGGCGGCCCAGTGAGATGGGCCATGAAACGCGAAGCCGAGAAAGACGACGTAGACCGCCGCGAGCAGCGCCGTTTCCCGAAAGTACGCGCCGGTCAGAAAGCCCGCGACCAGCCCGAGCTCGAAGACCACGGCGAGCCACACGAGCAGCTGCGATAGCGGAAAACCTGCGGCGGCGATCTGGCCGGCCGTGCCGGCGACGTCGCTCAGCTTGAAGCTCACCGCCATCACGAACAGCGCGGCGAAAATCAATCTGCCGATGAGAACCGCGGCGGTCGTCCACCCCGGTTGGCTTGCGGTCCCGTTCATCCGATCCTCCTTTCAGGTCCGTCGTCCAAACTCGATCAGCGCCGCGCGCCCATGAGCTCCGTGGCGAACAACATCGCCATCGCGCCGCCGCGCGCGTCCTCGCCCAGGATCGCGGCGCGACGCAAGTATTCCTCGGCCGACGCCATGCGCGCCGTCGACTCGCAAACGTCGATGAACGTGCCCGACGACGACGAACGCGAATTCACGGCGAGCCAGGCGCGCTCGACGGCCCGTTGGTACTCGCGGCCCGCGATCCAGCCGTTCTCGAGGCCGCGGCGCAGCGCGAAGCCGATCATCGCGGTGCCCGAGAACTCGGCATACGTGCCGGGATGATTCACGACGTTGCGCCACAGACCGTCGCGGTTCTGCAGCGGCAACAACGCCGCCATCAGGCTGCGATAGCTCGCGAGGGCATGACCGTAGCCGGCGTGATCGCGCGGCAGCTCCGACAGCGTCAACGCGAGGCCGAGCGCCGCGAACCCGTTGCCGCGGCCCCAGGCCGCGTCGGTCGTGGGATGGTGGCGGTAGAGCCCGTCGGGCCTGAGATCGAGCTTTTCCATGAAACGCAGGTGCCGGTCGGCCATGTCGAAGTACTTGCGCTCGCCCGTGAGCGCGCCGGCCTGGGCGACTATCGCCGTGCCCATGAACACCGAGTCGCTGAACTCGCCGTGGTACGGCATGGCTTCGAGCATCTGCCCCGAGGCGTCGAAGCCGAGATCGGCGACCTTCCGCACCGCCGCGACGTAGCGCGGGTCGTTCGTCCTGCGCGCGAGCTCGGTGAACACGATGTGGCCCGCCATCACGAGCGCGCTCTTCTGTGCGAGGCTGTCTTTCGTACCGTCGACGTAGGGCTCGACGATGCGCCGCACGTCGTCCAGGTCGCCGAGCCGCACGCGCGCGATAAGCGCGATTGCGTTGATGTACAGGGGCTGATTGAAGTCGTGGCCGTAGTGCTGGGCGAGCTCATCGGCGACCTGCCGGGGCGAGCGGGCTCGGCGCCGCTCGAGCTCGGCGTGCGCTTCCGACTTCGCGATCGGCCCGAGCTCCGCGAGCGCGTCCGCTGTTCCGGACCAGCGTCTCGCCGGAATCCGGCCCATGTCGGCCACGCTCTGCGAGCCTAGCGCCGCGCTTAGGCCGAAGTCGTCGTCGCCTGCGATCAGCACGAGATCGGGCGCCTGGCTCCCAAGCCACCGCCACAACGCGTGCGACTCGGAATGTTCGCGATACGCGACGCCCGTGGGCGGAAACTCGAGCGCGACGCCGTCGGGATTCGCGACCGGCACGGCGAGCAGCCGCAGCGAGCGACCGCGGCGCTTCTCGTAGGCGGCGACGGCCGCGCGCACGGAGGCCGCGCTGGCATCGTCGCCGTGCAGTCCGCCGACCAACACCACGGTCGGCGCGGACTCCGCGCGCGCGTCGGCGGCGACCGCGTCGATCCGCGCGCCGCTCGTCGCGAGGCCGATGTCGAACGGCTCCGCGGCGGCCACCGGCCCCGAGAGTGCGCCGAGCAACACCGACGAAGCGATAACGGCGCGAGCAATCATGACGGCGGTCCTGCGCATGTCCGCTCACTATATATGCGCACAATCGGGGGCGCTCGACCGCGTTGCGCGACCCCCTCGCCATGCCGCACGCTAGCGCACCCATGCGGATCGTGAGCTGGAACGTCAACGGGCTGCGCGCGTGCGCGCGGGAGGCCTTCCCGAAATTCCTGCGCGAGTCGGCCGCCGACGTCATCGGCGTGCAAGAAGTGCGCGCGTTGCCCGCGCAGCTCGACGCCGCGACTCGCGAGCCTCCCGGCTGGCACTCATGTTTCGCACCGGGCGGGCCGGGCTACAGCGGCGTGGCGATCTACTCGCGCGCCGAGCCGGACGAAGTGACGATCGGCATCGGCGAGCGGCGCTTCGACGCCGAGGGCCGGCTCATCACCGCGCGATTCGGCAGAACGTTCGTCGTCAACGGCTACTTCCCGAAAGGCAGCGGCACCAAGCGCGACAACAGCCGTGTGCCGTACAAGCTCGATTTCTATGCGGCCGTGCTCGCCCGCGTGCAGTCGCTGCGGCGGCGCGGCGCCGTGTTCGTGATCGGCGACTTCAATACCGCGCACGAGGAGCTCGATCTGGCGCGGCCAAAAGAGAACGCGAAGAACAGCGGCTTCCTACCCGAGGAGCGCGCCGCGTTCGCGCGCTGGATCGAGGCCGGCTGGGTGGACACGTTTCGCGAGCGCCATCCTGGCGAGCGAGGCCACTACACGTGGTGGCGGCAGTGGGGCGGGGCGCGGGAGCGCAACGTCGGCTGGCGGATCGACTACGTGCTCGCGTCGCCGAGCGCGGCGGGACGCGTGACCGACGCGTTCATCTGGCCCGAGGCGCAAGGGTCGGATCACGTGCCGGTGGGCGTGGACGTCACGTAGGCGCGCCCGCCGCGTTACTCGACGCGTGCGAATACGGCGTCCCACTCCATGTGCCGCTCGTGCGAATCGCCGCGGCTGCCCGCGAACGTTTCCTCGAGCACCTTGCAGACGCCGATCTTCGCGACGTCGAGCAGCCGCCAGCCCAGCGCCGGTTTGCCGCGTGCCGGGCCGTCGACGTGGAGCTGATAGACGAGCAGCTTCGAGGTGCCGTTCATTGCGCCGAAGTCGTGCGGCTCGACGATGCGGAGCCGCCCGTCGTACGAGAGGCCGATCAGCCGCTTGTGCGCGATCGCGAAACGCAGCTTCGCGGGCACCGGGGCGTCGTCGTCGATGTTCTGTGGCAAGGCCGCACGCAACTCGTTTACCGGCATCGGCAAGAGTCTGCCGCCGCTCGATAGCGGCCGCAAATACCCACGGCGAGGCGGGGGTGCGCAGGCTGCCGGTCGCGACCGGCTGCGTGCTACCCTCGCCGGCCATAAGGGGGCCGTCTCCGTCATGGAGTCGTCGCGGCGAATGACGGTGGCGGCGCTCGCCGTGCCGGCCTCGACGTCGCCCGCGGCGGCAGAAGCGACCGGCGGGAACCGTTCGCGCATCTAAAACGAATATGGTCGGGACCGCGGTGGGTTCCAACTAACGACCGGCTCGCACCGGAGGTATCGGCATGCTCAAGCACTACGTCGCCGTGGCTCTGCGCAACATCCGCGGCGCGCCGTTCACCTCGGCCGTCAACCTGCTGACGCTCGCGGTGGGGCTCGTCTGCTTCGTGAGCGCATACGCTTTCGTGGCCTTTTGGGGCTCGGCCGAGGAGCACTTCCCGAAGGCGCGCGACCTCTACGTGCTGACGCTCACGATCAAGCAACGCGAAAGCTCGGGGTTGGGCGGGCTCGACAACGTCCCGAACGCCCCCGACGTGGCCGCGGAGTTCTTGCGGAGCGACTTCCCGGCGATCACGAAGATCGCGCGCTCCGTGATAATCGACCGCAAGACCATGGTCGCGAGCGGCGGCCGCGCCGAGCGGCTGTTCGGCGTCGCGGTCGACCCGGAGTTCCTCGACATGTTCGACCTGCCGTTCGTGGCCGGCGACCCGGGCACCGCGCTCTCATCGCCGCGCAGCGCCATCATCACGCGCGAGTATGCCGTCCGCTTCTTCGGCGCCGATGACCCGATCGGCAAGACGGTCCTGATCGGCAACTCGGTCGACGCCACTGTTACGGGCGTGATCGACGCGATTCCGGAGCCGTCGCACTTGGGCCGCTCGGCGAGCGCGACGCGGCCGGTCGATCTGATCGCGTCGCGCGACGTGTTCGAGGCGCTGCGCAACGGTCCTGCGCCGCCGGCGCAGTTTTCCTGGTTCTTCGTGAACTCGATCGTCTACCTGTACCTGCCGCCCTCGGGTGGGCTGACGCCCGACGCGCTGCGCGCGCAGCTCGGCGATTTCGTAGCGCGCCACGTGCCGGCCGAGAGCCTGAGGAACCAGGAGTACAGCTTCGGCATCGAGCCCGTCGGTGTGTTGCTCACCGGCACGAACGACTTCTTCGACACCGGCTTGTCGTTTTCCGCAGTGCTCCTGCTCTTGAGCGGCCTCGTGCTCGGCGTCGCGTGCGTGAACTACGCGAACCTCGCCACCGCTCGCGCGGCTCGCCGCGTGCGGGAGATCGGCGTGCGCAAGGCGCTCGGCGCGTCGCCCGCGCAAATCGCCGTGCAGAGCTTTGCCGAGGCCGCGGCGTTCGCGCTCGGGGCGCTGGTCGTCGCGCTGGCGGTGTTCGTGGCCGTGCAGCCCCTGCTCGTGAAACGGCTACTGGGCGCCGAGGTCGACACGAGCTTCTTCGCGAGCTTGGGCGTGTGGCCCACGCTCGCGGTGCTGGTGGTCGTCGTCACGCTCGCGGCGGGCGCGTATCCCGCGTTGGTGCTTTCGCGCGTGCGTCCCGTGAGCGCGATCGCGGTCGGCCAGGCGCGGCTCGGCTCGCCGCTGTTCTCGACGCTGCTCGTCGGCGCGCAGTTCGGCGTCGCCAGTTTCCTGCTGATCGCGTTGACCGTGATCTCGATGCAGAACGCCGAGATGCGGCGCAACGCGCTCGCCGCGATCGAGGATCCCCTCGTCCTGATCGCGAATCCGGCGCGGCAGACGAAGGTCGCCGCCACGACTCTGCGGGAGAGGCTCGGAAGCGTGCCGCAGGTTCGGGGTGTCACGGAGATCCAGCTCCCGCCGTGGGAAGGGCTGCTCATGAGCCCGGTCGCGAGCTCGCCCGACCCCACGAGCGCGCAGCGCCCCGTCACCACGAGGCAGGTGGGCTACGACTTTTTCGATGTGTTCGACGTCGAGCTGCTTGCCGGGCGCCTGTTCGACCGCGATCACGCCGAGGACGCGCCGCGTGCGCCAACCGGTCCCGGGCCCATCGACCGTCTGGGCCCCGCAACCCAGCCCGCGCCTGCGGCGGTACAGCCATCGAGCGAGCCGGTGCCGCCCACGAACATCGTCGTCGATCGGACGTTCGCTGCCGCGTTCGGTCTCGGCACGCCCGAGGAAGCGGTCGGCAAGCTGGTCTACCGACCGGTGCCGGTGAATCCAGGGGGCCCGGGCCCGCGCATCGCGCCGCAGCCGCCGCTGCGCGTCATCGGCGTCGTCGAGGATCGGTCGTTCACCTTCTTCAAGACGCCGAACAACAACGGGGCGATCTACTCGATGCAGGCCAACCTCGAGCTCACCGTCGCGCGCGTAGCGGCGGCCGACCTCGACGGCGGGCTACAAGGGATCGACGCCGCCTGGCGCGAGCTCGCGCCGAACGTCGCGGTGAACCGGCGATTCCTCGACGAGGTATTCGAGGGCGCGTACGCGCAGTATTTGAAGATCAATCAGCTCTTCGCGGTGCTCGCGGTGATGGCGTTCGGGATCTGCGTGGCCGGCTTGTTCGGCATGGCGATTTTCGTCGCCGGCCGGCGCCGGCGCGAGATCGGCGTGCGCAAGACGCTCGGCGCCAGCACGTCGCGCATGATCGCGTTGCTGCTCGTGGGATTCTCGAAGCCCGTGGTGATCGCGAATCTGATCGCCTGGCCGGCGGGCTATCTCGCCGCTCGCGCGTATCTCAACCAGTTCTCGCAGTCGATCCCGCTGACGCCGTGGCCGTTCTTGCTGTCGGTCGCGATCACGGTCGCAATCGCATGCGCCGCGGTCTTGGGCCAAACGGTGCGTGCGGCGCGAACCACTCCTGCCGAGGTGCTCCGGCAGGACTGAGGCGGCGCCGGCCTGCCTACGGGCTTACCGCCCGGGTGTGACGTGTGGGGGGCCGTGCGTCCCTGCGTTCACGCGACGGAGTATCGTGTCGCACGTGAAAGCCGCGAATCTTCTGCTCCCCCTCCTGTGCTCGCTGCCCGTGCTTGCGGCCGCGCAGACCGGTGCGAGCGCGGAGACGCCCGACGAGATCATCGTCACCGGCCGGCAACCCGGTCCGCCGATGTGGCGCGTCATCAACGGCGAGAACGTGCTCTGGATCTTTCCGCAGCTCACTCCCGTGCCGAAGGACATGATCTGGGAGTCCGACAAGGCGGCCGCCGTGATCGCGCGGGCACAGGAAGTATTGCAGCTGCCGAACATCGGGGTGGACGTCTCGACGCGCGTATACCTGAACCCCGTCAACCTTTTCCGCGGCATGCGGCTCGCCAAACGGCTGAGCCGCGATCCCGCCGGGAGGACGCTCGAGGAGGCGCTGCCGCCCGCGCTCTACGCGCGCTTCCTGGCCCTGGAGGCGAAGTATTTCCCGAACGACTCCGAGGAGCTTGAGGAGCTGCGGCCCGCGTTCGCGGCTGAGCGCATGGTCGGGAGCGTGCAGTCGAAGGAGGGGCTCGGCGGCGACGGCGACATCATGAAGACGCTCCAGCGTCTGATCCGCCGCAACCGCGACGCGGAGCGCACCGAGATCGAAGTGAAGGTCGACCTCGAAGGCGGCTTCGGCGAGCTCGCCAAGCGCGCCGAGGGTCTCACCGCCAGCCTCGATCCGGCGCTCGAGCTCGAGTGCTTCGAGAGCCAGCTGAGCCGCATGGAGAACGACGTCGACGAGATGCGCCGCAGGGCCAACTCTTGGGCGCGCGGCTACATCGACGACTTCCGCGGTGCTCCGCTGCCCGGCAGCGACGAAGATTCTTGTCTCGCGCTGATCGTCTCGAGCTCCGAGCGGGATGTCTTCGTCGACACCCGCGCGAAGCTCGACACCCTATGGCTCGAGAACGCCGAGAGGGCGCTGCACGCCCACCGCACCACGTTCGCGATCCTGCCGATCGGCGACTTGTTGAGAAGCGAAGGACCGATCGCGAAGCTCAAAGCCAAGGGCTACGAGGTCAGGGAACCGTGACCGCGGAAGCATTGCAAGACGAGCTCGACGCGCTGTTCAAGCTGCCGCTCGGCGAGTTCACGCCCGCGCGCAATGCCCTCGCCGCGCGGCTCAAGAAAACCGGCCAGCAGGCCGCGGCGGAGGAGGCGAAGGCGCTGCCGAAACCCTCCGTCGCGGCGTGGGTCGTGAATCAGCTCTACTGGCGGCAGCGCGAACCGTTCGATCGGCTGATCGACGCCGGCGACCGTTTTCGACAAGCCCAAGCGGCGCAGCGGACGGGCAACTCGGCCGAGGTGCGCGACCGCCTCGAAGCGCGACGCGAGGCGCAGGCGGCGCTCGTGCGGATCGCCGCCGACGTGCTGCGTGACGGCGGCTACGGCGACACGCGCGACATGCTGCGTCGCGTCACGAGCACGCTCGAAGCGCTTGCGACTTACGGCTCGCTGCCCGACGGGCCGCGCGCCGGCCGTCTCACGGCGGAGGTGGCGCCGCCGGGATTCGACATGGTGGCGGCGTTGCTGCCGCTCGGCGGCGAGACCCGGAGCGCGGCGGCCGGGACCGCGCCGGCGGCCAAGCGTCCGCGCGGCGCCGAGCGCGCACCGAAACCGGTGCGCGGCAAGCACGCGCTCGAGGCCGCGGCGCGCCGCGGCGAGGAAGAGCGCCGGCGTCTGTTGGCCGCGGCGAAGGCGGCTGTGCGCGAGGTGGAGCGCGCGCTGCGCGCCGCGCGCACGCATGCCGACCGCGCCGCGGCCGCAGTCGAGACTGCCGCGACGCGCGCGCAGGACGCCGAGCGGCGGCGCGCCGAGATCGAGAAGCAGCTCGCCAAGGTCGTCACGGAAACGGACGCGGCGCGCGAGCGAGCGCGCGAGGCCGAGGCTAACGCCCGAGAGGCGGCGCAAACCGCGGAAAGTGCGGACCGCACCCTCGAGCTGGCACGGCGTAGGTTGGAGCAGTTGGCGGAAGACCGTCCGGACTAGAAGGCTGGCGCGCCGCAACGGCGGAACATTACACTCCATCGACGGTGACCTCGGAGGATCGAAGATGGGCGTACTGAAAGGAAGATGGCCGCGTGCGGTGTTCTACGACTCCAAGGGCACGCTCTTCGATTGGCCGTGGACATGGAGACAGGCGGCGCAGAAGATCGTCAAGAAGTACAACTCCGCCGTCACGGGCGACGAGTTCCTCGAGACCTGGGCTAAGTTCTTCGAGGGTTTTCACCGCCGCGCGGCGGCCGTCCGCTACACGCCGCTATCCGATCTGATTCGCGAAGCGATGCTGATGGCCAGCAAGGTCCATCGCATCGACGGGTCCCCGGACGATATCGATTTCTTTTTGGACGTGCAGGACCAGGTCCAGTTGTTCCCCGAGACCGAAGCGGCGCTGCAAGAGCAGCAAGATTTGGGGGTAAAGGTCCTGATCTACTCCGACGTCGAGAAGGAATACCTCGACATGTACGTGAGCAAGTTCAAGAAGTTCAGGGCGGACTTCGTCGGCACCACGGACCTCGCGGGCTTCCACAAGCCGCATCCGAAGACCTACTTCTGGGTGCTCAACAAGACGGGGCTCGACACGCGCGACGTGCTCTACTGCGCCGGCCCCACGTTCGACTGCATGGGTGCGATGGCCGTGAACATGGTCACCGCGCAGATCCTCCGCTCGGGCATGACGCGCGACACCTTCAAGCCCGGCGACGTGCCGGCCGACTACGAGATCGACGACCTCCACGGCATCACCGAGATCATCAAGAGAAATCGTTTCCCCTGATGGAAGCCGGTCGCCACGTGCGCGGCTTGATTCGATAGATCCCGATCGTATCCCGCACCTCCGCGGAGGGATCGCGCGAGGGCGCGAATCGATATCCCTCCGCGGAGGTATCGTGCATGGCGGCTGGTCGACATCCCTCCGCTGAGGGATCGTACTCGGGCAATGATCCACATCCCTCCGCGGAGGGATTCGCGGAATCCTCCGCCACGAAGTCGTCGACCATGTCCTCGGTACGATATCCACAGCGCGGAATGACACGCCCGTCCGGCCGCACGAAGTAGCGCTCGCCGTCCCGGTCGCGTCTTATCGAAAACCCGCCCTCGTGCAGCAACCGATGGTGGTGCCAACAGAGCAGCGTGAGGTTGTCGAGGCTGGTGTCGCCGCCGTCGGCCCAGTGCCGAACGTGATGCGCGTCGACGTAGCGCGAGTTACGGCAGCCCGGGAACCGACAGCCGCGATCGCGCGACCACAGCGCGCGCTTGAGCGGCGTCGACACCCTGCGCTGCTTGCGGCCGACGTCGAGCGGCGTGCCGCGCTCGTCCTCGACGATGGTGACGATGCTGCCGTCGCACGTGAGCCGCTTGACGGTGGCGATCGGCAGATCCGAGCGCCCGACGCCTCCGCGGAGGGCAGACTCGTCGACGTGGACGACGACTTGGTAGTGATCTGCCACCGAGGTCGACGCAGACTCCGCGCTGGCCGCGCTGGCCGCGCTGGCCGCGCCGGCCGCGCTGGCCGCGCCGGCCGCGCTGACCGTGCGCGCAGTGCCTGCGGCGTCCATCGCGTGGGCCGCAGCGGCGGACGTATCGCCCCCCAACGACGCCTTCGCGATCGCGAGCAATGCGTCGGCCCGTTGCGCGCGCCAACCGTTCGCCGACGCATCGCCCGCATCGCGCACGCCCGCCGCCTTGCGCACCGCCGCGAACTCGAGGCCGATCGCCGCATCGCCCGCGTCCGCCACGCGCTCGATCGCGTTCGCGATCACCTCGCCGTCCTCGATCGGCAGCTCGACCGTGATTTTCATCGTGCCGCGCGCCGCATCGCGCGAGATGACGAGCGAGCGGTGCTCCCAGGCGCGCCACGCGCTTGCGGTGGACTCCGGCGCGCCGTTACGGATCTCGCGGCAACGCTCCTCGACCTGCTCGGCCGAGACTCGCAGCGCGTAGTCGAGCAACGCGTCCTCGTCGTAGTACTCGACGACGCGCGTAAGCGCCCGCACCTTCGAGTACGACAAGCGCCCGTCCTCGAATGCCGCAGAGATCGCCGGCATCTCGCGCAGCGCCTGCGCCGTGCGCACCCGCTCGCGCGCCGCCGACATGCACAGGTCGCAGCTCCACGCGAGCCATTCCGCGCAATTGCGCAAGCCCCACGCCTGCCAGCCGCACCGGTCGTCGAACTCGCGCACCAGCATCAGAATTCGATACGCGTCGGCGCTGAGGCCGCGCTCGCCTGAGCGAATCGCGGCGGCGAGGTCGTCGATCGATCGCGGCTCGTTCATCGAATCGGAGGAGCATGGTCCAGCCCCCCAGTAATCGGCATTCGCGCTCATGGATGGACTCCCGTAAAGCAAAGATTCTACTACTGTGATTATCAATGGGGTATCCACTTAGCTCCACCTGCGTCAATATATAGGGGTGAGCCGTTCCGCGGAATCCCTAGCTGCTGGTCGA
>Ga0137409_10001049_pt2 | contig 26810 bp, 19 predicted proteins | sample CZODoug1_16funga_FD_122059 | JGI IMG/M metagenome (GOLD analysis project Ga0137409, IMG submission 122059) | Vadose zone soil fungal communities from Angelo Coast Range Reserve, California, USA - CZODoug1_16fungal (Hybrid Assembly) | ecosystem: Environmental > Terrestrial > Soil > Vadose zone...
TGAAACAGCACAGCTCCTGATCTCGTGGTCTCCTGTGAAGCCTCGGGCCGCTCTCGGCCCTTCAGGGCTGCGGGCATAATATCGATCCATGGCGGTCCCCCGCGACTATCGCGGCCGGCGCGCAGCGATCGTCGAGAACGACGACGTGCGCGTGACAATCCTCGAAGAGGGGGGCCATATCGCGGAGATTCTCGACAAGCGATCAGGCGTCAATCCGCTGTGGACGCCGCCGTGGAAGTCGATCGAGCCGTCGACCTACGCCCGGGCAACGCACGCCGAATACGGTTCCGGCTCCGACGCGAAGCTCCTCGCTGGCATCATGGGGCACAACTTGTGTGTCGACATTTTTGGCGGGCCATCGGATGAAGAAGCGGCTGCCGGACTGACACCCCACGGAGACGCGTCCATAGTGCGTTACGATCTCGACCTGACCGGTCAGGCGATGTCGATGCGCGCTCTGCTGCCGCTCGCGGAGCTTCGAATCGAGCGCCGGCTCGAGCTTCGCGACCGCGCCGTGAGGATCCGGGAGATCGTCGAAAACCTGACGGCGTGCGATCGGCCCATCGGCTGGACCGAGCATGTTACGCTCGGCCCGCCATTTCTCGAGAAGGGCCTCACTGAGTTCCGTGCCTCCGCGACGCGGTCGAAGGTGTTCGAGCGCGCGTTCGGTGCGGATGATTACCTGCTCGCCGGCGCCGCGTTCGACTGGCCGTTTGCACCGCGCGCCGACGGTGGCACCACCGACCTGCGCCGGTTCACCGGCGTCACGCCATCCAGCGCCTACACCGCGCATCTCATGGACCCGGCTCGCGAGGATGCGTTTTTCGTCGCCTTTTCTCCCGGCGCGCGCCTGGCGTTCGGCTACGTGTGGCAACAGCGGGATTTCCCGTGGCTTGGAATCTGGGAGGAGAACCACAGCCGCAGCCACGCCCCGTGGAACGGCGCGACGCTGACCCGCGGAATGGAATTCGGCGTGTCGCCGATGCCCGAGCGTCGGCGCGACATGATCGACCGTGGCCGCCTCTTCGATGTTCCAACCTATCGATGGATTCCCGCGAAGAGCCGTGTGGAGGTCGAGTACTGGGCCATCATCCACGACGCCGACGCGGTTCCGGAGCGCATCGGGCGAATGTAGCTGTTGCCCGAAGGCTTGTCCGGCGTGGATTCGCCGGCCAAGCGCCATTCTCGACGCGACACTCTGCCGGATTGCCATGCCAGGCCTCGAGCATGGCGCGTCGAAAATGTGAACGAAGCCGGCATGCTCACCGAAGAACTTTTTGAACGCGAGCCTGCCCTGCATCCATCCGAGTGGATCCTGACGCACGTGCAAAAACGTGATCGCGACGATTTTCGAATGTTTCATGGCCGGATCGTTCCGGTGAGCCGCTTGCACGTCCGGTTCGTCTTAACTCCGCATGCCTGACCTTGTGTGGTGACGAGCCACGATTGAGGAGAGCCGTATGGATCGAGCGCGCCTCGCATTGACCGCGATCGTCTTGTGGACTTCTTGCGGCGCCACGAGACTGATCGCGCAGACGCCCACACCGGCAGAAGGCTGGGTCGTGCTGCCCGTCGACGAATATCGCGCGTTGCGCGAGCGGGCCATCCCTCCGGCGCCACCACCGCTCGCGCCTCCAGTGGACGCGACGCTCACGCGGATCGACTACGACCTTCGTGTCGACAGCGATTCGATCTCCGGCCGCGCACTGCTGACGATCGACGTCCTGAAGGAAGGCTGGACCCGCGTCCAGATTCCCGCAGGCTTGATGGTGCGCGACGCGAGGCTGGACGGCCAGCCTGTGTCTCTTGTCGAGGGCCCTCCGCCGCACGTGTTGCTCGCGCGCGCCGGCCGCTCCGTGCTCACGCTCGACATCGTCATGGCGCTTGCCGCGTCGGCCGGCACGGAGTCGATCGCGCTTCCCGCGTCGCCGTCACCGATAGCGCGGGCAACGCTGGTGCTGCCGAGGAGCGGGGTGGATCTGTCCGCGACCGGCGGCTTCATAGCCGATCATGCCGAAACCGCCAGCGAGAGCCGATGGACGGCGTACGGACGGCCCAACCAGCCGCTCGCCTTGTCGTGGAAGCGCAAGGTCGACGACCGACGGGCGGAACTGCCGGTGCGCGTGCGCGCGCGCCTGACAACCGTCATCGGATTGAGCGAGGACGCCTGCCAGGCGAGCACGGCGGTGCGCGTCGAGGTCATTCAGGGTCTCGCGCGCGACGTCGCGCTGGCCCTTCCCGCGGGGCTTGTCATCAATCAGGTGAACGGGCCGACGGTTGCCGATTGGGAGAGCAGCGGCGGCATGTTGCGGGTGCGGCTGCTCGATCCGGTTGCCACAGCAATCTCGTTCGTCGTGCAAGGCGAAATGCGCGCACCACGCGAGGGTCCGATCGTCGTGCCGCTGGTTCGTATGCCGTCCGCCGAGCGCGAAACGGGCGGAGTCGCCGTCGACGTGATCGGCGCGGGTGAGATGTCCGGGCGTCAGGCGCGCGGCCTCGAGCCGGCCGATCCGTCGGAGCTCGGAGACGTCGTGGCCGGTCGCGAATCGCCGTCGATGCTCGCGTTCCGTCTCAAGCCTCTCGCCGGCAGCGAGCCCCGCTCGCTCGCCGTCACCGTCGTGCGCTACACCCCGCAAGCAGTGCTCATCGCGAACGTCGAAGAGGCGCGCTACCGGGCGCTCGCTTCCGAGGATGGGCGGCTGCTCGTCCACGCGCGGTACGCCATCCGCAACAACCAGCGCAGCTTTCTCAAGGTGTCGCTGCCTCCGGGCTCGACCGTCTGGAGCGCGGAGGTGGCGGGACGTCCCATCCGTCCCGGCATCGCGGAGAGCGACGCAGTCCTGCTGCCGCTCGAAAAGGGGCGCGCCGGTGTCGAGGCTCCCATCTTCGGCGTCGACCTCGTGTACCTGCAGCGGATCGAGGCGTGGACAGACAGAGGACATGCGCGCGTCGATCTTCCGGCGCTCGATCTACCGGTGTCGCGAACCGGCCTCGAGCTGTACTACTCGCCGCGCTTTCGCGTCGACCCGCAGCCGGGCGCGTTTCGAGTGGAAAACGACCCGGGGGTGTTCGCAGAGGCGCTGCGCCAGCAGGTGACGCCCGTCGCCGCAAGCCCCCTGGACGCGCGGGCCGCGAGCGGACTCGAGGCGCTCGTCGACCGTTACCGAAACGAGCCCGGCGGGCGCACCGTCGCCGGCTCCCTGCCGGTGCACGTGACGTTTCCGACCTTCGGGCCGTCGATCTTCCTGGCGTCCGAGCTGGCCGCGGAAGGCCGCGCGCCGTTTGTGGAGCTCATTTTCAAGCGAGCGAGGAACTGACCATGACCAGACTGAACACGTACGCGCTGGTGGCTGTCTTCGTTGCGTTTGCGCACGCCTCCGCGGCGCAACAGCCGCCGCGGCCGAACGAATCGCCGCGAGCCGTCACGCTTTCGCTCGCCGAATACAACCGTCTGATCGATCTGGCGAGCCGGCCGTCGCAGGGATCGGCTGTCGCGCCGGTGGCATCGGTGCTTTCCAGCGCCGACCTGCGCGTGCGCGTCGAGCGCGAGACGGCCCGCGGTGTCTTCAACCTGACGGGAGACGTGCTGCGCGCCGGCATCAGCCGTGTGGGCCTGATGTCCGGCGCCACGCTCATGGAGGCGAGCGTGGCGGGCCGGCCGCTGCCGCTCATGGCAGACGGCAACGCGCACGCGGCGCTGCTGCCCGGACCGGGTTCGTTTTCGCTGTCGCTCGAATGGGGCGCGCCGCTGAAATTTGCGCCGGGACGCGCATCGTTCATCCTCCCGGTTCCACAGTCCGGAACCGCCCGGGCGACGATCGATCTCCCGGGCGATCAAGCAGACGTCCATCTCTCGGCCGGGCTCGTCACGCGGCGCTCGACCGACGCAGGCCGAACGATTGTGGAGGCCACGCTCCATCCGGGATCCGCAACCGAAGTGTGGTGGTCGATGCGCGACAGCGCGCCGGCGGCGGCCGCGCGCGAGGTGCGCATGCTCGCCGACGTGATGACGCTCGTCACGGTTGGCGACTCCGACGTCCGGATGGTGGCGCTGATCGACGTGACCGTGCTGCAGGGCGACGCCCGGAACATCGAGGTTCGCCTGCCATCGGGGTACGAGCTGGCCAGCATTTCAGGGAGCTCGCTCGAGTCGAGCGAGCGGCGCGATGGCATGGTCGTGCTGGCACTCGGCGATCCTGCGGCGCGTCGCCATCAGTTCCTGATCAGCCTCGAGCGCCAGCACGACGGCGGGTCGTTCCGGCTGGACACGGGAGTCGTGACGGTTCCGGACGTGCAGCGCGAGCGCGGCGAGATCGCGCTCGAAGGCGTGGGCACACTCGAACTGACCGCGGCCGAGCGCGACGGCATGCATCGCGTCGACGTGCGCGAGCTCAATCACGCATTGCAGTCGCTCGCCCGGCTGCCCATTCTTGCGGCATTTCGCTATCAGCGCAGCGCCGCGGCGCCGGCGGGCCTCGCGGTGGACGTGAAACGATTTGCCGACAGCGGCGTGCTCCCCGCCGTCGCCGACCGCGCCGTGGCGACCACGCTCGTGACGACGGAAGGCCGGGCGCTCACCGAGATCTCATTGACAGTACGGAATCGCGCGCAGCCGTTCCTGAAGGTCACGTTGCCGGCAGGTGCGTCGATCGTTTCGGTGGACGTCGCCGGCGAAGCTGCGAAACCGGTGCTTGGCATCGACGGCACGCGCGTGCCGCTGTTGCGGCCGGGGTTTCGTCCCAGCGGATCCTACGCCGTCACGTTCGTGTACCTGCATGCCGGAACCCCCTTCGCAAAGAAGGGCGACATGCAGATGACGCTGCCCAAAATGGACATGCCAGTCGGCATCGTCGAATGGGAAGTGTTTGTCCCCGACAACTACTCCGTGCGCGCGATTGACGGGAATGTCATCGATCGAGGTTTGATGGAGCGCGCGGCGGTGTCCATGTCCGTGACCGGGCGGTCAGGCGGAATTGGCTCCGGATTCGGATCCGGCGTGGGTGCAGGCCTCGCAGGTGGCGTCACTGGCGGCGTTCGCATGACAGCCGCCACGAATGCGCTGCCGGGTCAGATCCGCGGCCGGGCGACAGACGCCAGTGGTGGCGCGCTGGCCGGCGTCACGGTCGTGCTCGAGGCCGAACGGTCGCGTCAGATCGCGACGACTGGTCCGGATGGCACGTTCATGCTGTCGGCGGTGCCGTCAGGCACAGTGACGATGACCGCGCAGCTTCCCGGGTCCGCATCGGAAAGCCGCTCGTTCGTCTTCGATCAACAGCCGCAGCAGGTGGACTTCACCATGCCCGCGGGCGCGATCTCAGAGACGGTGACGGTGTCGGGCGAAAGTGCCGAGGGCAGGAAGACAATGCGCCCCGCTGAAAAACCGGTCGAGCCCTCACAGAACGTGATCAATCTGCAGCGTCGCACCGCCGGCGTGTTGCCGGTCCGCGTCGACGTTCCACGCGCGGGCACGTCACACCAGTTCGTGAAGCCGCTGGTCGTCGATCAGGAAGCCGTGGTGAATTTTCGCTACAAGAGGCGCTGACACAGGCGCGTTTCCCTTCGCGCCATCGCCAATTCAGCCGTTGCACTGAGCTGGCGCTTACGAAACACGAGAGCCGTTACGTACTCCGTAAAGCGAAGCGCCGGTATTCGCATTGCATCCTTCGAGCGTGAATGCAGCGACCCGATGCTTTTGTTCGCATTGTATACACTCGACGGTGAACATTTTCCTCTCGGAGGGGCCGTATGACGATGACGCCATTTCGCACGATGTCATTTCTCTTGCTGCCGCTCATGCTGAGCGTGATGGCTTGCGGCGGCGTGCAGTCGACGACGATGCCGTCATCACTCGGGACCGGCGCGACGACGATCAGTTCCGATCGTCACGGTTCTCCGTCGCCGTCGAATCCCACGAACAACACGACGGAAGTCCACGGGATCGTGCGATCACTGGCTGGAGCCTGTCCGACGCTGCGCTTGTCGGTCGAGAGTCGAATCGTCACGACCACGGCGTCGACGGAATTCTCCCACGGAGGGTGCGCGGCCGTGAGAGTCGGGAGCAGCGTCGAAGTCAAGGGCACGGCGCAGGCGGACGGCAGCGTCGCTGCGAGCCGTCTCGAGATCCGCGGCGAGCCGGACGAAAACGATGACAACGAGGAGAACGAGGTCGAGGGAGTCATCGTCAACAAGGCGGGCGTGTGCCCGAGCTTGACGTTCACCATCGGGAGGACCTCGGTGCGCACCAATGCCGCGACCTCCTTCCACGACGTGAGCTGCGCCGCTTTGGTGAACGGCATGGCGGTGGAAGTGAAGGGTCAGCGGCAGAGTGACGGCACCCTGCTGGCTTCGCGCGTCGAGGGACACGACGATTAACAACGCTCTTCGCCAATGTTAGAGTGCGGCGGTGATCGACTCACGCCTGGTCGAGTCCCTCCGCGGATCCCGGCGCATCCTGGTCTTCACCGGCGCCGGCGTGTCGACCGCCAGCGGCATTCCCGATTTCCGCGGGCCGAACGGCGTGTGGACGCGCCGCCGTCCTGTGTACTATGACGAGTTCCTGGCATCGGAGACGGCGCGCGTCGAATACTGGGATTTCAAACTGGAGTCGTGGGAGATCTATCGTCACGCGCGGCCGAACGCCGTGCACGACGCGATCGTGGCGCTCGAACGCGCCGGCAAGATCGTCTCGGTCGTGACGCAGAACGTCGATGGGTTGCACCGCCGCGCCGGCACGTCACCGGCCTTGCTCGTCGAGATGCACGGCACGGATCTGCTTGTTCAGTGCTTGCAGTGCGGCGCGACGAGCGAGCCAGCCGCTCATTTCGAGGCGTTCAAGACGACGAGGCGCGCGCCCCGCTGCGCCTGTGGAGGCCTGCTCAAGCCGGCCACCATCAGCTTCGGCCAGCCGATGCGTCCGATGGACCTGGAACGGGCTTCGACATCCGCGGCAAGCACCGATCTGGTGCTGGCGCTCGGATCGACGCTCTCCGTGTATCCGGCGGCCTCCATTCCGTTGCTGGCTGCCGAACGCGGCGCGCCTTACGTCATCGTCAACCAGGGCGCAACCGACCACGATGATCACCCGGCCGTCACGTTGCGGCTGCACGGCGACGTGACGACGATCGTGCCGCCAGCCGTCGAAGCGGCGCTCGCCTCGCCGTCGCATTGAGCGCAGACGCTGACCCGTGCGCACCGAGCGGGCACTTCGCCCGTCGATACCCGAGTGCCGCCGCCTTTCCGCTGGGCTCCGTGCCGAGAACCGGAAATGCGTGCCGGAAGGTTTTGGGTCAGTCGGCAGCGCTTCGACGCGGCGGCCGAATCCGCTTTCTGATGTCGGCCAGAACTCCTTCAGCTCATTGGAGAGCGCGTCCCACATGACCTGCGTGCCCCATCGCGTGAGCGTGGCCGTTGTCGAGCGATTCGCGGACGCGTAGTAAACATTCGCGATGGCACTCGCGCCCAGATTGCCGGCGATGTCCGAGTAGTTAGTGCAACACAGCCGGGCCATCCGGCCGAAACGGCAGTGTGAGCGACCGCTCCAGCGTCACGGCGTCGCGGCGCAGAAATCCGTCGACGCCGATGATCACGGCCGACTGTGGCACGTTGAGCCTGAGGCTGCGGTGCAGCCGATCCCACCAGGACAGCAGGCTGGAGTAGTTCGAATCGGTTTCGTCGGGCCGCATCGAATGATGGATCCCGTGCATCCGCGGCGTCACGACCAGCCGCACCAGGCCTCGCTCCACCTCAATCGGCAGGTCCAGATTGCTGTGATGAAACACGACCGAGAGCAGGAGCATCTGCTGCCAGAGGCGAAGCGTGTCGCGATCGACTCCGAGCAGCAGCACCTGCGCCGCGCGGAAGCCGGCGGCGAGCGCAAGCTCTCCGAAGTGAAAGCGCAGGCCCGTCGTGCTGTCGAGATCGAGATCGATGTGATGCACCGCGTGGTAGCGCCAAAGGAACGGCACGCGATGATTGAGCCAGTGCCAGAGGTACAGTGTGTAGTCGAGGAGCAGGAAACCGAGCACGATCCGCGGCGCGCGCGGCAGTCGCAGCCACTGCAGCACGCCGATCCGCCGACGCTCCACGAGCTTCGCGGCCGGCGCCACGATCGGGAGCTCGCTCGCGGCCGTGGTCGCCGCGGCCAGCAGTCCGATCGCCAGGTTGCGCGCCACACGTTCGACGCCGGGCTCCCTGCGAGCGCGAAGCGGGCGAAGCCGCTCGGCGACGAAAAGGGCGCCCACCGCCACGCCGAATGCCAACCACTTGATCGAACGCATCACGCCGAACCCGAACCCGTCGCCCTGCAGAGCAACCCTTTCCGCGTCGCCGTCCGTCACGCTCCTAGGCCGACCCTTTTCGGGTCGCCAGCCGACGATATTCAGAGCTTCGGGACCATCCACGGCACCACGTAGGCCTGCAGCATGGCGAGCAGCCCAATCAGAGCGGTCAGGACGAGGCTGTGCATGAACACCTTGGCAAAAATCTCGCCTTCGCGCCCCACGGCCCCCACGCCCGCGGCACCCACCGACAAGTTCTGCGGGCTGATCATCTTGCCCATGACGCCTCCTGAACTGTTCGTGGCGCCCATCAGAATGGGATCGAGCCCCGACAGCTTGGCCGTGGTGGCCTGCAAGGGACCGAAGAGCGTGTTGGACGAAGTGTCGCTGCCGGTGAGGAAAACACCGATCATGCCGAGCCACGCGGAAAAGAACGGGAAGAGCACGCCGGTCCTCGCGAGCGCGAGCGCCATCGACGAGGTCATCCCGGAATAATTCATCACCGTCGCGATCGAGAGAATGAACGCAATGGTCACCACGGGCAACCGGAGTTGACGAACGGTCTTCACGAGCGTTGTCACCAGAACACCAGGGGCCATTCCGTACATCATCATCGGCACGGACGCGACCAGCGCCGCGACGAACACGAGCGTGCCGGCCGCCGCCAGAAAGTCGAGCCGGTAGGTCAATGGGTACGGACTCGACGCCGCGACGACCGGCTGCTCGCGCTGGACCAGGGCCGCGGGTTTGCCGTCTTGCATCCTGAACGCGCCTGGCCAGCTGAATTCCCAGACTGGGAAGCGGAACCCCTGCGGGTCGGCGATGGCGCTGGCACCCAGCCACGGGTCCGGGCACAGACGATTGCCGCCCTGCCCGCACTTGAGCAGCGCCGTGACGTTTGTCGGCGGCTTCAGGTTCGAGAGGCCCGCGAAGTTCCCGATCTGACCGATGAGCACGATGACGATCAGGATCCCGTACGTCGCATACGCGCGGAATACCCGGCTTCCGGCATCGCGCGCTGTCGCGGTTGCGGCTGCCGCCCCTGCGCCTTCGGTGAATTCGTGGGCCGGATGCCACACGCGCAGGAGCAGCGCAACCGACATCAACGAGATGAGAGCGGACAACGCGTCGGTGAGCTCCGGCCCGACGAAATTCGACACGGTGAACTGGCCGAGCGCGAAGGTGCCCCCGGCGGTGAGCACGGCCGGCCACACTTCGATCAGACGCCGCCATCCGGCGTACAACACGACCAGGTACCCGGGAATGATCAACGAGAAGATCGGCAACTGACGGCCGACCATCGCCGACAGCGCGCGCGTGGTGGTCTGCGTGTCATAGCCCAGCATCGGCGCCAGCAGCCCACCGAGTGTCGTGACCGGAATGCCGAGCGATCCGAACGCCACCGGGGCGGTGTTGGCGATGAGCGCGAGCCCGGCGGCCATGATGGGCTCGAACCCCAGACCCGCGAGCATCGACGCCGTAATCGCCACCGGCGCCCCGAAGCCCGCAATGCCTTCGATGAGCGCTCCGAAACAGAACGCGACGAGCAGCAATTGAATGCGACGGTCGCCGGTCAACCGCGAAAGCGAACGGCGGATGACATCGAAGTCGCCGCTTTCCACGGAGAGGTTGTAGAAGAAAACTGCGCTCACCACAATCCAGCTGATGGGCCACAGCCCGAACGCCATCCCGTGCGTGGCGGCGGCGATTGTCAACGAGAACGGCATGCCCCAGACGAGCCATGCCAGCACGAAGGCGGCGGCTGCCGCCGCGATCGCCGAGCGCCACGGCGCCACGCGGATCCCGGCCAGCAGCACGGCGAGCAGGAGCGGGGGCAGCGACGCAATGAGCGCCGAGAGGAGGACGCTGCCCCCAACGGGGCTATAGACCTGATGGAAGACTTCGGCCATGGGCGTGCATTATGTGCCGAAGCTCAGCGTCATAACCAGCCCACCGCCGGCGTTCACCGTTCAAGGTTCGTTCGGGCATTCGCCGCAGAACCCGAACCAACCTTGAACCCTGAACCCTGAACGTTGAACCCCCTACTGCCCGTTGATGCCGTAGACCTTGATGTGCATCGACCCCGGCACCATCGCCGGCCGCGCGTTGGCGGGCGAGCCCTCCGGCGGCGGCGTATATTTTGCGGCGGCGAGGTAGATCCTGTGCGTCGCGGGATCGAGCGCCATCGTTCGCGCGCCTGTCGCCGTCTGCAGCGTCTGCACTACCGTCAGCTTGTCCGGTGCATCCTCGTGCGCGATGGTCACCGTTCCGGTGCTGCACGACGAGAACGCGTACCCGGTGCCCGGGTCGAACCACGTCGCGTCCACGCCGCCGCCAATCGGCACCTCGGCGATGATTCTGCCGTTGGTCGAATCCATCATCAGCATCTTGTTGTTGTGCGCGCCGACGAAGAGTCGGTGGTTCTTCAGGTCGATCGCCAGCCCCGCGGCTGATTCGCCCGGCGCGATTGGCCAGTTCGCGACGACCTCGTGCTTCGCGACATCGATCACGACGATGGTGCTGGCGGTCTCGTTGTTCACATACACGCGTCCGGCGGCCGGGTCAGGGACGCCCGCTTCCGGCTTCCCGCCGAGCGGGATGGTCGCGACCACGTTCCCGGCCGCGTCGATCACCGTCGCGGAACGGCCGGTGCCGTTGAACGTGTAGACCTCTTTCTGCTTCGGCTCGTACATGATGAAATCGGGGTTCCCCTGCGTCTCCACTTTCTTGATGGTCTGCAGCGTCTTCGCGTCGACCATGCTCGCTTTGCTCTCGCGGCCGTTGCTGGTGAAGATGTGACCGTCCGACGCGATCACCGCGCCGTGCACGCCGGGCGTGTCGGCGATCTCGCCGACGACGGCGTCCTTGGTCAGGTCGTACACGACGACTTTCGTGCCGTGGCTGATGTAGAGGCGCTTGGCGGCCGCGTCGAGCGTCAGATAATCCCAGCCGCCTTCGCCGCCGATCTGCACGTCCTTGATGAATTGGTACGGTCCGTCGGCCGCCTTCGGCGCGACTGCCAGCGCGCCGACGAGCGCGGCCGCTGCAAGAACTCCGATAGATATGCGCATATGCCCTCCACGGTTCGGCCAAAGCCGGTCACTACAGCCGCTCTCAACGCACGGCGAGGTTTCAGCCTCGCCGAACGGCGATCTTAAGGTTCGCCTGCTTCACAGTCGCGGCGCGCGCGTTTGCGCGGCAGTCGTGCCGATGAACGCTCCTTTGACGCACGGAACTGTAGAATGTCGTTCGCGAATGGTCAACGGCGATGATCCGCAGGATGGCGTACGTCTCGACGTCTGGCTCGACGTCTCATGCCTGTTCAAGACGCGGTCGGAAGCGCAAAAAGCCTGCAGAGGCGGCAAGGTGACGGCCAACGGCCAGACGGTGAAACCGAATCGGCGGGTGCGGGTTGGAGACGAGCTCGTGATCAGCCGGCCGCTCGGGCGCAAACAGCTCGTGCGCGTGCGGAAGTTCGCCGACCGGCATGTGGCGCGGGCGCAAGCGCGGCTTCTGTACGAGGACCTGACGCCGGCCCCCACCTCAGAAGAAATGGAAGCCCGGCGACAGGAGCGTCTCTATCGCGCGGCGACGACGCCGCTGCGCGCGCCGGACAAACGTCAGCGGCGCGCCCTGCGGAAGATGAAGGGGCGCGACGATTAGGCGTGGCGGCTGGCACCGCTAAAGCGGTGCCCTACTTTTCTTCGCGGGCGTTTTCTTCGCGGGCGTCGCCGTGACGGCTGGCTTGGCTTCGATTTCTGTGGCGACCATCTTGTAATAGACGGTGACCTTGTCGCCCATCTTCGGCGTGCCGCCCTTGACGTCCTTCGGGACCTCGAACTGCCATGTTTCTTTCGCCGACTTCTCGACCGTCACGGTCCCGCCCTCCGAGGCTTTGACGGTGCCGGAGAACTGGTAGGTCCTGGCGGCCGCGTATCCGCTGACGACGAACGCCGCAATCAGAAGCGCGGCAACGAACACGATGAGAAGAACCCGTCGCATCGAAGACTCCTTTCGGGATTTGGGACTCGGGATTGGAGATTCGGGATCGGGATTTCGAGCCGGAACCCCGAACCCCGAACCCGGAACCCCCGAATCCGGTCGCGCTCTACTCTGGTCTGTTCCCAATATCCCCGCCCGTGGCGCCGCTCCCCTGGCGATAGTTGCGCGTCCCGCCGGCTTCGGTGCCGAGGCCGCCGGTCACGCCTTCCGTGACGTCGCGCGATCCCGAGTGCCCGGTGCGATCGTGCTGCGATCCACCGACCATCGACTCCGTCTCTTCGTCACTGCCGTGGGTCGTCTCGTGCTCTTCGCGGCTGCCGTGCATCGGCTCGTCGTGCGTGGCGCGCGAGCTCGGGGATGGATTGATATCGCCGAGTATGCCTGACTGAATCCGGTCGTCCTTGGACATAGGTTCACTCCTCGACGTCAATCTGTCGCAAGGGCGGTGCCACGGAAAACGGTTCGGCTGCCCTCCTGCTGAGCGACTTTTATCGACGCGCGCAGCACCTCGGCGACGCTCCATGCCTGCGCGATGCAGCCGCGCGGCGTGTACGGCGCTTCCGCGTCGAACACTTCGCTGATCGATCCCACGCACCCATCGTCGAGGTGCGGCACGAAGCCCTCGAGCGCGTGGCGCGCGCCTGACAGGTCGTCGGGGTACACCTTCAGCCACGCGTCGACGAAGGGGCCGACGAGCCAGCCCCACGCGGTGCCCTGGTGATACGCCGCGTCGCGCGCACGGAGGTCGCCGAAGTACCGCGCCTTGTACTCGGAGTCGCCCGGCGCGAGCGACCGCAGGCCCACCGGCGTCAACAGCCTGTCGCGGACGATGCGCATCACCGGTTCCCAGCGCTCGCGTGCGAGCACAGGGTTGTCGAGGGCGATGGCAAACACCTGATTGGGCCGGCATTTCGGGTCGTTGCCCCCGGACTCGGCGTCCACGACGTCGTACAGGTGACCGCCCTCGGCGAACCAGAATCGCTCGTTGAACGACTGCTGCACGCGCGCGGCGCGGCTGCGGTATTCCGCGGGATCGTCGCCATGCTCCGGCGCCCACCGCTCCATCAGCTTGAGCGCGTTGAACCAGAGCGCGTTGATCTCGACCGCCTTGCCGCGGCGCGGCGTGACGACCCAGTCGTCCACCTTCGCGTCCATCCACGTGAGCTGATATCCCTGCGCGCCCTGCACGAGCAGCCCGTCGCGTTCGTCGACGTGGATTCCGAAATGCGTGCCGCGCACATGGCGTTCGATGATCTGCTTCAGCGAGGGATAGAGCAGGGACAAGGTCAGGCGATCGTTGGCGTAATCGACGTATCGCTGGATCGCGTGGAAAAACCACAGCGTCGCGTCGGCCGTGTGATACAGCCCCTCCTTCTCGCGTTCCGGAAACATGTTGGGAATCAAGCCGTCGCGCACGTAGTGCATGAACGTCCGCAGGATGTACCCCGCCTCGACGTGGCGGCCCGTGACGAGCGCCAGCCCCTCGAGGCTGATCATCGTGTCGCGCCCCCAGTCGGTGAACCAGTGGTAGCCGGCAATCACCGTGCGCACCTCGTCGCCATACGCGTGGGCGCGCGCGGCATCCTCCACACGTCCCGCCGGCGTGATGATGAACTGATCCGCCGCGAGCACGAGCTCGGCCGGCACGCCATCACGCGCTTCGGGCGCGGCCTGGGCCATGAGCCGCCGCCGCCGCCCGCGCTCGGCTGCCAGCGCCGCCGTCGGTTCCATGACCCGCATCGTCTCCTCTGTTTCAGTGGAGGCGACGAGCGTCGCTGGCTGCCCCCGCGACAGCGGGAACCGGAAGTAGCCGGGACTCCAGAGATCGCCGCGCGCCTGATAGCCGCGGCTCTCCTCGACCGGATAGAGGACGTTGTCGATCCGGCGCGCCTTCAGCGTGAACGCGGCTTTGTCGGCGAACAACTTGATGCGCAGCGCCGGCAGCGGGCTGCCCGTAAGGCAGATTTCGAATTGATCGCCGACGGCGCGGAACTCGTACGGCCAGCCGAGCGGCTCGCTGACCGGCAATTCCTGCGGCCGGAAATTCACCGACGGCCGGAGGGCCAGCTCGACGCGATCGGCGCCGGAAACCAGCTCGTACATCAGATGCACGGTGTTCTGCATGTGCGGCATGAAAATCCGCTTGTCGATGACGAACCCTTCGACGTCGTAGCGCCACACCGGCAAGCCCGCTTCGAGCCTGAACTCGACGAGGTAGCCGGTCCCGCGCGCGTCGGGCGCGTCGCCCGATCGCTCGCGGCCACCGACTTCGAGTTCGCGGCCGTCCCCCAGGCACAGCTGCTCCGCCACCTGGCTCAGCATCACGCACCGGCCGAGCGGCGCGGGCAGCGCGGCAATCAGCACGCCGTGATAGCGTCGCGTGATCACGCCCGACACCGTGCCCGAGGCGTAGCCACCCAGGGCATTGGTCACGAGGAACTCGCGCGTCACGAGCGCGTCGGGATCGCTCGAATCGGCGGGCGGCCACGGGATGCGCCGGACAGGTTCAGTCATGGATGAACGGCTCATGCGGTTCGGCGCACGAGCGGAATCGGGAGGCGCGGACGTCGCGGTCCCGGGCTCAGCACCAAAGCCGATTCGGCCGGCACGTTCCAGCAGTCGTCGGGAAAAATGTCCGGCGTCCCGGTACCGCCGTACGCGGGATCTTCGCTCGACCAGCGGATCATCCAGTCCGTGTTCTGTGGCGGCGCGAGCAGCGGCTCGGCGATCGAGGTTCGGTCGAGGCCCCTGCCCAGATTCACGATCAGCACCCGATCGTCGAGGTGATCCGGGGTGAAGAATCGAAGCGCCAGCGCGGACGCCGAGAGCACGGCGCCGTCGACACCGCCCGGCTGCTGCGCGCAAAACGCCGCGTCCTCGCGTCGCAGCCGGAGCAGATCGGCGTGCAGCGCATACGCGTCCGCGTGTCGGTCGCGCTCGGTGAAATCGAGCCAGCAGCGCTCGAACGTCGCGACGTCGCCCGGGTGGGCCAGCGCGCCACGCCACCGCTCCAAGTCGGCCATGCTCGGAAACTGCGTGAGGAATTCGCCGCGCCCTTTCCGCACCCCCTCGGCCAGGTCAGCCTCGAAGTCGGCGAAATACAGAAACGGCGTTGACGCCGAGAATTCCTGTCCCTGAAACAGCATCGGCGTGCCAGGCATCAGGAGGAGCAGCGCGGTCATCGCGCGCCAGCGCGCCGGGCTCGTCAACTGATGACCGCGGAGCCCGCGCGCCGAATTCGCGATCTGATCGTGATTCTGCAGGAACGTGACGAACGCGGCCGGGGGCAGACCCCACGCAGGCGCGCCGCGCCGATTGCGCTGCCAGTGATAGTGCTGCCCCTGGAAAAGAAAGCCGTACTTCGCCGCCGAAATCAGCTCCTGTGGCGCCCCGCGCGTGTCGCTGTAGTAGGCCTCCGCGCGGCCGGTGAGCGCCACCATCGCGCTGTGGTGGAAGTCGTCGTTCCACAGCGCATCGAGGCCGTAGCCGCCGTCGGCGAGCGGCCGCGCGAGCCGCGCATCCTCCGGCTCGTTCTCCGCGACGAGCACGATCGATCGCTCGCCGGCCGCAGCGCGGGCGCGCCGGCCGATGGCGGCAACGATGAACTCCGGCGAGCGATCGTAGATCTGCTGGGTCGCGTCGAGCCGCAGGCCATCGAGATGAAACTCGCTGATCCAGTAGGCGGCGTTGTTGATGACGAACTCGCGGACCGGCGCCGCATCGTCGCCGTCGAAATTGATCGCGTCGCCCCATTCGTTGTCGTAGCGATCGGTGAAATACGCCGGCGAGAACGCGCGGAGATAGTTCCCGACCGGTCCCAAATGGTTGTAGACGACGTCGAGAATGACGGCGAGGCCGGAGGCATGCGCGGCGTCGACGAAGCGCCGGAAGTCGTCGGGGGTGCCGTACAGATGCGACGGCGCGTAGAGGGCCACCCCGTCATACCCCCACCCGAACCGCCCATGGAACTCGGCAACCGGCATCACCTCGATCATCGTGATCCCGAGGCGGGCCAGCTCTCGCAGCTCGTCCGTGGCGGCCGCATACGTCCCCGCCTTCGTGAAGGTGCCGACGTGCATCTCATACACGACCTGCCCCTCAATGCTGACGCCCGCCCAGGCGTCATCGGTCCAGTCGAACGCGCGTGGGTCGACGATCTGAGACGGCCCGTGCGGGCCTTCGGGCTGGAACCGGGACGCCGGATCCGGATACAACCGCTCGTCATCGCCGAGCTTGAACTGGTAACGATCGCCGGCGACGGCCGCGATCCTCCCGCTGAAATACCCGTCGGGCTCGGCTTCGAGCGGCGTCGAATCGCCGGAGCTTGTGACGACGTGGAGGCGGTCGACCCGTGGCGCCCACACGCGAAGGTGTGTGAGCCCGCCTTCGATCGGCTCGGCGCCGATCGGCAGGCGGCGGCGGGTGGACGCGGTTCCGTGCTCTGACGATTGAGAGATCGCTGAATCGGGCATGGGCAACCGCCCCGAGTGCACGAACGGTGCCGACCCGACTCAGCCGGGCACCGACGCGCCGCCCAGAAGGCTGCGGACTGTTCGCGCGAGCACCTCGGGTGTGAACGGCTTCTGTAGAAACGCCGCGCCAGGTGTCAGGTCGCGATGCATCAGCGCGTGATCTGTGTAGCCCGATATGAACAGCACTTTCATCCGCGGACGGACCGTCGACAGACGATCAGCCAGATCGCGGCCGCTCATGTGCGGCATCACCATGTCGGTGACCATCAGGTGGATGGCGTCCGGGTGGCGTTCGGCGACGCGCAGCGCCTCGACCCCGTGGCGCGCCTCGAGCACGACGTAGCCGTACCTCCGAAGCACCTCGCGCGCGAGCGCCCGCACCGCATCTTCGTCCTCGACGAGCAGGACCGTCTCCCAGCCGTGCGTGGCGTCGGTCACACGCCGGCCGCGATCGGCGACCTCGGTCGCGGTGCGCGACTCGGCCGGCGGCAGATAGACCTTGAACGTGGTGCCGTGACCGGGCTCACTGTAGACCCAGATGTAGCCGCCGCTCTGCCTGACCATGCCGTACACCGTGGCGAGACCGAGCCCGCTGCCCTTGCCCTGCTCCTTCGTGGTGAAGAACGGCTCGAACACGCGCGCGCGCGTCGCCTCATCCATGCCGTGTCCGGTGTCGCTCACCGCGAGCATGACGTACGGCCCGGGCTTCATCGTGACGTGTGTGACGGCGTAGGCGTCGCCGAGCTCGACGTTCGCGGTTTCGATCGTCAGCCGCCCGCCGACCGGCATGGCGTCGCGCGCGTTGACCGCGAGGTTGACGAGGACCTGCTCGATGGAGGCCGGGTCGACGCGCACCGGGACGAGGCCCTCGGCGAGCGCCGTGACCAGCTCGACGTCCTCGCTGATCAGGCGCCGCAGAAGCTTCTCCAGCTGCCTCACGAGCATGTTGAGGTCGATGATCTGCGGTTGGAGAATCTGCCGGCGGCTGAACGCCAGCAGCTGACGTGTGAGCGCCGCCGCGCGCTCGCCGGCCGACTGGATTTCCTCGAGGTCGGCGCGCATCGGGTTCTCGCCCGGCATTTCGTCGAGCATCAGGTTGCAATAGCCGAGGATCGCCGTCAGCAGGTTGTTGAAGTCGTGTGCGACCCCGCCCGCGAGCTGGCCGACGGCCTCCATTTTCTGCGCCTGCCGCAGCTGCGCCTCGAGCTTCCGTCGATCGCTGATGTCGCGCGCGTTGATGACAATCGCGCCGACCGACGGGTCCGCCAGGCGGTTGACGCCAACGCCTTCCATGAAGCGCCACGTGCCGTCGGCATGCTGGAACCGCAGTTCCTCGGTGATCGGCCGTGCCGGATTCTGGAGCGTCTCGGCCATTCGCACGCCGATGATGCCGCGATCCTCGGGATGGATGAAATCGAAAATCGATCGACCGAGGATCTGTTCGGGCCCCCATCCGAGATGCCTGCCCGATGAGGGCGTGATGTAGGTGACCCGTCCTTCGGCGTCAATCAGCAGGAGCGCGTCGGAGCTGTTCTCGACGAGCGCCCGGAACCGCTCCTCGCTGGCACGCAGCGCGGCTTCGGCGTTTCGACGCTGGTGCTCTTCCGCGCGAAGCGCCACGGCGTGACGGAGGGCGCGTTCGAGCCCTTCGACGGTGAGGCCGGCTTTGCTGAGATAGTCGGCGGCGCCGGCTTTCATCGCCTCGACGGCGACGTCTTCCGCGCCCCGGCCAGTGAGCACGATCACCGACGTGTCGATGCCGCGCCGGCGGATGTCGCGCAGCAAGGTCACACCATCGCGGGCGCCAAGCCAGTAGTCGAAGAACGCGAGGTCGTACGGCCGCGCCTCGAGCGCCCGCAGCGCTTCGTCGTACGACTCGGCGATCGCGATCTCGGCGCCCTGCCAGGCCTCGCTCGACCGCAGAAATTCCATCACCATCTGCGCATGTTCGATCGCATCGTCCACGATGAGCAGGCGGACCGATTCGTCCATGGTGTCAGCGTCGAAAGATGCCGGCGAGTCTGCCCCCGAGCCCCCGGAAAAACCCTTCGATCGCGCGCGTCGCCCGCTGCTTGAGCGTCCCGCGGTGCAGGGGACAGAGCTGCGAGGGGACCGTGTCGCCGTCCTTGAAATACTCAGTGTATGTCGGACACCCTTCGACCGGCTGTACGTACGACACGCTGCAGAGCTCCTCGGCGTGCACGCCGGCGGGCACCTTGAACTCGCGCGGAGGCAACTCACGTGCCGTGCGCTTCATGAAGTCGGCCCAGATGGGCAGCGCCACCCGCGCGCCGTACGCATCACGCCCGATCGAGGCCGGCTGATCGAAGCCAACCCATACACCGACCACGACCGATGTCGAGAATCCGACGAACCAGGCGTCTCGATAGTCGTCTGTCGTGCCGGTCTTGCCCGCCACGGGCCCGCGGACGCCCAGCGCGCGCGCCGGCGCCCCGGTGCCCCGCTCGATGACGTCGCGCAGCATGCTCGTCATCTGGAACGCCACCTCCGGATTGATGAGCTCGACCCGATCGACCGGTCGATCGAGGACCTGGCGGCCGCCCGAATCGAAGACGCTGATGACTCCGCGCGCGCGGGCGACCTGTCCCTCGCCGGGAAACATCGTGTAGGCCGACGTCAGATCGAGCGGCGAGACGAGCCCCGTGCCCAACGCGAGGGACGGCACATCCGGCAGGTTGCTCAGACCGGCGTCGTTGGCCAGACGCAGGACGGCCCGCGAACCGACCCTCTGGAAGAGATCGGCCGCGGCGGGGTTGTTCGATTCGAGCAGCGCGGCACGCAGCGTCAGCGCGTCGGGCTGCTCGGCTTCGGCGCTGCGGGGACTCCACTCGGGATCGCTCGGCGCGGTGACGTGCTGAAGGTTCGTGAGCACGGAAACCGGCGAGTACCCATTTGCGAGCGCCGCGGCGTACACCATCGGCTTGAACGCCGATCCCGGCTGCCGTTTGCTGCGCGACGCGCGGTTGTACGTGCTGCGCCCGTAGCTGGCGCCACCGACCATGGCGAGGATATCGCCGGTTGACGGATCGATCGCGACCAGCGCCGCTTCCAGCCCCGGCCGCCGCAGCCGGTCGAGTCCGCCGGCGACGGCGCGCTCCGCGGCGTCCTGCACGGATGGCAGAAACGCCGTGTGCACCTGCCAGTCCGGCGGGTTGTCGCCGCCGAACTCGTTTCGGAATTGCTGGCGGAGAAATTCTTTGGCCCACGCGCCGCGCAGGTCGTTCGGCTGGCGATAGGGCTGGACCCGCGGCCGCACGTTGCGTGCCGCTGCGTCCTGCGCCAGGGTGATGAGGCCCTGCTCGCGCATCAACCCGAGCACGAGATGACTCCGCTCGAGCGCGCCGTCATAGTTCGTCCAGGGCGACAGCGCCGACGGTGCGCGAATCAGGCCCGCGATGAAGGCGGCCTCCGGCAGCGTGACCGCGCTCGACGCCTTGCGAAACAGATGCTGCGACATCGACTCCACGCCGTAAACGCCCGCGCTGAGATACACACGGTTCAGATAGAACTCGAGGATCTGTGCCTTGGTGAGCTGCGCCTCGATCAGGAGCGCGAGGCCGGCTTCCTTGATCTTGCGGCCGTAGCTCCGCACGTTGGAGAGAAAGAGCGTGCGCGCGAGCTGCTGCGTCAGCGTGCTCGCGCCTTCCAGGCGGCCGCCGGAGCGGATGTCGCGAACGAGCGCGCGTGCGATGCCGATGGGATCGATGCCCGGATGGTGATAGAAGCGGCGATCCTCGACTGCGACCACCGCACGCTGAAGGTCGGGCGCCATCTCTTTGAGCGACACGTCGTGGCGCTGTTCGTCGAGCCGGAACCACGGCTGGCCGTCCGCGCCGTAGAACATTGTGTCGCCGATACCTCGCGTCAGCCGATGCACGGCGACGGCGTAGCGCGAGAGCCAGACTCCCGAGATCGCTGCGCCCGCAACGAGGCCGGCGACCAGCGCCAGCGCAATCCAGTCGGCGATCCGGCGCGGCCGCAGCAGGTTCAGAGCCGCTCCTCCTTCTTCTCGGTGATCAGTGAATACACGAGCGCGATGCCGAAAATGACCACGATCAGCCCGAGCGACAGCCACTTCGGGATATCAAGGGCGATGTAATTCTCGCCATGCAGATACTCGACGAGGAGCTTGAATGCGACCCATGCGATGATCACGAATGCGCCGTCGACAAGGGCCGGATACCGCTCGACGAGCGCCAGCAGCTGGCCGATGACCAGCCGCATCATGATGATGCCAAGAATCCCGCCCGTCAGGATCACCCACCGCTTGGGCGACATCGCCACCGCGACCAGGATCGAATCGATGGCGAACACGACATCGGTCAGCTCTACCTTCGCGACCGTCGCCCAGAACGGAGTCAATCCAAGCCACGGCTTCGGGGCCGGCGCCGAACGCCGCCCCTCCACGGTCTCGCTCCCGCCGAAATGGCGGTACACGAGATACAGCAGGTAGCCTGCGCCACACAGCTTCACCCATCCGAGCTGGATCAGATACACCGCCAGCAGGACGGCAATGGCTCTGAAGACGAACGCGCCGACGATGCCGTACCGCAACGCTTTTCGCTGCTGTGCCTTGGGAAGACCGAGCACGAGGACCGCCAGCACCATGGCGTTGTCGGCGCTCAGCAGACCCTCGAGCGCCACGAGCAGCGCGATGGTGACGATGTCGGAGCCCTGGATCACTGCTGCCAGAATACTACTGCTGAAATTGACACGAGGCGTATCAAGGCTTATCTTTTGAATCAGTGCAAGGTTCGGATCGGAGGCTATGAACGTCGATCACGGCGATCTGTTTTTCATCAGCATGGCCGCCCGCATGCTGGGGATGCACCCGCAGACGCTGCGGAAGTACGAACGGCTCGGGCTGGTGCAGCCGACGCGGACAATGGGCAGCATGCGCCTCTATTCCCGCGAAGAGCTCGAGCGCCTCAAGCTCATCAAGCGCCTCGTGGACGACGCGGGCATTAACCTGGCCGGGGTACAGCGGCTGCTGGCGATCGCGGAAGTCGTGCAGCGGCTCCGGCCGCTGATGCGTGACGAGACGCTCTCCACGCGTGACGCCCGCCGGCGTCTCACGCAGGAGCTCGACGAGCTGAGCCGCATGGTGGGGTTCGACTGAAGGGGTTCAGGGTGAATCCGGTTTTGTATGGATTTCAAAGACTACTACTCGACGCTCGGCGTGGCCAAGAATGCCACGGCGAAGGACATCAAGCAGGCGTTCCGGAAGCTGGCGCGCAAGCACCATCCCGACGTCAATCCAGGTGACAGATCGTCCGAAACGCGCTTCAAGGAAATCAACGAGGCGTACGAAGTCCTCGGCGATCCGGAGAAGCGGAAGAAGTACGACGAGCTGGGCGCCAACTGGCGGATGTACGAACAGGCCGGCGCTCAGGGCGGCGCAGGGTTCGATCCGCGCCAGGCCGGCGGCGGCGCCTGGAACGTCAACTTCGGCGGCGCGCCCGGCGGTCAGAGCGGCTATCGCACGATGACCCAGGAAGAGATGAACGAGATGTTCGGCGGTGAGAACCCGTTCTCCGACTTCTTCCAGACGTTATTCGGCGGCATGCACGCGGAGGAGCCGCGAGGTCGCGCCGGCCGCGCGAGAACGTCGCGCGCGCACGCGGGACGTGACGTGGAGCAGGAGCTGGAGCTCTCCATGGAGGACGCGTACCACGGCACGACGCGGCGCTTCTCGATCCAGCACGAGGGCCAGACCCGTAATGTGGACGTGCGCATCCCGGCCGGCGTCGGCGACGGCTCGCGCGTCCGCATCGCCGGAGAGGGTGAGCCGGGCGCCGGCGGCGCGAAATCGGGTGACCTGTATCTGCGGATTCGCACCACACCGCACGCGCAGATCGAACGCAAGGGTCGCGATCTCTACATCCGCGTGCCCGTTCCGCTGACGACCGCGGTCCTCGGCGGCGAGGTTGACATCAAGACGCTTGGCGGCAAATCGCTGCGCCTCAAGATTCCGCCGGGGACGCAGAACGCACAGGTGTTTCGACTGAAGGGCCACGGCATGCCGGTCACCGGCAGGCCCGGCGAGTACGGGGATCTGTACGCGACCGTTGACGTGCAGCTGCCGCGCACCCTTTCACCCGAGCAGCGCGCGCACTTCGAAGCGCTGCAGAAGCTCGAGGCGGGGACAAAGAACTCCGCAGCGTAGATTCCGGCCCTCAGCGATCAGCTCTCGGAGCTGAACGCTGACAGCGGATGGCTGACAGGTGAGTCATGAACATCAACAAGTACACCGAAAAGGCGCAGGAAGCCGTCGTCGCCGCGGTCGAACTGGCGCGCAAGAACAACAACCCGCAGGTCGAGCCCGAACATCTGCTCGTCGCCCTGATCGAGCAGCGCGACGGGATCATTCCCGAGCTGCTGCGGAAGATGTCGCTCGATCCTGACGCGATCGGGCAGGCGACGCGCGAGTCGGTCGCGAAGCTGCCGACCGCGTACGGCGGCGCCGAGCCCGCGATGTCGCCCCGGATGCGGATCGTCACCGATCAGGCGCAAGCCGAAGCCGACCGGCTGAAGGACGAGTACGTCAGCACCGAGCACCTCTTCGTCGCCATTGCCGACGAGTCGGGGCGCTCGCCTTCCGCGCACCTTCTGAAACAGCACGGCGTCACCCGCAACAGGCTGCTGCAGGCGCTCGCGACGATCCGCGGATCGCAACGCGTCACGAGCCAGAACCCGGAGGGCACCTATCAGGCGCTGGAGCGCTACGGGCGCGATCTCACCGAGCTCGCACGCAAGGGCAAGCTCGATCCGGTGATCGGCCGCGACGAAGAAATCCGGCGCGTGATCCAGGTCCTCTCACGCCGGACGAAGAACAATCCGGTGCTCATCGGCGAACCGGGCGTCGGCAAGACGGCGATCGTCGAAGGGCTCGCGGCCCGGATTGTTCGCGGCGACGTCCCTGAAGGGCTCAAGAACAAGCGCATCGTCGCCCTCGACATGGGATCGCTGGTCGCCGGCGCGAAGTACCGCGGCGAATTCGAAGAGCGCCTCAAGGCCGTGCTCAAGGAGATCACCGACTCGCAGGGTCAGGTGATCCTCTTCATCGACGAGCTCCACACCGTCGTCGGGGCCGGCGCGGCGGAAGGGTCGATGGACGCGTCGAACATGCTGAAGCCGATGCTCGCGCGCGGCGAGCTGCATACGGTCGGCGCCACTACGCTCGACGAGTACCGCAAGCACATCGAGAAGGACGCCGCGCTCGAGCGGCGGTTCCAGCCGGTGATGGTCAGCGAGCCGACGGTCGAGGACACGATCAGCATTCTGCGCGGCCTGCGCGAGCGCTACGAGATTCACCACGGCGTCAAGTTCAAGGACGCCGCGCTCGTCGCCGCGGCGGTCCTCTCGAATCGGTACATCGCCGATCGCTTCCTGCCCGACAAGGCGATCGACCTCGTGGACGAAGCGGCCGCCAAGCTCCGGATGGAAATCGATTCGATGCCGGTGGAGCTGGACGAGCTCGAGCGCCGCATCATGCAGCTCGAGATCGAGCGCGAGGCGCTGCGCAAGGAACGGGACAAGGCGTCGGCGGAACGGCTCGAACGGCTCGAGAAAGAGCTCGCTGATCTGAAGGAAGAGCGCAATCGGCTGTCCGCGCACTGGCAGCAGGAGAAAGACCTGATCCAGCAGTCGCGAAAGCTCAAAGAAGCGCAGGAAGCGCTGCGCCTGGAGATCGAGCGCGCCCAGCGGGCCGGCGACTACACGAAAGCGTCAGAGTTGCAGTATGGCCGCGTGCCGCAGCTCGAGCAGCAGATCCGCGACGTGGAAGCGAAGCTGGCCGAGGTGCAGAAGGGCCAGCGCATGCTGAAGGAGGAGGTCGACGAGGAAGACATCGCCGAGGTCGTCAGCAAGTGGACGCACATTCCGCTCAACCGCCTGATGGAGGGCGAGGTCCAGAAGCTGATTCACATGGAGGAGCGCCTCCATCAGCGCGTGATCGGACAGGACGAAGCGATCAACGCGGTGTCGAACGCAATCCGCCGCGCCCGCGCGGGGCTGCAGGATCCGAACCGGCCTCTCGGCAGCTTCATGTTCCTGGGCCCGACGGGCGTCGGCAAGACGGAGCTCGCGCGCGCCCTGGCCGAGTTCCTGTTCGACGACGAACAGGCCATGGTGCGGATCGACATGTCGGAGTATCAGGAGAAGCACACCGTGTCGCGCATGCTCGGGGCGCCTCCCGGCTATGTCGGCTACGAGGAAGCCGGACAGCTGACCGAGGCCGTCCGGCGCCGGCCGTACGCGGTCGTCCTGTTCGACGAGATCGAGAAGGCGCACCCCGACGTGCTGAACGTCCTGCTCCAGCTGCTCGACGATGGGCGGCTGACCGACGGCAAGGGCCGCACCGTCGACTTCAAGAACACCGTTGTCATCATGACGTCGAACCTGGGCAGCGCGTTCATCACCGAACGCACGATGGCCGAGGGTGGCGCGATCGACGAAGGGACGCGGCGCCAGGTGATGGATGCGCTGCGCGAGCACTTCAGGCCCGAGTTCCTGAACCGGATCGACGACATCATCTTCTTCCACGCGCTCAGCCGCGAGCACATGAAGCGGATCATCGACATCCAGGTCGCCGGGCTGGTGAAGCGGCTCGAGGAGCGGAAGATCCATGTCACGCTGACCGAGGCGGCCAAGGACCGGCTCGTACAGGAAGGGTATGATCCCAGCTACGGCGCGCGGCCGCTCAAGCGCACGATTCAGCGGCGTGTGCTGGACCCGCTGGCCTTGCGCGTGCTCGAAGGCGACTTTCTCGAGGGAGACACGATCATCGTGAACGCCAGCGGCGACCAGCTGACATTCGACAAGCAGGAGGCGGTGCGGGCATGACGGGCGGGATCGGCCCTGCCATTCCCGCCTTTCCGCCCTTTTGAGTCATGCCTCAGAAGTCCGCCCCGCGCTTCAACCCCAGGGGCGGGGATCGCCGCGGGCAGCGCCCCCTTGGCGCGCGCCCGTCCTCGCCGCTCTGGTACGGCCTCGCGTTCCTGCTGGCACTCGGTCTCGCCCAGATGTACTACCTCGCGCCGGCCGGCCGCTCGATCCCGTACTCCGAGTTCAAGTCGCTCCTGAAGAGCGGCCAGGTCGTGGAGGTGTCGATCGGCGATCAGCTGATTCGCGGCACGCTCAAGCAGGAGGCGGGCGGCGACGGCAAGCAAAGCCGCCAGTTCACCACGACGCGCGTCGAGGATCCGAAGCTCGTCGAGGAGCTCGAGGCGAAGGGCGTGAAGTACACCGGCGAGATGAACAACCACTGGCTGCCGGATTTGCTCGGCTGGATCATCCCGCTGGTGCTGCTGGTCGGCATCTGGGGCTTCTTCTTCCGCCGCATGTCCGGCGCGGAAGGCGGCGTGATGTCGTTCGCGCGCAGCCGCGCGAAGATCTACGCCGACGACGAAGTGAAGGTGAAGTTTTCCGACGTGGCGGGCGTAGACGAAGCCGAGGACGAGCTCAAGGAAATCGTCGAGTTCCTCAAGAACCCGAAAAAGTTCCAGCGCCTCGGCGGTCGCATTCCGCGCGGCGTGCTCCTCGTCGGCGAGCCCGGCACCGGTAAAACCCTGCTCGCCAAGGCCATTGCCGGCGAAGCCGATGTTCCCTTCTTCAGCATCAGCGGCTCGGACTTTGTTGAAATGTTCGTCGGGGTGGGCGCGTCACGGGTGCGTGATCTGTTTGTGCAGGGGAAGAAGCAGGCTCCGTGTATCATTTTTATCGACGAAATCGACGCAGTCGGACGGCATCGCGGCGCCGGCCTCGGTGGCGGGCACGACGAGCGTGAGCAGACACTCAACCAGTTGCTGGTCGAAATGGATGGCTTTGAGGCCAATGAGGGGGTCATTCTCATCGCGGCAACCAACCGGCCGGACGTGCTTGACCCGGCCCTTTTGCGGCCTGGGCGGTTTGACCGTCGGGTGGTGGTGCCGCGACCAGACGTGCGTGGTCGGGAAGAAATCCTACGGGTCCACAGCCGCCGGGTTCCGTTGGACGAAGGAGTGGATATCGTGCGACTGGCGCGCGCCACGCCGGGGTT
>Ga0137409_10001328_pt1 | contig 26786 bp, 26 predicted proteins | sample CZODoug1_16funga_FD_122059 | JGI IMG/M metagenome (GOLD analysis project Ga0137409, IMG submission 122059) | Vadose zone soil fungal communities from Angelo Coast Range Reserve, California, USA - CZODoug1_16fungal (Hybrid Assembly) | ecosystem: Environmental > Terrestrial > Soil > Vadose zone...
TCATATCTGTGGCAGTGATTTCTACTACGAGAGCTTCGCCGCGCTGTGCGAGCGGCTGGCGCAGCTGGCGCCGGGGCCGAGCAAGAAGCGCGTCTTTCTGTCGAACTCGGGGACTGAAGCGGTCGAAGGCGCGATCAAGCTGGCACGCCATTCGACCGGCCGGCCCGCCATCATCGGGTTCCTCGGCGCGTTCCACGGCCGCAGCTACGGCGGCCTGAGTCTCACCGCGAGCAAAGCGGTGCAGCGCTCCGGCTTCGCGCCGTTCGTCCCCGAGATCCACCACGTGCCGTACGGCTATCGCTATCGCTGCGAGTACTGTCGCGGCGAATCGGCGTGTACGACGCGCTGTACCTCGTGGATCGAAGAGGAGTTGTTCGTCAAGAAGGTGCCGCCCGACAGCGTGGCCGCGATTTTCGTGGAGCCGATCCAGGGTGAGGGAGGCTACGTTGTTCCCCCTGAGGGTTATCTGAGAGAGTTAAGAGCCATATGCGATCGCTACGGCATCCTGCTCGTGTGCGACGAGGTGCAGTGCGGGGTGGGACGGACCGGCAGAATGTGGGCGTGCGAGTACGAGGGCATCGAGCCCGACATTCTGCTCTCGGCAAAGGGCCTCGGCAGCGGCATGCCGATCGGCGCGATGATCGCCAAAGAATCGATCATGAAGTGGCAGCCCGGCGCGCACGGGACCACGTTCGGCGGCAACCCCGTGTGTTGCGCGGCGGCGCTGGCCACGCTCGACATCGTCGAGAAAGAGCTGCTCCCCAACGTCAACAAGATGGGCGAGCGCTTGATCAACGGCGCGCGCGAGCTCCAGAAGAAGTACGCGGTGATCGGTGACGTGCGCGGCCGCGGGCTGATGGTGGGCGTCGAGTTCGTGAAAGACCGCGCGACGCGCGAGCCGGCTCCCGAGATTCCGCACGAGCTCGTAGGAAGTGCGTTCAAGAAGGGGCTGCTGCTGCTCGGCTGTGGCAAGAGCTCGCTGCGGCTCGCGCCGCCACTCGTCGTGGACGAGTACGACGTGGACACCGCCCTCCGGATCATCGACGAGTGCCTGCGCGAGATGTCGGACTAGCGTCAAAAGCGATGTCGATGCAGGACGCCGTCGCGCGGTTCGTGCGTGACGGCGACGTCGTCGTCATCGAAGGCTTCACGCACCTGATCTCGTTCGCCGCGGGACACGAGATCATCCGCCAGCGGCGCCGCGACCTCACGCTGTGCCGCCTCACGCCCGACCTGATCTACGATCAGATGATCGCCGCCGGCTGCGCCAGGAAGCTCGTCTTTTCGTGGGCCGGGAATCCCGGCGTCGGCTCGTTGCACGCGTTTCGCAGAGCGGTGGAAGGGGGGACGCTCGAGATCGAGGAGTATTCGCACTTCGGCATGGTCGCACGGTTTAGCGCGGGCGCGGCGCGGCTACCGTTCTGGACGCTGCGCGACTATACCGGGACGGACCTGCCGCGCGCCAATCCGCGCATCAAGTCGGTGACCTGTCCGTACACCGGCGAAACGCTGGCCACCGTGCCGGCACTCAATCCCGATGTGACGATCGTGCACGCGCAGCGCGCGGATGCGCAGGGCAACGCACAGATCTGGGGATTGCTCGGCGTGCAGAAGGAGGCCGCCTTCGCCTCGCAGCGCGTCATCGTCGTGGTGGAAGAGTTGGTGGAGGAGCGCGTGATCCGATCGGATCCCAATCGGACGCTGATTCCGGCGGCCATCGTGAGCGCCGTGGTGGTCGAGCCATGGGGCGCGCATCCGTCGTACGCGCAGGGCTACTACGACCGCGACAACGATTTCTATGTCGGGTGGGAGGCGATCTCGCGCGATCGTACCGAGCTCGCGCACTACCTCGACGAGTTCGTGTACGGCGTGCAGGGTCGCGCGGAGTACATGGAGAAGCAGCCGAGGCTCAAGGAGCGGCTCAAGGCGGCCGAGCAGTACAGCGCCGGAGTGAACTACGGCTTCTGATTTCACGCCCGATGAGATGATGGCCACCGTCGCCGCGCGCGAGCTGGCGGACGGCGAGGTGGTGTTCGTCGGGATCGGTCTGCCGAACCTTGCCTGCAACCTGGCGCGGCGGACGCACGCGCCCAATCTCGTGCTGATTTACGAATCGGGCGCGGTCGGCGCGACACCGTCGCGGCTGCCCGTGTCGATCGGCGATCCGGCGCTCGTCACCGGCTCGCTGATGGTGTGCGGGATGGCGGACGTCTTTCAGTTGTTTCTCCAGAACGGGCGGATCGAAGTCGGTTTCCTCGGCGGCGCACAGGTCGATCGCCACGGCAACATCAATACGACCGTCATCGGGCCGTACGAGCGGCCCAAGGTCCGGCTCCCGGGCTCGGGCGGCGCGGCCGAAATCGCGATTCACGCGCAACGCATCCTGATCATCTCGAAGCTGTCGCCGCGCACGTTCCCAGAGCGCGTGGATTTCGTTACGAGCCCCGGGCAGCGCGTGAAGCGCGTCATCACCGACAAGGGCGTGCTTGAGCCGGACAAACCAGGTGGCGAGCTGGTGCTGGCGGGCCTGTATCCCGGCGTGGAAGTAGCGGACGTGCAGCGGGAGGTTGGCTGGAAACTGCGTGCTCGGCCCACGCTCGCGCGCCTGGACCCGCCGTCACGCGCGGAGCTGCAGTTGTTGCGCGAAGTGCTCGACCCGCAGCGGCTGTATCTCAAGTCATGATTCTGGCCGCGCTGCTGCTGCTGCAGGTAAACACCGATTCCCTGGCTGCCCAGGTTCGGCAGGTCGCCGACAGTTACCTCGCCGCGTATTTCGAGCGCCATCCGGATGAAGCGACAGCGGCGACGCGGGCCAGCACCGCATGGAACACCCCCGCCGAGCAGTCCGGCGTGCTGCACACGCTGGCCGATGCGCGCGCGGTTTTCAGCTCACTTACCAGATAGCCGGGATCTTGTCCTTCGGACGAACCATGGGATCCCCTGCCTTGCAGCCAAACGCCGGCGCGAATGCCGCGATGTTCGAGAGCGGTCCGTTGACACGCCACCGCTCCGGCGCATGGGGGTCGACGGTCACACGCGTGCGGAGCTGCTCCGGGCGCACGTGGACGCGCCAGCTCTGTGCATAGGCAATGAAGTAGCGCTGCTCCGGCGTGTAGCCCTCGATCGGTCCCGGGCGCCCATTTCGCGTCAGCTTGCGCTGGAGCGCGTCGTATCCCACCAGCACGCCGCCCCAGTCGGCAATGTTCTCGCCCTCCGTGAGCTTGCCGTTCACGTGGAACGTGTCGACCTGGATGTACTCATCGAACTGGCGTTCGACGAGCGCGGCCTGCTCGGTGAAGTGCACCGAGTCGGACGGCTGCCACCAGTCGCGCAGGTTGCCCTTGGCGTCGTAATGCCGGCCTTCATCGTCGAAGCCGTGGGTCAGCTCGTGTCCCGCCCAGCTGCCCCCCAATGAGCCGTAGTTGGCGGCATCGTCGGCGAGCGGGTCGAACGTCTGCGGCATCAGCGCGCCGGCGGGGAACACCATCTCATTTTTCGACGGATCGTAGTACGCGTTGACGGTCGGCACCGTGATGCCCCATTCGGTCGTGTCCACGGGAGTGCCCGGCCGGTTGACGGTGCGTTGCCACTCGAATGCATTGGCCTGGGCGACGTTCAACACGAACGGTCCCTCCGCGACGCGCAGACGGGAATAATCCCGCCAGTGGTTGGGATAGCCGACCTTCTCGCCCATGCGCGCCAGCTTGTCGAGCGCCTGCGCCCGCGTGGAATCGGACATCCAGGTGAGATGCAGCAGCCGCTCGCGAAACGCCGCGCGGATGTCGTCGATCACCGCGCGAGCACGCTCCCGTGCCTCGGGCGGGAAGGTCTTCGCGACATACGCCTGGCCGAGCGCTTCGCCCAGATCGCCATCGGTCTCGCGGAGGCAGCGCTTCCAGCGGGGCAGCAGTGCTCGTGCGCCGCTGAATCTCGATCGGAACGCAAAATCTTCCTGCACGAATGGCGTGCTCAACCACGGCGCCGCTGATGCGATCGCGTGATATTCGAGATATGCACGCCACGTCGCCAGCGGTGTGCTCTGCAGCAGCGAGTCCACGCGCTTCACGAACTCCGGCTCGGCGACGTTGACCTTGCGAACGGTCGCGGTCAGGCCGATCGCGCGAAAATAGCGCGGCCATCCCACGCGCGGAGCGAGCGCCGCCAACTGCGCGACGCTCATCGGGTGATCGGTCTTGGCAGGATCGCGGCGCTCCACCCTGGTGAGCGACGCCTGCGCCAACGACGTCTCGAGCGCCAGCACGTCCGGCGCCGCGCGATCGGCCGACGCCGAATCCCGGCCCGCGAGGCGAAACAGCTTGGCGATGTGCGCGACGAACGCCTGCCGGGTCGAATCGGCCGCCGTTCCTTTCGTGAAGTAGTAATCCCGATCCGGGAGCCCAAGCCCGCCCTGGTACAACCATGTGAGATAGTGCGTCGCGTCGTGGGGATCGACGTCGGGTGAATAGCGGAACATGACGTTGACACCCAACACCTGCAGCTTCGCGATTTCCGTGAGGAGCCGTGTCCGGGTCGTGATCGAATCGATCCCGCGAAGCCACGGCCGAATCGCCGTGGCCCCCGCCCCCGCCGCCTCGACGGCTGTCGAGTCCATGCAGGTTGCATAGAACGTGCCCAGTTTGCGCGGCGTGCTGTCCGGCGGGAACGCGTTGCGGCGCGCGGCCGCGTCTTCCAGGACCGAGCGGACGACCAGCTCGTTGCGGTCGCTCATGTCGCGCGTCACCCCAGAGGAGGAATACGCCGCGGGAATAGTGTCGTGGGCGAGCCAGGCGCCGTTGGCGAACTGGGAGAAGTCGGTGCAGGCCGCCACGGTCGTGTCGATCCAGCGAACGTCGACGACCTTGAGCGGTGGCCACTCACCCGATGACGCGGGCGCCTGACCAGGGACTTGGGTCGGCAGGACGGCGAACAGGGTCACCCAGACCGAAGCGCGCGACATCGGGACAGCCTTCCAAAAGGGGGAAAGCGAATCCTACTCCCTCGCCAATCGGCCGTCAAAAGTTCCATGTGTTGCGCACCTTCTACATTTTTTTCACCCTCATTGGGCCTTGAACTTGGTCTATAGGCAGAGTGTAGGATTCGTTGTGACTGAACGGCTACCAATTGGAGATGTGGCAGCTCGCAGTGGTGTGACACGCGACGCGGTCCGTTTTTACGAGCGATCCGGTTTGCTCGGTGAACCGGGACGCACCAAGAGTCGGCATCGCCTCTACGACGCCGGCACGCTGGAACGCATCCGCCTCGTACGACAGCTCCAGAACTGCGGCCTGACAATCGGCGACATCAAGGAAATTCTGTTCCTGCGTGATGCCGATCGTCCCGTCGCCTCCAAGCGTCTCACGGACATTCTGCGCGCGCGCTTGACCTTTCTGGAGGAGCGCATCACCGCCATGGAAAGTTACCGTGCGCGGCTCATCGATGTGCTGCGCGACGTCGCGGCCGCGCGTTCGGCCGGATACGACGTGCTCGCTGATTTGCCCGATGTCGAGCTTGTTCCGCCGTTCCGGTTCGGACGGCGCGGCAAGGAGCTATAGCGACTCGACTCCGGGCGCGGGCTTCGCTCGCGTCACGGTCGCGAGTAATTGTTGCTGCTTTGCGCCGACGCGCTGCATCGCATCATCCCGCTCGCTCTCCTTCTTATAGACCGCCGCCACCGCGCTCCCCGATCCGCACAGGCGCACCCACAGCGGGCCCGTCTCGGCCAGGCGCTCGTACAGCGTGCGCAGTTGGGGATGCCTGCCGAACACCACCGTCTCGAAGTCGTTGCCGCCGAGCCGGCCGATGCTTCCCCAGGTGGCGAGCGCTTCAGCATCGAGCGAGACGGGGCCGCGTGAAGTGGGGGAAGGGTTCTGCTCATCCCACCATCGGTACGCATCCGGCGTCGCGACGGCGATCGGCGGCACGGCGATGAGCGCCGGCGCCGCAGGGGGAGCCGGTGCGCGGAACTGGCGTTCGCCGCGGCCCCACGCAAGCGCGAGGGGCGCGCCGCCGGTGAAAAACGGCACGTCCGACCCCAGCTTCGCGGCAAAGTGGAGCAACTCGTGGCGCGGCACGGCATTCCCGGTGAGGGCGTTGACTGCCTGCAGCGCGGCGGCGGCGTCGCTCGAGCCGCCGCCCAGCCCGGCGCGCACGGGGATCCGCTTGGTGAGCTCGATAGTCACGCCGAAGCGGTTGCCCGTGGCGTCGAGCACGGCCCGCGCCGCCCGCACGGCCAGATTCTCCTCTACCGGACCGAGGTCGGGACCATTCACCTGCAGGGCAATGCCGGATGCTGTCCGCCGCACGACCAGCTCGTCGGCAAGCTCGAGCAACGCAAATGCCGTTTCGATCTGATGAAAGCCTGATGACTCCCGCGCGTGAATGCGCAAGAAAAGATTGATCTTGGCATGGGCCGCGACGCGCAGCGCGTCCGCCGTCACGTCGTTTCTCCCGCAGCGGCGGTGTTGAGATCGCGCAGGCGAATGTGCAGCCGCGACAGCGACCACAGACCGAGCAGCGTGATGGGCAGAAAGGTCGTGAGGTGATAGGTCAAGGCGTAGCTCACCGCGAGGCTCGAATTGACGCCGTACAGCTGCAGCGTCAGCAGAGTCGCGGCCTCGAAGACGCCGATAAAGCTGGGCGTCGACGGCACCGCCACGCCGAAGCCGATGATGCCTTGCAGCAGCAGGGCCGCTTCCAGCGGCACGTCGAGACCGAAGGCCCGAAAACAGATCGCAAACGCCGCCGCGTTCTTGATCCACAGGATGAGCGACCAGAACACCACGCCGGCGAATCGGCCCGGACTCTTGAGGACGGCGAGGCCGGCGATGAGCCCTTCGGCCGCGTGTATCACGCGCTCCGCGGCCCGTGCGGGCAGCAGCCGCCGCGCGATGCGCGCCAGCAGGGCCAACCACGGCGCCGGTCGGTGCACCATCAGGAAGGCCATAATGAGCAGCACGCCAAACAGCGCGGCAGCCGATGCGGCGATCGCCGATAATGAGCGGCCCTTTACGGCCGCGTGCGCCGGGAACGACGGTGCGGCGATCGCGACTGCCATCAACCCCAGCATGACGAGCGCGTCGAACACCCGCTCGACGGCAATCGACGCGAGCGCCGTCGAGAAACGCACCGGCAGCTGCCGCGACGCGACGTAGGCCCTGGCGACTTCACCGGCGCGGGCGGGAAGCAGGTTGTTCGCCATGAAGCCGATCGTGGTCGCGTGCCACAGCGGCAGCCACGGGAAGGGGCGGCCATCCTGATCGCGCAGGATCAGCCGCCAGCGAATCGATCGTACGGGGAATGTCAGCGTGGCCACCACGACGGTGAGGAGCAGCCACAGCGGGTCGGCCTGCTGTGCGTCCGCCCATACCTCGCGGACGTTGATCTTGTAGAGAACCCAGCCGAGCAGTGCCACGCTGACGACGAGCCCGATCAGCCAGGCTCCTCTCCAGCGCCCGCCCCCCACCCGCTTACTACTCGGGTTCGATGGCGAGGACAACGAGGTCGCAGACTTCGTCGATGATCGCGCGGAGGGCGTCGCCACTCGTGCGCTTGGCTGCCTCGCGGAGCTCCTGCACGCGCTGTCGTGCCCGGTTGCCCTTGTAGAGAAGGGTCCCGATATCGACGGGCTCTCCGCCATTCGCCGGTTTCGTAGAGGCGCCGCGCCCTAACAACTCGTCGAGGGAAGCCGGTCCCACGCCGGCCGCCACCATCTGTTGATACCGCGTCCACGTGCCCGCCAGATCCGGCGAGGACTCGAGGCTCGGCGCGCGATCGGCGGGCGTGGTTGCGGCCTCGGTCCCGCCGATCCGCCGCACCGCGAGCGTCACGGCGGCGAGCGCCGCGGCGGTCGCGGTCTCGTCTCCGGTTCCGGATGCGGTGAGAATCTCGCCCGCCTTGCGGAGCTCGGCGGCGAAGAGCGCCGGCTGGTTCACGGCGATGCCGCTCGTCACCACCTCGCGCGCCGCCTGCGCGAACTCAGCCACGCGTTCGCCGACGGCGCCGCCGCCGGCTGAGCCCAGCGCGCGGAACGTGCCCGCGAGCGTGTGGGCGCGCAGCTCGCGTTGCGTGGCGCTCGGCGCGCGCTCCAGTGAATCGGCCGCCTGGCGCAGATGCTCGCCGTGGCTCACCAGCTCGAGGCGGCCGAGTGTCGCGGGACGCGCGTTGTCTCCGCCCGGTGGCGTGCCGCGGTGTACGATCGTGCCGAGCGTTTCGATCGGGACGATGTCGGGCTCGCTGTCCATGAATTGCACCAGCAGGCCCGCGAACTTGCGGAACTCCGCGCTCTCGGGATCGGGCCGGCCGCGCTCGGCAACTTCGCGCGCGGCGTGCGCGATCGACGTGGCCGCCATCTGAAACAGCTCGGCGATCGTCTCACCCACGCCGGCGGGCGGCGCGCCGCTGGTCCGGCTCAGCTCACCGATCGCCTGCTCGATGCCCTCGAGGAGGTCCGGCAGTGGCGGCAAATCGGTGAGCGCCGCGAGCCCGCGCAGCGGCTGCAGCGCCTTGAGGACGTGTTGCAGCGGGTCGTGCGCCAGCGGATTGCTGCGCAGCGTGCGGCCCGCGCGATCCAGCGCGCTCGCAATCGCGGCGCCTTCGCGCGCGACGAACGCGCGCGCACCGGCGTCGAGCCCCATCGCCTCCGCGGCGCGGACCTGCGCCGAGGGGCGTCCGCCCAGCTGCTCGAGCTGGGCGGCGAGCGCCTCGGCTTTGGCGGTGTCGGCATCGGTCCAACTGGCGGCTTTGCGGACGAAGATCTTGAGGTCGTCGATCGCACGCGTGGTGATCTGCTTCGTGGCTGCGTCCCAGGGGCGGCGGCCCTCGCGCACGCCGCGCGCCAGCGCCTCGAGTCCCATCGCCGCCCGCGCGATTCCCTGCTGGCTCGCCATCAGCGCGCTGCCGCGTAACGCGCGCGCCAGGCGGACGAGCTCGTCCGCCGCCGGTGGCGTCGGTGGCTGGAGCAGGGCATCGAGGCGGTCGAGATACTCCCCCGCCTCGAGGGCGAAGAAGTCGCTCATGCCGAGGGGCTGGGGTGCGCCTGGCTGAGTCATGGAGGAACAACATAAGTAGATTAGGCGCTCGGTGGCCATGGTGCTCGAGGTGCAGGACCTGCGTTATCGCGTGCCCGGGAACGGGAAAGCCCTGGTCGACGGGATCTCGTTCTCCGTCGCGGCGGGCGAGACGCTGGTGCTCCTCGGACGCAGCGGTGCGGGGAAGACGACGACGTTGAAGCTCGTGAACCGCCTCCTCACCCCGACGAGTGGGGCGGTGCGGATCGCGGGCGAGCCCGCGGTGGCGGTCGCGGAGACGCAGCTGCGCCGCGGTATTGGATACGTGATTCAGGAGGTCGGACTCTTTCCCCACTTCTCGGTCGCGGCGAATGTGGGCCTGTTGCCGCGGCTCGAGCGCTGGCCGCAGGATCGCACCGAGCAGCGCGTGCGCGAGCTGCTCGCGCTGGTGGGGTTGGACCCCGGCACTTTTGCAGCGCGCTTCCCACATCAACTCTCCGGCGGCCAGCGCCAGCGCGTCGGCATCGCCCGCGCGCTGGCCCTCGATCCACCGCTGCTGCTGCTGGACGAGCCGTTCGGGGCGCTTGACGCCATCACGCGCCTGGAGCTGCAGCACGAATTCCGTTCGCTCGCAGGCAGACTCGGCAAAGCCATGGTGTTCGTCACGCACGACGTGCGTGAGGGGCTGCTGCTCGGTACGCGCGTCGGGCTGCTCGACGGTGGGCGGCTGGCGTTCCTGGGAACGCCGGAAGAGTTTCGCAGCAGCCCAGTCCCGCAGGTCCGACAGTTCATGGAAGCCGCCTGAGGCTATTCGATTTCTACGCCCGCCACGCGGGCGAAGTGTGGTTGCTTCTGGGCCAACACATCGGCCTCGTGGCGATCTCAACCGCGATCGCCGCACTCATCGGTCTGCCGCTGGGTGTCCTGGTGGCTCGTCGTGCGGCCTGGCGCCGGCCGGTGCTGGGCCTGGCGAACGTATTCCAAACGATCCCGAGTCTAGCGCTGTTCGGTTTGCTGATTCCCGTTTTCGGCATCGGCGCCTGGACCGCGATCACCGCGCTCGTCGTGTACGCGCTGCTGCCAATCGTGCGCAATACGTACGTGGGGATTACGGGCGTTGATCCCGCGGTACGCGAGGCCGGCCGAGGGATGGGAATGACGGACGGCGAGCTGCTGCGGCTGGTCGAGCTGCCGCTCGCCGCCGGCGTCATCCTCGCGGGGGTCCGCATCGCGACGGTCGTGAGCGTCGGGATCGCGACCATCGCCGCGGCGATCGGAGCGGGCGGGCTCGGCGTCTACATCTTCCGCGGCGTGGCAACGGTGGACGACACCCTGATCCTCGCGGGTGCCATTCCCGCCGCGCTGCTCGCGCTCCTCGCCGACGCGCTGCTCGGATTGGTGGAGCGAAGGATCGTCCGGCGATGAAGCGCGTTCTTCTGCTGGCGTTGGTTCTATCTGGCTGTAGCCGCAGGGATCGCATCATCGTCGGTGCGAAAAACTTCACCGAATCCGATCTGCTCGCGGAAATCGTGGCGCAGCAGATCGAGCGGCGCACGTCGCTGCCGGTGGAGCGGCGGCTGCACCTGGGGGGAACGTTCGTCTGTCATCGGGCGATCACGGCCGGCGATATCGACCTCTATGTCGAGTATACGGGCACGGCGTTCACGGCAATTCTGAAGCAGACACCAATCGCGGATTCGGACAGCGTCTATCGCTTCGTCGCCGCGGCGTACACGCGCGACTTCAAGCTGCGGTGGACCGCGCCGCTCGGCTTCAACAATACGTTCGCCATCCTGGTGCGTCGCGCCGATGCAGAGCGGTACGGCTTGCGGTCGATTGCGGATCTGGCGCGCGTGGCGCCCCGCTGGAAGGCGGGATTCGGTTACGAGTTTCTGGAACGGGCCGATGGTTTCGCGGGCCTCGCGAAGCTCTACGGCCTGAGCTTTTCACGGCCGCCGACGGCGATGGACCTCGGGCTCACCTACCGCGCGCTGGCCGACCATCGTGTGGATGTCATCGCGGGTAATTCGACCGACGGGCAGATCGCCGCGCTCGATCTGGCGGCATTGACCGACGATCGCGGCTATTTCCCACCGTATCAGGCGGCACCGGTCGTCAGAGCAGCGGTCCTGGAAGAATATCCAGCGGTACGGGCAGCGCTGGCGGAGCTGGGCGGCAAGATCTCTGATGTTGAGATGCGACGCTTGAACGCGCTGGCCGACGTCGAGCATCAGGACATCGCCGAGATCGCGCGCGCGTGGCTGGCGGAGCGGGTACCTTAAGAAGGTTCTTGTTGAGGTGACAACGCGATGTAGTGCGTCGTGCGTTCGCGGCCAACGGTGAGCTTGCGAACGCGAACCTGCACTTCGCGATCCGCGCGCGTCGTCCGCTCATGCTGGCGCAGGTGCTCCGCCCACGACTCCACCAGCCAGCATTCCACACAGCGCTGCGGATTCGCGGAGTCGACGAACAGCTCCCAAAACACGGCGCCGTCACGCCGCCGCATCGGACGAAGGAGATTCCGCGCCGCGGCGGCAAACGCGGCCCGCTGAGCCGGCTCAATGACGTATTCGACCATGACGAGCACCGGCCCTGCGTCGTCGGCGAGCTCTTCAGCGACGACCGGATCGGGCCAGTTGCGCGAGGGCTCCAGATCGAGCGCCTCAGCGGCTGCCAGACGGAACCGCGGGATGAGCGCGAGTCCGAGAATCATGCCGCCTGCCGCCGCGGTGAGCGCCCACGCAACCCCGAAGCGGTTCGCCACCACACCCCACAGCACGGCCCCGATGGCGAGCGAACCGAATAGCGCCAGCGTCGATATCGCGAGCGCTCGACCCCGTACCCAGCCGGCCGCGCCGCGCTGGGCCGCGAGCAGCAGGCTCGAAATCGTGGTGAGCCAACCGACGCCCGCGATCACCATCACTGCGGCCAGGAGGCTAAAATTGCTGACCCACGCAAGCGCGGCACACCCGATTGCGAAGAGGAGCGTGGCGACCGCGGTGATTGCGTCCGTTGACCAACGTTTGCGCCAAGCGGGCAATAGCGCCGCGCCGATGAGGCCACCGAGGCCGAGGCTGCCCACGAGCGCGCCGTAGGAGACCGCGCCGCGCCCCAGCGACGTTTTCACGACCACCGGCAGCAGCGCCCACAACGCGCTCGCGAACGCCACGAACGCCGGCGTGCGAACGATGACGCTGCGGAGCGCCGGCGCATGCCGCACATACCGGACTCCGGCACGCATCGCCGACGCCAGCCGCTCCGCCGGCAGCACGGCGGCGCTTGGTTGCCGCCGCCAGCGCCAGAGCACCCAGAAGACGCCCAGCACCGACACGGCGTTGATGAAGAACACCGGCCCCGGTCCGCCGGCGACGATGATCACGCCCGCGATCGCCGGTCCGATCGCGCGCGCGATGTTGATCGCGACGCTGCCGAGTCCCACGGCCGCGGGCAATTCGTCGCGCGGCACGGTCTCGGGAATGATGGCCTGCCAGGCGGGTAAGTCGACGGCGCTGCCGGCGCCGATGGCGAGCGTGATCAGGAGCAGCATCCAGGGTTGGATCACGCCCGTGATCGTGAGCACGCCGAGCAATGCGGTCGTCACGAACCACCACACCTGCGCGATGAGCAGGATCCGGCGCCGGTCGAAGATGTCCGCGAGGGCGCCGGCAGGAAGGGCGAGCAGGAACAGCGGCAGCGTGGTGGCGGCTTGCACCAGCGAGACCATGAGCGGCGACGGGGCGAGCAGCGTCATCAGCCACGCGGCCGCCGAATCGTGCATCCAGGTGCCGATGTTGGAAGCGACGTCGGCGATCCAGAGACCGCGGAACAGAGGCCGGCGCAGCGGGCTCCAGGCTGAGGGTGCGGTCATGGCGCCGAATCTAGCGCCGCTATCGGGAGGCCGCGTCGGGTCATAGTCCCCGTTCACGGGAACTTCAAGAACCCGCCGCACCTTCACGAACGCGACGACTTGTCTCATCTTTGCTGTGAAAGGGGATTCACAATGACAGATTCGACCGAACGTGCGGTGCTAGCGGGTGGCTGTTTTTGGGGAATGCAGGATCTGCTGCGACGCTACCCGGGGGTGATTGCCACGCGGGTCGGGTATAGCGGCGGTGACGTGCCCAACGCGACCTATCGCAATCACGGCACGCACGCCGAGGCGATCGAGATCACATTCGATCCGCGGCAGATCAGCTATCGCCGGTTGCTGGAGTTCTTCTTTCAGATTCACGACCCGACGACGCGCGATCGTCAGGGCAATGACGTCGGCAAGAGCTACCGCTCGGCGATCTTTTTTACCTCCGAGGATCAGCGGAAGACGGCGTACGACACGATAGCCGACGTCGAGGCCTCAGGGCTGTGGCCAGGGAAAGTCGTCACCGAGGTGGCGCCGGCCGGGCCCTTCTGGGAGGCGGAGCCGGAGCATCAGGATTATCTCGAGCGCTATCCGGAGGGATATACCTGCCACTTCGTGCGACCCGATTGGGTGCTGCCGAAGCGAGAGGTTGCGTCACATGGCTAACAACGATCCCGAAGAAAAAGACGCGCGCGCCACGGCTGCCGCCGAAGTAGCGGACCGGCTGCGGCGCCGCGGCATCAGCGTGACCGGCGCGGAGCGTTCCGATGATCTCGCGGACCTGCTCTCGGCCGTCGAGCGCTTCGAGAAGGCTGTCGAGGCGCACGGCGGCGATTTGATGGTCGACGATCTGAAGAGCGTCCAGCCCGACGACCGCCATTTCGTGCTGCCGCGCCGCGCGCACGGCGAGGCCCTGCGCACCTACATCAGCCGCATCGACGCCGCGACGGCCGGGCTACGTTCGCATCCACGGCGGACCGACTAACGGGTCGGCCGTGGCGCAGGCTCGATGAACAGATTCTCGACGTAGCAAAAACCCCAGTCCTCACCGGGCTCGAAGCTGCGCATGACAGGGTGCTTCGACTTATGGAAATGCTTCGTGGCGTGCCGATTGACCGAGTCGTCACAGCAGCCGACGTGACCGCACTCGAGGCAGAGCCTGAGGTGCACCCACTCATCGCCGCTCGCCAGACACTCCTCGCAACCATCCGGCGTCTTTGCCTTGACGTCGCGGACTTGCGCGAGATGCTTGCACTGTTGGGTCATGTCGGAAGCTCTTCCCTTGAGTGATAGTATTCAAGTCATGACCGCCGCCCCAGCCGCTCCGGCAACGCCGGCCCAGGTCGCTCGCCAAGCCGAAGCCTTTCCTCGACTGACGTCTGCGCAAATCGCCCGGATCGAGCCGCATGGCCGGCGCCGCCAGGTCCAGGCCGGCGAGGTGCTCGGCGAAGCGGGCGAACCGGTGACAAAGATATTCGTCGTCGTCTCAGGACGGCTCGACCTCGTCCGGCCGCCGCGCTGGGTGGGCGAGGATGTGCCGACCTTCAGTGAGGGGATGTTCACCGGCGAGCGGTCGATCCTCGCGGGCGGGCGCTTTCTCGCCCGCATCCAGGCGGGCACACCCTGTGACGTCATCGAGGTCGCCCGCAATGAGCTCCTCGAGCTGATTCAGACCGACGCCGAGCTGAGCGACATCTTCCTGCGCGCCTTCATCCTGCGGCGCCTGCAGCTGATCGATCAGGGCTTCGGCGACGTGCTGCTGCTCGGATCGAACCACTGTCAGGGATCGCTGCACATCCGCGAATTCCTCACGCGTAACGGGCATCCGTACAAATTCGTGGATCTCGACAGCGACGCCGACAGCCAGGCGATGCTCGATCAGTTCCACGTCCGCGTCGGCGACATCCCGGTGGTGATCTGCCGCGGCACCGTCGTGCTGCGCAATCCCACGATTCAACAGGTCGCAGACTGTCTCGGGCTGAATCCCACGATCGATCGCACGGCGATTTGCGATCTCGTCATCATCGGCGCCGGACCCGCCGGGCTCGGCGCCGCCGTGTACGCCGCCTCGGAAGGCCTGAACGTGGTGATGATCGAAGCCAACGCGCCCGGTGGCCAGGCAGGGACGAGCTCGCGCATCGAGAACTATCTCGGTTTCCCGCTCGGCATCTCCGGCCAGGAGCTGGCGGCGCGCGCCTACGACCAAGCGCAGAAGTTCGGCGCCAGGATCCTCATCGCCAAGACGGTGGTCCGGCTCAACTGCGACACCAAGCCGTACCGCGTGTTTTTCGGCGACGGGGAGGGCGAGCCGCTGCTCACGCGCGCGATCATCATCGCGAGCGGGGTGGAATACCGGCGCCTGGCGGTCGAGAACCTGTCGCGCTTCGAAGGCGCCGGCGTGTACTACGCCGCCACCCGCATGGAAGCGCAGCTCTGCGCGGACGAAGCGATCGCCGTGGTGGGCGGCGCCAACTCCGCGGGCCAGGCAGCCATGTTCCTCGCGCAGACCGCCAGTCGCGTGCACATGCTCATTCGTGGCGACGGCCTGGCGAAAACCATGTCTCGCTATCTCATCAGCCTCATCGAAGCACATCCCCGAATCGAGCTGCACACGCGGACGGAAATCGTGGGAATGGAAGGGAACGGGCATCTGGAGCAGGTCGCGTGGCGATCTGGTCGAGGCGGACCGGTGCAGCAGCAGAAGATCCGGCACGTCTTCACCATGACCGGGGCCGAGCCGAGCACGAAGTGGCTGGCCGGCTGCCTGGCGCTCGACAACAAAGGATTCATCAAGACGGGGCAGGCGCTCAGCACCGACGACCTCACTACGGCGAAGTGGCCGCTACGCCGGTCGCCGCACCTGCTCGAGACGAGTCTGCCCGGTGTGCTCGCCGTGGGCGACGTGCGCAGCGGCAGCACCAAGCGGGTCGCCTCCGCGGTAGGCGAGGGCTCGATTGCGGTCGCAGCGGTCCATCAGATCCTGGCCGAGTGACTTCCCTTCACTAGCTGCACCATCCGCCGGACCGCTTCCTCCAGCCCCCAAAAGACCGCGTTACTCACGATCGAGTGGCCGATGTTGAGCTCCTCGATCTCCGGAATCGCGGCGACCGGTTGAACATTCTGATACGTAAGGCCATGGCCCGCATGGACCGCGAGCCCGATCTGCTTCGCGTGCGCGGCGGCGCGTCGCAATTCTTTCAGTGCCGTGTCACCGCGACGCCACGTGTGCGCGTAGCGACCCGTGTGCAGCTCGATCGCCGGGACGCCGAGTGCTTGCGCGATGTCAATCGTCTTGATGGAGGGGTCGATAAACAGGCTCACGCGAATCCCGGCGTCCTTGAGTCGCGCGATTGCACCCGTGAGCCGCCGATCACCCTTCCGCAGCGCGAGCCCACCCTCGGTCGTGATCTCGCGGCGCTTCTCCGGCACCAGCGTCGCCTGAAACGGCTTAATGCGCGCCGCGATCCGGACGATTTCCGCGTGCGCGCCGAGCTCCAGATTGAGAACGGTCCGTACACTGCGCGCGAGCGCCGTGACGTCGGCGTCCTGAATGTGCCGCCGGTCCTCGCGCAGGTGCACGGTGATGCCGTCGGCGCCGGCGCGTTGCGCCGCGGCCGCGGCCTGCACGACATCGGGCTCGTCGGTCTTGCGCGCCTCACGCAGCGTCGCAACGTGATCGATGTTGACGTAGAGACGCATCGTGTCTTACCTTCGGGTCACCTTGACCACAGGTCGTGCAGCGTGAAGCGACGGCTCCTCCCCCTCGCCCTTTGTCTGCTCCTGGTCGCCGGCGGCAGTGCCTGCGGCGGCTCCCGGCCCGGGACGGTGGTTCCGCAGTCGATGAACGAGTCGGTCGCGCAGTTCCTCGCGGCGGTGAAGGCCAACAATCAGAAGCGGATGGGCGAGCTGTGGGGCACCGAGCGGGGCCCCGCGTCCAGCACCATGGACGCCGTAGTCCTGCGGCAACGTGTCACCGTGATTCAGAAATACCTCGACCACACCGGCTACCGTATCGTTGAAGGCCCGTTGCTCGTCCCCGGACACGACGACTTGCGGACGTTCCGGGTGGAGCTGCAGCGCGACAACTGCAATCAGGTGCTGCCGATCGACGTGGTGCGGACGCACAGCGGTGGCTGGTTGGTCTACGACGTGCATCTCGAAAGCGCGGGAAGCCCGGGCGGACGTTGCCAGCCGGCAGGGACGGGAACCCGGCCCTAGGACGGTGCGTTTCACCTACTCAGTCAGCTCCAGTAGAATGCCGTTGGTTGCCTTGGGATGCAGGAACGCGATGCGCCGGCCGCCGGCCCCGCGCCGCGGTGTCTCATCGACCAGCTGGTAGCCCGCAGCGCGGCAGCGCTCGAGGGCGGCGTCGAGATCGGGCACGCGGTAGCAGACGTGATGGATGCCCGGGCCGCGTTTCGCAAGAAACTTCGCCACGGGGCTGGACGGATCGGCAGGCTGGAGCAGCTCGACGTCCACGTCGCCGAAGCGCAAGCTGACAATCTCGGCACCGTCCGCCGTTTCGGCCGGTCCGGGAGCAAGGCCAAGGACGTCGCGGTAGAAGGACAATGCCTCGCGGATGCTCGTCACCGCGATGCCGATATGCGCGACCGACGCTTTCATCAAGGCAAACTAACGTCGATAGAGGGGGAGTGGGGGACATGGAAGGGACGCATCCGGCGGCCATTACGGACGCCACATTTCAGGTTGAAGTGGAGCAGCACAAGGGACTCGCGCTCGTCGATTTCTGGGCGACCTGGTGCGGGCCGTGCCACGCGGTCGCGCCGATCATGGACCAGCTGGCGGGGAAGTACGACGGCAAGGTGAAAATCGTGAAAGTGGACGTCGACGCCAATCAGGCCACGGCGATGCGCTTTAACGTACGCTCGATTCCGAGTATTCTATTCTTCAAGGACGGACGCCACGTGGACACGATCGTGGGCGCATTTCCGTCACTGGCGTTCGAGCAAAAGATCGAACAACACCTTTCGTAGCTTCCTCCCCGGAGGACGATGCGCGCGAGCACCGCTCGCCTGACGAATTCGCCGGTTCGCCTCGCGGATCTCCAGTTTCCGCAGGTGAGCCGGCTTATTCATCGCACCCGCCTCGCCTTCATTCATCTCGACAATCTGCTGGCGTACGCCAAGCGCGACCGCGACGGCCGCATCGACGGGTACCTGGCCGCGCATCTGCCAGACGAATGCCTCCTGGTCTTCTTCCGGAAGGGCGAGGCCGTCAACGCCGCGTCGCTGCACGCCGCGGGACGACAGGTCATTACGATCACCGAAGCGCTGAAGCGCATGCGCGCGGAGGTGGAGCGCAGCGATCTCACCTACTGCGCCGCTCCGATGGAGCAGCTCGCGTGGATGTACGCGTCCTGCGCCGGCGGATATGAGCCCCGCCACATCGACGTCAATCAACCCGAGAAGTTCTTTCCCGTGCTGCAGCAGGAAAAGATCAGCGGCGTGCTCGAGCTGATCTCCAACGGCCGGGTGTCCTACCTCAAGTTCGATCAGGGGAAGTACCTGAGCGGCCATTTCTGTGACAAACCGGACAACGTGCAGCCGGCGCGGTACCTGGAGTCGCTGTTCGATGCGGCAGCTGGCGGTCCAGCGCCGGCGATGTCCGCGGGGACGTTCCCCGCCGGCGACGACCTGCCCGCGCAGGCCGCCACGGCGCTGGTCAACACCTACCGCGAGCTCTATTGGCGCATCGTCGACGCCGTCGAGCGTGAATTCCCCGGCGAAGCGAAACGGCGCGCGCAAAAAGTCATGACCGCGATCGTCGACACGCATCAAGCGCTGGCGCTACTCAGCGTGCCGCGCGGCACCGATACGCCCGACGCCGTGGTACGGCCCGAGGAGCTGGCCACGGCGCTGACCGACTGGGCCCTGCAGCTGCTCGAGGGCGCGGAAGTCATGATGCCCGGGACGGCCCTCAAGGTGTTGAAGGACGCCACCCGCGAGCACCGCTACGTGCTGCAGGCGGCCGGCTTCTACGGCCGGCTCCCCTGGCGGGTGACGTGGTGACGTGGCCGGCACCCTCTATGTCGTCGCGACGCCTCTCGGTAACCTCGGCGACCTCTCGCCGCGCGCCGCCGACACGCTGAAACGCGTGGCGGTCGTCGCCGCCGAGGATACCCGCCACAGCAAACCGCTCCTCACCCATGCCGGCTCGAAGGCCGAGCTGGTCAGCTTTCATGCGCACTCATCGGAGCGCGGCCTCGAGCGCATCCTGCGCATCCTATCTGAAGGAAGAGACGTCGCACTGATCACGGACGCGGGCACGCCGGCGATCAGTGATCCAGGGGTCGTACTTGTTGCGGCAGCGCGCGAACGCGGGATTCCCATCGTGACAATCCCGGGACCGACCGCTGTCGCGGCGAGCCTCTCAGTCTCAGGGATCAGTGGTGACCGCTATCTGTTTCTCGGATTTCTGCCCCGCAAAGGGAGCGACCGCCGCCGTTTGCTCTTGACCGTCGCTCAATGTCAGTGGACCGTCGTGATCTTCGAGGCGCCCAATCGCGTCACGCAACTCCTCGCCGATCTCGCCGAGGCATGTGGTCCCGAACGGCAGGCGGTCGTCTCTCGAGAATTGACGAAGGTGTTCGAAGAGACACGGGCGGGGACGTTGCAGGAATTGTCAGAGCACTATGCAGAGGCCCCGGTGCGGGGAGAGGTTACAGTGGTGGTCGCAGGGACAGGGAAGCCGCACGTCGAGGATCGGCCGCCCGATCCCGGCGTACGGGCGAAAGAGCTGCTGGCCGAGGGGCTGTCGCGCAAGGATGTGGCTCATCGACTGGTGGAAGAAACCGGGATTTCACGAAACGTGGCGTATCGGCTGGTGAGCGAACTATGAGCGGTTGGGCGGTTAAGCGGTTAGGCGGTTTGATGGCACTGGGGGCATTGGTCATACCAACCGCCCAACCGCCGAACCGCCCAACCGCCTCTCTCACCATCGGTCGCCTCCACTACGACGGCGGCGGCGATTGGTACGCGAACCCTTCGAGCCTGCCCAACCTCCTGACCGCGTTGCGTGAGCGGACGACCCTGCCCGTCGCCGAGCGTGAGCGAGTGGTGACGCTGACGGGGCCGGAGCTGTGGGACGTCCCTTACCTCTATATGACGGGGCACGGCAACGTGCATTTCTCGGACGTGGAGATCCGCAACCTGCGACGCTATCTCGAGCAGGGCGGGTTCTTCCATGCCGACGACAATTATGGAATGGACAAGGCATTCCGGCGCGAAATCGCGCGCGTATTTCCGGACCATCCCATGGTTGAAGTGCCGTTGACGCACCCGATTTACAACCTGGTCTACGCTTTCCCGCGGGGCATTCCCAAGATCCACGAGCACGACGGACTCCCCGCGCAGGGCTTCGGGATTTTTTTGGGAGACCGGCTTGTCGTATACTATTCCTATCAGTCGGATCTCGGGGACGGATGGGAGGATTCGACGGTGCATCATGACCCTCCTGAGCTGCACGAGGCGGCGTTGCGGATGGGCGTGAACCTCTTCACCTACGCGGTGAGCGCGAGCAAATGACCGAGACGGCGCGCCGGCTGCGGCGCCTGGGCGCCCCGCACGCGCGCGCGCGCGCGTGCGCCATGGTGCTCGGCGGCTGCGGCGCGGCGCTGGCAGCGGCCGCGCTGGGGCTCGCCCTCGCCCCCGCCGTTTCGGGGATCGCCCTGGCGTGGGCGCTCATCCTGGTGAGCGCCGTGGCTGCGACCTGGGCCGTGCTGCGCGCGCGCCGCGAGGCGGCCACACCGGCCTTGGGAAGACTGGTCGAGTCGGCTGCCGGTGGACGCGCGGGCAGCATCGTCGGCGTCGTCAGCCCCACCGCGGGAAAGGGCAGCGGGTCGAGCGCGGCGCTGTTGCTGGCGGCCGACACGCGCGCTGCCGCCGTCGTGTCGTTTGCGGCGCCACAAGTCGACAATGCCCTGCGCCGCACGACGCGTCTGCGCGTCGCCACCGGCGCCGGCGCGGCGCTCGCAGGCGCATTGCTGCTTGCGGCGAGCGCTCCCAACGCGGGGCAGGCGGCGGCGTTCTGGCACCCAGTGCGTGCGTGGCGCGACGCGCGGACACCGATCCGGGTGGAAGTCGATCGCACCACCATCCCTCGTGGCGGCAAAATCGTCGTAACCGTGATTGCTCCGGCCGCGACGCAGGCGACGCTGTGGTCCCGTGGCGCAGGCGAAGCGTGGAAAGCGATGCAGGTCGGGCTGGACCGCGAGGGCAAGGCGGTGCGCCTCTTCTTCGAGATCAACTCCGATCTCTACCTGCGCGCGTCGACCGGCGGGCGCCGCAGTGCCGAAATCAAAGTCTCGGTCGCGCTTCCCGCCTTCCTCGCGGACCTGGGACTCACCGCGCGCTTTCCTTCATATCTCGGCCGGGCCGATGAGCCGCTGCTCGCCGGTCCCGATGTCATTCCTTTGCCCGCCGGCACGAGCGTCGTGACGAACGGGGCCGCGAGCGTGCCGCTGGCCAGTGCCACGTGGACGCTCGCATCGCGCGTCGAGCCGCTGCGTGTCGAGGGCAGGCGCATCGAAGGACGGTTCACGCCGCAGGTCACCGGTACCTGGCGGCTGCACGCGGTCACGGCCGACGGCACGCCCCTCGAGGGCGACGCGCCCGAGCTGCATCTCCTGATCGTCCCCGATTCGGCGCCCGTCGTCACCGTGCCTGTTCCGGGTCGCGATACGACGCTGCCGATCTCGCTGCGCCAGCAGCTCGTCGCGGACGTGCGGGATGATCACGGCATCACCCGTCTCAGCGTCGTGAGCTGGCGGGTCAGCCGCACCGGTCGAGTCGGGGAGCAGGTGCGGGAGTCACTGGACGTGGCGAGTGTCGGCGATCGCGCCATCGTACAGGGACAGCTCGATGCGGAGAACCGCGGCTTGTTTCCGGGTGACACGCTGCGGCTGTTCGTCGAGGCATGGGACAACGCGCCAACGCCGCATCAGGGACGCAGTGCCGAGATCGCGCTGCGGCTCCCCAGCATGGAAGAGCTGCGTGCCGAGGCACGCGCGGCCGCGCGCGCGGTCGCGAGTGCTGCCGACTCCGTCTCCGCCGCGCAGCGGGAGTTGAGCGACCGGACGCGGGATTTGGCGCAGGAGCGCAGCCGCAATCCGGATGGCCAGACCGCCGGACGGCCGGACGGCCGGAGCGGGAGTCAGCAGAGCGGGACGATGACGTTCCAGTCGACGCAGCGTGCCGAGGAGATCGCGCGGGACCAGGCTGCGATGTCGCAGCGGGTCCGGGAGCTGGCCCAGGCGGTCGAAGAAATCTCGCGCGCCGCCAAGGCTGCGGGCGTCGATGACACGGCATTTCAGAGGCGATTACAGGAAGTGCAGGAGCTATTGCAACGCGCCCTGACGCCGGAGCTGCAGCAACGGCTGCGCGAGCTGCAGGAAGCGCTCGCCCGGCTCGATCCTGAAGCCACACGCCAGGCCCTGCAGCGCTTGGCGGAGGCGCAGCAGCAGCTGCGCCGGGAGCTCGAGCGCAGTCAGGAGCTGTTCAAGCGGGCCGCGCTCGAAGGCGAGCTCGCCTCGCTCGCCAAGGACGCCGAAGACCTGCAGCGGCGCCAGGCGGAATGGAACAAGGACGACGCGCAGCACGCCGATTCCGCCGCCGCCGCCGCCGAGCGCGATCTCGCCGCGGCCACGGACTCGCTGGCGCGGGGCGTGGACCGCGCAGCCCAAACCGTCCCGCTGCAGCAATCGCAGGCCGCCGCGCGCCAGGCCCAGCGGGCGATGCAGCAGGCCGCGAATTCCGCCGGCCAGCGCGATTCCCGGGGCGCGCGCCGCGCGGGGCAGGAAGCCGCCGACTCGCTCGCACAGCTCCCCGATGAGCTGCGCCAGCGGCGCGATTCACTCGCCCGCGCGTGGCGTCAGGAAACGCTGGACGCGCTCGATCGCGCCCTCGCGGAAACGGCCGCGCTGGCGCAGCGCCAGGAGGAAGTCGCCGACGCGCTGCGCGATGGCGAAGCGGGTGCGCCGACCCGCGCGCGCCAGGCCGCCGTCGAAGAAGGAACGCACGCGATCGAGCAGCAGATCGGCGAGGCCGCCGGCCGTCATGCGCTGGTATCGCCGCAGCTCGAGGCTGCGCTCGGCTACGCGCAAAACCAGATGCGGCAGGCGCGCGAGCAGCTGGAACAAGGCGATCCCAACGCGGCCGCGGCCGCGCCGTTTGCCGAGCAAGCCCTCGACGCGCTCAACGCCACGGCCCACGCGCTGGTGCGCACCGCGCAGCAGGTCGCCGGCGCGCAGTCGGGATCCGGTTTTCAGGAGGCGCTCGAACAGCTCGCGCGCATGGCGCAGCAGCAGCAGGGGATGAACGGCGACGCGCAGGGGATGCTCCCCATGATGGCGCCCGGTGGCGACGCCGTGATGCAGCGGCTGCGCGAGCTCGCCGGGCGCCAGCGCGCGCTCGCCGAGCAGCTCGAGCGTCTGCAGGCGAGCGGCGATGCGAGCGCCGCGGGTGCACTCGCGCAGGAGGCGCGCGAGTTGGCGCGCCAGCTCGAGGCCGGCCGGCTCGATCGCCGCACGATCGAACGGCAGGAGCGGCTGTATCGCAAGCTGCTCGATGCCGGCCGCAGTCTCTCCGGCGATGAGCCGGACGAGCAAAAGGACCGCATCAGCCACTCAGCGATTGGCGACAGCGTCCACACGCCCGCCGCGCTCCTCCCCGGCGCGACCGGCGCCGGCCCCAAAGTCCGCTACCCGACGTGGGACGAGCTGACCGGTCTCACGCCCGAGCAGCGGCGGATGGTGCTCGAGTACTTCCGCCGGTTGAATGACAAGAAGCCTTAACTGGGCCGCGGTAGCGAGCCTGGTGCTCGTTTTCTCGGCTGACCCAGGGCGGGCCGCCCGGGGTCAAGCCATCGGGCCGGGCTTCGAATTGGAGCGCTCGGGCCGCTACGCCGATGCCGCGACGATCTACTTCACGACGGTCCGCAGCGATCCGACGAATCTCCCGGCCCTCCTCGGTCTCGAGCGCACGCTCTTCGTCCTGAACCGCATGTCCGAGCTGTTGCCGCTCGTGCAACAGGCACGCGCGCGCCTGCCCGAGAGCCCGGCGCTGCGCAGTCTCGAGCTGCGCGTCTACGCGGCGCTGAATCAGACCGATTCGCTCGCAGCGATCGCGCTACGCTGGGCGGCGAGTGTGCCGCGCAGCGACGCTCCATACCGCGAATGGGGGCTGGCACTCGTCGATCGCCGCATGTGGGATGAGGCGCGACGCGCGTATCTCACGGGACGAAAAACGCTCGGTGGCGAGGGAACGCTCGCCATCGAGCTGGCGGAGCTCGAGCAGCGCGCCGGCAACTGGGAAGCCTCCGCGGCCGAGTGGGTGCGCGCCGTCACACGGTCGGCGGACGTCGGACCCAACGCCGCAAGCCAGCTGGCCGATGCGCCGGCTCCCGTGCACGAGCACGTGGCACGCATCCTGACCGGGCCCGATGCCTCCGTCCGCGTGCGTCGCGTAGGCGCGGAAGTGCTGCTCGCCTGGGGACAACCCAACGCGGCGTGGGTGGTAATGGAGCAGACGCTTGGGCAGGACGACAGCGATACGCAGGTTGCGCTGCGGCGCTTCGCCGACCTCGCGGGGGCATTGCCGACGCCCGAAGGACATCGCGTCCGCGGCATGGCCCTGACCCGCTGGGCCGACTTCGTCCCATCGCCCGTGTCCGACCGCGCTCGTGCGGAGGCCGTGCGCGAGCTGCTGGAAGGCGGCGACCGCGCCGGTGCCCGCCGGGTGCTGGAGGCTCATGCGGACGCCACTGCGTTGGGGCAGGCGTCGTTACTCCAGATACTCATCGCGGATGGGCAGCTCGATGTTGCCGCAGCGCGCCTCGAGACCTCCAAAACCACGCTCACGGCCGACGATCGCGGGGCGCTGAGGCTGGCGCTCGCGCAAGCACGCATCGCGCGCGGCGAGCTCGACCGGGCGGATGCGGCCCTGGGTGATGATTCGAGTGTCGCCGCGATCGCGCAGCGCGGCTGGATCGCGCTGTATCGCGGCAATCTGAAGGGCGCGATGGAGGCGTTTCGGGTCGCCGGACCGTATGCGACCGACCGCGCCGCCGCGACGGAGCGCACCGCGATGATGGCGTTGCTGCAGCGGATTCAGGAGGAATCGAGTCCCGAGCTGGGCGCGGCGCTGCTCACGTTGGCGCGCGGCGATTCGGTCGCCGCCATCGTGGCGTTGCGTCGCGCGGCGTCCCGGCTGCCGGTGCAGGGTGGCCGGCTCGAAGTACAGCTGCTCGCCGCTCAGGTGGCGGCGCAAAAAGGCGGCGACCAGGAAGCGACCGCAGTCGCGTTGTTCGACGAAGTCGTGCGCGCCGGTGGTGCGGGCGCGGCGCCTCCCGCAGCGGAGCTCGAGTGGGCCCGGCTGCTGGTGCGCACGGGCCGGTCGGCCGAGGCGATCCCACACCTCGAACATTTGATACTCACGTATCCCAACAGCGCCTTCGTCCCGGACGCTCGACGCGTGCTGGAGCGGGCGAAGGGAGCGATTCCGAAATCATGAAGCGCCGCGACTTTGTACGGAGTATCGGGGCGCTAGGTCTCACGTCGTTCATTCCATCATTCCGTCATTCCGTCATTCCGTCGCTTCTTATACCGATGGACGATGCCCAAACCGATCATCTGAAGGCCTACGGGCTGACGTACAAAGCGATTCAGGCGGGCCTCAAGGCCGAGTGGCTGCTCAATTACCGCGGCGGCTCGTTCCTCGTACCGGATCTCGACGCATTGCGGCGGGATGCGGCGCTCAACGGCATTCGGTTCGAGCCGGTCGACAGCGGCATGCCGGCGGTCCGCGGCGAGATCGAAGCCAACAACATGGACGTGGTGCCGCTCGAGAAGGCGCCCAAAGTTGCCGTCTATGCACCCCCCAACGCGGCGCCATGGGACGACGCCGTCACGATGGCGCTGCAGTACGCCGGCATCCCGTTCACCAAGATCTGGGACGCGGACGTCGTGAACGGTGGACTGCGCGACTACGACTGGCTGCACCTGCATCACGAGGACTTCACGGGCCAGTACTCCAAGTTCTTCCTGATCTATTCCGGCCTGCCGTGGCTCGCTGAAATGGTGCAGCGCAATAGCGACATGGCCCGGCGGCTCGGTTTCCAGACCGTTCCGGATCTGAAGAAGGCGGTGGCGCGCGGCATCCACGGATACGTGGAGAACGGCGGCTTCCTGTTCGCCATGTGCACGGCGACCGAGACGATCGATCTCGCGCTTGCGGCCGAGCACGTGGACATCGCGGCCACGTTCGCCGACGGCACGCCCATCGATCCCGATGCCGATGCGAAGCTCGATTGGTCGAAGAGCTTCGCGTTCACGAGCGCGCATCTCGAGCCCAATCCCCTGGTCGCGAGCTTCTCCGACATCGACGGCCATCAGGTGAACGGCGGCGCGCGGCGCCAGCCGCTGGGCGCTTTCACGCTATTCAACTTCAGCGCCAAGATCGATCCGGTGCCCACGATGCTGGTCCAGAATCATCGGCAGGTGATTTCCGATTTCTACGGCCTCACGACGTCGTTCACCCGCACCCGGCTGAAGCCGGGCGTGACTATCCTGGCCGAAGAAGAAGGCGCGCCGTGGGTGAAGTACGTCCATGGTGACCTGGGCAAGGGCACGTGGACGTTTTTCGGCGGCCACGATCCTGAGGACCCGCAGCACCAGATCGGTGACCCGCCCACCGATCTGTCATTGCATCCGCATTCCCCGGGCTACCGGCTGATCCTCAACAACGTGCTGTTTCCCGCCGCGAAAAAGCGCGAGCTCAAGACGTGAGCGTCGAGCGCCTGACGGCGGCCGCGCGCACTCTGCTGCAGGACGAGATCGCCGCGGCCCACGGGCGCGAGGTGTCGTTCGTGGTGCGCGCCGATCCCAACGGCACGCTCACCGACGCGCGCGT
>Ga0137409_10001275_pt1 | contig 26784 bp, 21 predicted proteins | sample CZODoug1_16funga_FD_122059 | JGI IMG/M metagenome (GOLD analysis project Ga0137409, IMG submission 122059) | Vadose zone soil fungal communities from Angelo Coast Range Reserve, California, USA - CZODoug1_16fungal (Hybrid Assembly) | ecosystem: Environmental > Terrestrial > Soil > Vadose zone...
GCCGTCTCTACGAAGCGCAACAATTAAACGACCGCGTTCTGGACCCCGGCGAACGCGCCGTGGCGAGGGAACCGGCCGCAGGCCGGTGAAGTCGCGTGCCGCGGCAGAGGCATCACACGAGTGAGGTACGGCCGCAGCCACCGCAACCCTAAACGCGGCCGAAGTGAGACACGACCTCCGTATCAGCCGGGGAACGGGGGAAGGGAGTCGAGAAAGTCGGGCTTGCAGCCCTTGAGGCGGATGTAGTCAGGGTCGATGCGTGACGCGTAGACGATGCGCGAGGAGCCGACCAGCACGAGCAGCGCCACGAGCAACAGCACCACGCCGAGGGCCGCGAAGGCGGGATTGATCGACTGGGCGACGCCAAAGGTCATCAGCGCCAGCGAGCCCAAGAGGCCGATCCATCCGATCGTAAGCGCCACAGCGCGCCGCGTCTTGTGCCACGCGCACAAGCCGGGTGCAACGACGGCCTTCTTGCGGACGATCAGCGCGACGATCGCGTAGATCAGGATGTTGATCAGCACTACGAGATAGATGGCCCAGTGATGCCAGTAGACGCGCCGGGGTTTCGTGGGCGGCGCCGCCGGCTTGTTGCACTTGACGCACCGGTCGGGCAGATCGGCTTCGGGGAGCATCACGAGGGTTTTTCGGTCGCGCCACACGGCGACTTTGCCGCTCGAGTCGCCCCGGACGGTGCCCGTGTGGAGCGACGCCGACGACGGAGCGTAGGGATTGCGGCTCGCCGAAGCCACGTTCGTTGCCGTCACGATCTTCACCCACCGGGTTCGGTCACGCGAGTATCGCGCGGGCCCGACGCGGCGGTCCGTGACCGGCCGCGCGTTCCGCAGTTGCACGGAACGCGCGGCCGGCCCGGTTGCGAGACGGTTACTGCTTGGGCGGTTCCTGGTGGAACCGGCCGACGTACGCGGCCTTCGCCACGATCTTGCCCTGCATCGCGGCGAGCAACTGGTCGCGCGTCGTGGTGGCCGGCAAGTCGAGCTTCGCGTTCAGCGCGTAGAGCTCGAACACGTAGTGGTGATAGCGCACGCCGGGGGGCGCGCCGGGGCCCATGTAGCCGGGCTGGTTTCGCATGTTGTTGCCGTTGACCGATCCGTCGGGCAGCTTGCCCTCGGGAATGCCCTTTGCCGACGCCGGGATGTTCCACGCCATCCAGTGCAGCACGTCGCCCGTGTTGTTTCCGATCGACACGTCCATGTCGTGGAAGATGATCGCGTAGGTCTGCGTGGTGTCGGGCGCGCCCGAGAACGTGAAGCCCGGCTGCACGCCCATGGGGCCGACGAATTTCGGCGGGATGATGCCGCCGTCGGGGAACGCATTGGTCTCCATCAAGAGCGGCGGAAGGTTGAACCCGCGCGGCGGACCGCCGCCACCACCACCGGCGCCGCCGCCCTGCGCGAACGCGGGCGCCGAGCCGAGAGCCGCCAGAACGAGCAGCCCGGCGGCTGCGCGCAATACTGTCTTTTGCATTGTGATTCCCCTGAGTGACCGAAAGGCGCGCCAGTATATAGCGGCCCGATGACGTGCGGGAGCGCGCTCACATCTTGTCGCGCATCTCCTGGATTCGGCGCTTGGCGTTCTCGGCCATCTGCTTGGGGTCGCCGGATACCATGCTTTGGTTTTGCGCCGCAGCCATCATCTCTTTCATCTCCTCCCGCGAGTTCACGTGCGGGAACGGCGTGCTCGGCACCGGCACGCCTAGGAACGCGCAGAGCGGCGCCCAACCTTGCTTCACCTCGTACACGAGCACGCGGTGCTTCGGCAGCGTCTCCTCCACCTCAGCGTTGTGGCGCTTGAACTCGGCGGTCATGAACGCGCGGTCGTGGATTTTGTCGCCGAACGCTTTCCAGACGGTCTTCTCGAAGAACGGCTTGAGCGGCGAGCTCCCAATCCGCTCGCTCATCCTTTCGCTGAAGATCGTCTCTTGAGTCGACTCGAACCATTTGTCGGGGTCGCGCACGGTCAGGATCACCCGCGCCTGCGGGTAGGCCGCGCTGAGCTCGCGCCAGAAGCTGCACGCGGGGTAGTCGGTGGTCGCGGGAAAGTCCGTGAAGACCGACTCCCAGTCGGGTCGCCCGTCCGCCGCGGCGAGCCACGCCGGCAGTCGCGAGGGATCGGCGATCAGCTCCGCCATGTGGTAGCAGGGACCGAGGCCGAGCTTCTCGACGGCGAGCTTGAGCGACATCGTGCCCGTGCGGCCGAGCCCGGCGCCTATGATCTCGAGCGGCATTCTCGTTCTCCTTTTTCTTTGGGGCTGAAGCTCACGCCGCCGCGCGCGCGTCGACGATGAGCTGGAATTTTCGAGTCCGCGGATTGACGGGTAAGTCGTCGGCCACGACGACGTCGAACCGCACGTTGTCCATGCGCTTGTGCGACAAGATCTCGCGCAGCCGCGCCTCGACGCCGGCGACGCACGCGGCGCGCTGCTCCGCGCCGAGCTGCGAGTCGAGGCACACCATGAAACGGAACGCGGCGTCGCCGAGCAGGTGCAGCTGGAAACGCGTGACGCCGGCGACGAAGATCTCGTTGATCGTGTGCGGGCTCAAGAAGTCTTGGCCGCCGTCGCGGGTTTTGAACGTGGGCTGCAGCTCGTTGCGGCCGAGCAGGCTCTCGATCACCAAGTAGGGCGCGTGCGGGCCCGAGTCGACCGGCTTCAAGATGTCGGCCATCCGGTAGCGGATCAGCGGCAGCGTGTAGTTGAACAGGTTGGTGATCACCGAGTGGTCGTCGTAGAACTCGTAGACCTGCTCGTGGTCGACGAGCACCATCTGCGAGCCGTCGGGTGTCGACGACCCCATGCCCAAGTGCTCGCTCGAGCCGTAGGAATTGATCAACGCGCAGCCGAACGCCTGCTCTAGGAACGCGCGGTCGCCTTCGGTCGTGACCTCGCCGGCCGTGCCGAGGCCGATCAACGCCAACTTGAGCGCGCCTTCGCGTTGCTTCTCGGCGAGGATCTTGAGCGCGGTCGTGTAGCCGATGAGGAAGTCGGGCTGATACTCGTTGAGCGCGTCGACGATTTCGGGCAGCGGGCTGTTCACCTCGTAGAGCTGCACGTCGACGAAGAAGCGCGCGATGCTCGTCTTCAGCGACCGGATCATCGTGACGCCCGCGTAGTGCCCGTCGACCGCCGCGAAGTACGCGAGCCGGAATTTGCCGCGGTGCCGACGGCGCGGGAAGGCCTGGCGCGCGCGCCGCGGCATCATCGTGCCGCGGATCCAGTCCTGCGGCGAATAGACGAAGTAGCCCACCTCGCCCGACGAGCCCGACGTGTGGATCACGCGGTACTTGCCGTCGAGGAGCTCGCCCGGGTCCTTCGAGCGCGTGAGGAACTCGGCGACCCTGGTCTTCGTGAGGCCGGGCACCGTGCAGATCTCGTCGAAATTCGCCATGAGGAGCGACTTCGTGAGCACCGGGAAGTCGGCCGGCGTGCAGCGGTCGACGTCGATGCGCCGTTCCTCGATGATGCGCCGGTAATATGACGAGCGATCGCGCGCGTGGCGCACGAGCTTGCGGAATTTCGCGAGCTTGAGCTCCTCGAACTCGGCGCGCGTCATGCGCGCGGCGCGGCGAAACTCCCGCCTCTTCGCGATCGCGATCGCGATTTGCGACAGCATCGGCCCCCCGGTGTGATGCGAGGCGGCATTGTAGCGCCGCGCGAGCTCGTTGCGGCGTCAGACTCCAGTGCCTGGCACCAGGGTCAGACACCAGTGCCAGGCACGAGTGTCAGGGACCGGCGGCGTCGTGGGCTGCCCCCTCCGGGCTGGCCGCGCCCGCTCGCGCCCCCTATCATTGGCCTCCCGCCGGGAAGGGCGGGCGCCGCGCGCCGCGGCGCGTCGAACCAACACGCACATTCTCCGAGGGACCCAACGTGACCATCAGTATTTCCGACCAGCTCGCCGTGTTCTCCAACATGCTGTCGAATCTCGACAAGATTTTCACGAAGGCCGAGGCCGACTGCGAGGCGCGCAAGATCGACCCGCAGGTCTACATCGACGCGCGGCTCGCGCCCGACATGCTGCCGCTGACGCGCCAGGTGCAGATTATGACCGACGCGGTGAAGGGCGCTGCGAGCCGTCTCGCGGGCAAGGAGCCGCCGAAATGGGCCGACGAGGAGAAGACCTTCGCCGACCTGCACGCGCGCCTCGCGAAGGCGATCGCACACTTGAAGACCTTCGAGCCCGGCGACTTCGAGGGCGCGGAGGCGCGCACGATCGAGCTCAAGTTCCCGAACGCCACGTTAACGTTCACGGGCAAGGATTACTTCTTGGGCTTTGTGACCCCGAACTTCTATTTCCACTACACGACGGCGTACGCGATCCTGCGCCACAACGGCGTGCAGGTCGGTAAGGGGGACTTCCTCGGCAACCGCTGACGCATACGGCAGCGGCGCGAGCGAGCTCGGATTGCTCGCGCGCGCCGCGGCCTGCGTCGTTTTCGTCTAGCCGCGCGGTCTCCCGAGCGCCATCGCGCTCGCGAACTCATCCGGCGTCACCGACTGGTTCTTGTCGGCGTCCATGCGGGTGAAGTCCAAGCCCGGCACGGCGAGCGCCTCTTGCGGCGTGATGTGGCCGTCGCCGTTCGTGTCCACCGAGTCGAACGTGGGTCGCGGGGCTTGCGCGACCCGGGTCGTTTCGTTCGACCGGTCGCATGCCGCGAGCATGAATAGTGCCGCGCTCGAGAGCGCCGCGAGAGTGAGCTTCTGCATCGCTGTCTCCTGCTTCCTTCAGTCCTGTAGTCGTTGCAAGACGTATGCCACGGCCTGGCGTGCAGTGGGCACCCGCAGCGATTGCGAATCGTGGATAGGCAATCCAAGAACGAGACTCGACCCGGCGTGTGCGCGCATCGAAGAGGCGCCGCTAGGCGTTCGCCGCTCGCCGTCATTATCATGAGGCGCGGCTGTCTATCGGCCGCAGGGGGGCCAGCCAACGTGGACTACCGCAACCTCGGCCGCACCGGCGTCAAAGTGAGCGAGCTGTGTCTCGGCACGATGATGTTCGGCCGGCACACCAACGAGCAGGACTCGGTCGCGATGATCGAGCACGCGCTCGAGCACGGCATCAATTTCGTCGACACGGCCAACGCCTATTCGGCCGGTGCGAGCGAGCGGTTCGTCGGCAAGGCGCTGCGCGCGGGTAAGCGCGCGGGCGTGGTGCTCGCGACCAAGGCGTTCTTCCCGCAGGACGCGAAGGACCCGAACGCGCGCGGCTTGAGCCGACGGCATCTGATCGAGGCGTGCGAAGCGTCGCTCAAGCGGCTCGAGACGGACTGGATCGATCTCTACCAGCTGCACCGCGCCCAAGCCGACGTGCCGATCGACGAGACGCTGCGCGCGCTCGACGATCTGATCCGCGCGGGCAAGGTCCGCTACATCGGCACGAGCATGTTCCCGGCCTGGAAGATCGTGGAGGCGCTCTGGGCGTCGAAGGAATTCGGGTTGAACCGCTTCGTCTGCGAGCAGATGGCGTTCAACTTGCTCGACCGCACGGCCGAGCGCGAGGTGCTGCCGGCGGCACGCTCGTTCGGCATCGCGGTGATTCCGTGGGCGCCGCTCTGCGGCGGGTTGCTCACGGGCAAGTACAAGCGCGCGGATCAGAGCGCGGCCGGCCGCTGGCACGGCGGCAAGGACAACTTCGACCGGCGCGTGACGCCGGAGGCGTTCGACGTGATCGAGGGCCTCGAGGCGCTCGCCGCCGAGAAGCGCTGCACGCCGTCGCAGCTCGCGCTCGCGTGGGTGGGCGCGCAACCGGGCATCACCGCGCCGATCATCGGCCCGCGCACGAAGGAGCAGCTCGTCGACAATCTCGGCGCCCCGGCCGTCGAAGTCACCGACGAGGACCGCGACCGCATCGACAAATTCGCGCCGCCGCTGCACGCAACCTTGCGCTACTACGACGCCGCGATGGCCGTCGACTTCCGCCCGAACCTGGCACGCTGGTGAAAAATAGGGACATGTTGGATTTTCGGCGATGACCCTGACGCCCAGACGGGCGCGGCCCGAAAATCCAACATGTCCCTATTTTTCGGGGGTGAGGTGATGTTGCGACATTACTTGCGGTTCGCGCTCCGAGGGCTCGCGCGGCAGAAGCTGCACGCGTGCCTCGCGATCGCCGTGCTAACACTCGGGCTCACGTGCTTCCTCGGCGCGGCCGTGTTCGTGCTCTACATCGATAGCTACGACGCGCAGTTCCACGGCTCCGACCGGCTTCAGGTGGTGTACCAGCGGGCCGACAGGAATGCCTCCGGCCGGTCGTCGCGCGTGGCAGAGCGCTCCGACGCTCAGCTCAAGGAGCAGATCGAGCTCGTCGCGCCCGAGCTCGCGTCCGTCGCGCGGCTGTCGTTGCCGGGAGGCACGGTAGCCGTTGACGGAGGCGAGCCCCGGGTCCGCAACGTGGGCTTTGCCGATCCCGCCTGGGCCGATCTGTTCGAGCTCGAAGCGGTCGCGGGCGACACGCCGGCCGCGGTGCTCGCGCAGCCGCGCGGCGCGATCGTCACCGAGGACATGGCGCGGCAGTTGTTCGGCGACGAGCCCGCCGTCGGCAAGACCCTGCGGATCACCGAGTTTTTCGGCAGCGAAGAAGTCACGGTGGGGGCGGTCGTGAAGGCGATTCGGGCACCGTCGCATCTCGCGGCCGACGGGGTGGCCGGCCCTTCCGGCGCCGAGATCGTAGCGTCGTGGGGTGCGTTCGAAGCCATCGCTGCGTCGGTGCTGGGCACGGACTGGGGACGCCTCAGACTTGCGACGACTTACGCGCTGCTCCCGGCCGACGGCTCGCTCACGCGGGACGAGCTCAACCGGCGTTTGCAGCTCCTGGGCGAGCGCCTGTCGGCGGATCCCGCGACGGGAGCCCAGCTCTCGTTCGAGGCGCGGGACGTCTCGAGCCTGATCAAGGATCGCGTGCAGAATCAGCTCCGCGGCCAAGGGGCCGACTTGCCCGCGTCGTTCACGACGATCTTGCTCGCCTTCGCGGGGCTCGTGCTCGGCGTCGCGTGCCTCAACTTCGTCAACCTCGCGACGGCGCGCTCGGTCTCGCGTGCGCGAGAGATCGGCGTGCGCAAGGCGCTCGGCGCGGGCGCGCAAGAGGTGCTGCGGCAGGACTTCGTTGAGACGGCGGTCGCCGTCGCGCTGTCAATCGTGCTGGCGCTCGCGATCGTGCTCTTGGCCGGCCGGCTCGTCGCAGACCGGTGGCAAGCGCCGCTCGCGCTGCCGTGGACGCGGCCGGAATTCTGGTCGCTGCTCGGGGCGCTGCTCATCGTGGTGACCGCGCTCGCGGGCGCCTATCCCGCGGCGGTGCTTGCGCGGATTCGGGCGCTCACGGCGTTGCGGCTCGGCGTCGCGCGCGCGGGGCCCAAGGCGCTGCGCACGGTGCTGGTCGGCGTGCAGTGCGCCGCCGCGACGTTCCTCGTGTTCGCGGTGCTGGTGTTCCACCTGCAAACCGACGCGCTCAGGCGCGCGGTGCTCGACCGGTTCGACGATCCGTACGTCGTGCTCCCGCAGACCTGGCGCTTCAGCGGCAGCGGGCAAGCCGGGTCCGGCATCAATGTGCTCGAGTTCGACACGCTCGCTGCGGAGTTGCGACGCGGTACGGGCGTCGTCGGAGTGGCGGGGACCAACAGCCTTCCCTTCCAACGCACGAACAACAACGGGCAACGGATGAGCCGCTCGCCGGACGCGGCGGCAGCGTCGGCCTCGGCCGTCGGCGTCGCCTGGGTCACGGCCGGCTACCGCGACGTGCTCGACCTGCCGCTGCTCGCGGGCCGCTGGTTCGCGGACGATCGCGCGGACGAGCCGACACCCGGCGCCGACGCGGGCCCGCGGCGCGTGGTGCTCGACGCGCGCGCCGTGCGCGCTCTCGGTTTCGCGAGCCCGGAGGCGGCCGTCGGCGAGATCGTCTACGCCGACCCGTGGGCGGGCTTTGCGGGCGGGCCGGACCCGCCCGGCCGGCGGCCGGCCGAGGTCATCGGCGTGGTCGGGGGCTCGCCGCTTGCGCTGCGCAGCACCGGCGTCGATGACGGGTTCGCGTATTGGGTCGTGCCGATCAGCGCGACCTACACGCTCGTGCGACTCGACCGCCGGCGCGTCGCAGAGGCGCTCGAGCACGTCGAGAGCGTGCGCAAGGCGCTCGCGCCGAACGCGCCGTCGGCCAGTCCGCAATTCCTCGATCAGGCGTTCGCGACGGCGTACGCGACATTCGATCGCGTGAGCCGCGTGGTCACGATTCTCGCGGCGTTCGCGACGTCGATTGCGGCCGTCGGTTTGTTCGGCATGGCGAGCTTCCTCGCGGATCGCCGTACGCGCGAGATCGGTCTGCGTAAGACGCAGGGCGCGACGACGCGCAGCATCCTGCGGCTGTTGCTCACCGACTTTTCGAAACCCGTGCTGATCGCGAACGTGGCGATCTGGCCGCTCGCGTACGTTGCGGCACGCGCTTACGTGAATCTGTTCGTCGAGCGGATGCCGATCACGCCGCTGCCGTTTCTCGCGACGCTCGCGGCGACGCTGCTGCTCGCGTGGCTCGTGATCGGCGCGCGTGTGGTGCGCGCGGCGCGCGTGAGTCCCACCGTCGCGCTCCGCCACGAATGAGCCGTGTGAGACGCGAACTAGCGGAACCTGGGCGATGAAAGCGACACGTGGGGCGGCTGCGGCGCTCGCGATCGTGCTGCTGATCGGCGGCACGTTGCTCGCGCGTCGCGATCGGTCCGTCGAGCGCGAACGCGAGACCGAGACGTCGGCGGTTGGGGCGGCATCCGAGTCCGCGGCTGAGGTCGCGCCCGCCGACGCGCCCGCGTCGTCGTCCACGGCCGGCGAGGCTCGGCCGGATCCGTGCCCCGCGGGACGAACGCTCAACATGGAAGTCATCGACACGATCGAGCGCGAGGGCCGCGTGGCGCTCGATCCGGCCCTCGCTCGATCCCTGTTGCTCGCTTCGCAAGATCCCGAGCACTTGGCGGTCGCGGCGCTCGTCGGCCGGGATCCGGCCGATCGAGTGGCCGACATCGTGCGAGCGATGGCGGCCGGACGTCAAAACCCAGCGGTCGTCTGGACCGCCGTGCAGATTTGCGACGGTGCCGGCGCCAACGCGACGTGCCCGGCCAAGGATTGGGAGGCCGCGCTGCTCGAGCTCGACGGGCAGAACAGCGAGGTATGGATTCACGTGGCGGAGGCTCGCTGGCAACGCGGCGACATCGCCGCGGCGCTCGAAGCGACGCAGCGGGCGGCTGCGGCCGCCGAGACGCGAACCTATTGGGCCGACACGGTGGAGATGATCGAGCGCGCGCTTGCCTCGACCGGCGGCTACTCGTTCCCGACGCGAGCCGTGGCCGCGTTCAGCTTCGCGGCAGCGAACCTGCCCCTCGGGAGCGTGCGGATCAACATGTGCAAGACGCAATCGAAGGAAAGTCCCGTTTGGGCCGAGGCGTGCCTCGGCTACGGCCGGTTGGCGGAGCGCCGGACCGGAAACGACGACGGTGCGGTCATCGGGCAAACGATCCAGATCGTGGCGCTCGAGGCGAGCGGTCAGAACGCATCCGACGTGATCGAACGGCGTGACCGCGCGCGACGCGAGCGCAACGATATCGCGAACCACGCGGGCGAAGTCTTCGTCACCACGCCTGTCCAGTTCTCCGAGTTCTTGACGACCTTGCGGGAGAAGGGCGAGCGTGCCGCGCAAAGTCTGCTGCTCGAAAAGGCCAGCATCTACAAGGCGTGCGCCGGTGAAAAATAGGGACAGGTTGCATTTTCGGCTGCGATCTAGTTTCCGCGGAAACTTTCGCACCGCATTGGTGCGAAATCCCTCCGCGGAGGGGACGCGAGCGAAAAAGCAAACATGTCCCTATTTTCGGTCAGTGCGTCATCGCGTAGATGATGTAGTTGATGCCGAAACGGTAGGCGAGGGCGGTCATCGGCTCCGGGTAGAACGAGTCGTCGGCGTGCTCCCACGCGTCGCCGATGTCCTGGTTGAAGTTGGCGGCGACGAGCAGGCGTCCCTTGTCGTCGTAGATGCCGCGCCAGCGCGGCTCGGGTAAGCCGATCAGCCGGCCGTTGGCGTCGCGCGCGTAGCCGAGATGCCGCGAGCCGGGGATCTGCGTCAGCACCTCGACGTCGTAGAGCACGTGCAGCACTTCGTCCGCGCCGCCGGTGATCTCCACGATCGGGTACTGCGGGAACAGCCGGCCCATCGCCTCGGCGAACACGTCCCATTCGTCCGAGCCCCAGAAGTCGTCGGTCATGAAGAACCCGCCGCGCAGCAGGTACTCGCGCAGCGTGTCGATCTCGGCGTCGCTCAAGTCCCAGAAGCCGGCTTGCGTCGCGTACAGCCACGGGTAGTCGAACACGCTGCCGTCGTGCAGGTCCACCTGGACGGCGGCGCCCGCGTCGATCCTCGTGAGGCGCATGATGCCCTGGCGGAAGTGCGTCTCGGCGTCGGGCCAGTCCTGCATCCACCAGCCGCGCCCCATGCCGCCGAAGCCGCCGCCGAACCGGCCGCGCCCGCCGCCGCGTTGGTCGCGATAGATCATGCGCGCGAAGTGGAACTCGGCGTCCGCGCGTCCGTCGGTGAAGTCCTCGCTCTGACTGTGGACGGTGGCGACGCCGAAACCGGCGAGCACCGTTGCGAGCACTGCGAGCACCAGGCGCGTGTAGGTCCGCTCGTGCGACATTGGGCGCATCGGGCCAAGCTACCAGAACGGAATCCGGACGTGATACTTTTCCCCGTCCTACGAAGAGGCCGAGGCGCCGCGCGCGTTCCGGTCGAAAACAGCCGAGCATGACGAAGCCTTCGCACCTGCGCTCGCCCCGAGCGATGAGCCCCGCGCTGCCGCTCTACGACAGCCTCGTGCACATGCTGCTCGCGGCCGTCGACGCGCATCCGAACGTCACCGCCGTCATCTACGTCGATCGGCAGATCAGCTACGCCGAATTCGGCAGGGCGACGGCCGGCCTCGCGCGCGAGCTCGCGAAGCAGGGTCTCGGGCGCGGCAAGCGCGCGATCCTCATGATGCCGAATTCGATCGAGATGGACGTCGCGCTGATGGCCGTGATGGCCACCGGCGCACAGGTCGCACCCGTGAATCCGTTCCTCACGCTCGGCGAGCTCAAGAAGGCGCTCGTCGACATCGACGCGAGCATCGTGATCGCGGATCAGAGCACGGCGCAGAAGGCGGCCGACGTCGCCAAGGAGCTCGGCATCCCGCGGCAGATGCAGCTCGGCCCGGGAGGCGCCACGCTCGACGCCTGGACGCGCGACCCGAGCCTCGCGCTCGACCGCGCGGCGCTGCCCACGGCCGACGACCTCGCGCTGATCATCTACACCGGCGGCTCGACCGGCACGCCTAAGGGCGTGAACCACACGCACCGCGGCCTTCTCGCCGGCGTGTATCAGCACGTCTCGGTGTGGCCCGGCGCGTACGGCAAGGAAATGTTCCTCAACGTCGCGCCGATGTTCCACATCTGGGGCCTCGCGTACGCGACCTGGGTGCCGATCTTCATGCAGAGCACGCTCGTGATGATCCCGCGCTACGAGCCGGACAAGGTGGTGAAGGCGCTCGGCGACTACCAGGTCACGATCTTCGCCGGCGGCCCCGCTCCTATATATATGGGATTACTGGCGAGCCCCCTGTTCGACACCGTGGATCTCTCGGCGCTGCGCTACTGCCTGTCGGGCGGCGCGCCGTGCCCGGCGGACCTGCACCGCGAGTGGCTGGCGCGCTCGGGCCAGCCGCTGCTCGAGGGCTGGGGCATGACCGAGGGCGCGCCGTTCTGCCTCAACCCCTACGACGGCAAGCGCAAGCTCTTGTCCGTGGGCAACCCCGTGCCCGAGACCGAGGTGCAGATCGTGGATCTCGAGACCGGCGACCGCGTGCTGCCGATGGGCGAGCGCGGCGAGGTCCGCGTGCGCGGCCCGCAGCTCATGGTCGACTATCGCAACCGCCCCGACGAGACGCGCGGCGCGTTGCGCGACGGGTGGCTCTACACGGGCGACATCGGCATCGTCGACGACGACGGGTTTCTCTCGCTCGTCGACCGTAAGAAGGACATGGTCATCGTCGGCGGCTACAACGTCTATCCGCGCGAGGTCGACGAGGTGCTCTTCAAGCATCCGAAGATCCGCGAGGCTGCGACCGTCGGTAAGCCGGACCTTAGGCTCGGCGAGGTCCTGGTCGCCTTCGTGGTGCTCGACGACGGTGCCGCGCTCACCCGCGAGGAGTTCTTCGACTACTGCAAAACCGAGATGGTGAAGTACAAGCGGCCCGTCGACGTGCATTTCATCGACGCACTGCCGAAGACCGGTACCAACAAGATCAACCGCATCGCACTCCGCGAGCGGGTGCGCTGATGGCACTCAAACGCACCAGCTGGCCCCCGGGCCGCGTCGTCACCCTCGAGCACGTCTCCCGCGTGCTCGCCGACAACCCGCTCGGCGACCCGCACATCCGTACGCTCGACGTCTGGCTGCCGCCGCAGTACGACCAGGCGCGGGGCCGCGGCCGCGGCGCGCGCTTCCCGGTGCTGTTCGACCTCGTGGGCTACACCGGCAGCGGCAAGTCGCACACCAATTGGCGCAGCTTCGACGAGAACGTGCCCGAACGCGCCGCGCGGCTCGTGCACGAGCGCAAGATGGGGCCCGTGATCATCGTGTTCCCGGACTGCTTTACCGCGCTCGGCGGCAACCAATACATCAACTCGACCGCGATCGGCGCGTACGCGGACTACCTCACGCGCGAGCTCATCCCGTTCGTCGACAAGGAGCTTCGCACGCTCGCCGCGCGCGAGCACCGCGGCTGCTTCGGCAAGTCGTCGGGCGGCTACGGCGCGATCCTGCACGGCATGAAGTACACGCGGTATTGGGGCGCCGTCGCGAACCACTCGGGCGACGCGTATTTCGACTTCGTCTACGGCGCCGACTGGCCGAACACGCTCGACGAGCTCGCGAAGTTCCGCCGCCCGCCGCGCGTCGCGGGCAAGATCGACGTTGTGGAGGCCTCCGCCGACACCGGCCGCGGGCTCGACGACGGCCGCGTGAAGCGCTTTCTCGACAACATCTGGAAGAAGCCGCAGCTCGGCAGCGCCGACGTCCATTGTTTGATGAATGTCGCGATGGCCGCGAGCTACGACCCCGATCCCGAGGCGCCCAACGGCTTCAGGCTTCCGTACGACCTCGAGACCGGTGAGCTCCTGCCCGAGCGCTGGCGGCAATGGCTGCGCCACGACCCGATCCACCTGGTCGAGCGCTACGCCGACAATCTGCGCAAGCTCGAAGGCATCTACATGGACTGCGGCTGGCGCGATCAGTACCGCATTCACTACGGCTGCCGGCTCCTGTCGAAACGTCTGGCCGAGCACGGCATCGCGCATCGCTACGAGGAATTCGACGACACCCATTCCGCGGTCGACTATCGGATGGAGCGGAGCCTGCCGTTCCTGTATCGCGCGCTGCGCTGAAGTTCTCGGTGCTCGCGCCGACCCTCGGGCGCGACCCCCGTGCCGCAGCTCGGCGGGCGGGTCGCAGCGTTGACTCCGGCCGCCTCCACGCGCGAATCTCGCAGCAAGCCCTAAGTCCCTTTGCAGATCTGGGTTGTCGATTCGGCCGCCCTTCGTTCGTCGTATCGACAGAGGCGGACTGGACCGACCTCCTTACCAGGAGACTTGCGATGCGTTTCATCATCACCTCGACCACGGACGAGAACGGCGCGAACGACGAAGCGCCGATGACCGACGAGCTGTTCAAGGCCTACATGAAGTACAACGAGGACCTGCACCGCGCGGGAGTGCTGGTCGCGTCCGAGGGATTGCTGCCCGGCCCGGCCGTGCGCGTCGTCGCGTCGCGCGGCAAGCGCATGGTCGTCGACGGGCCGTTCGCCGAGTCGAAGGAGCTCGTCGGCGGGTTCTACGTGATCGACGTCGACTCGCTCGAGGAAGCCAAGGCCTGGGCGGTGCGCTGCCCGGTCGGCATGGCGTCGGCGAACGTGCTCACGATCCGGCGGCTCACGGGCGCCGACGACATTCCGCAGAGGTACCTCGAGCTCGCGAAGTCCATCGCGCCGGAATGGACCGCGACGCTCACGCAGCGTTGACTCGCCGGCGGGATCGACGGCTACGCTCGCGCCGGATCGTGGCGTCACCTTCGGTGTTATCGCCCTGCGTCCCCGGCGACGCCGTCACTCCTTGCGGATGAACGCTCCGACTTGGCTTGCGTAGTCCTGCTTGCCGATCTGCACGCCGTGGTGCCGTAAGATGTCGTAGGCCGTGACGACGTGGAAATAGAAGTGCGGCAGCGACCACGATCGCAGCAGACGCACGCCGTCCATCTCGATGACCATGCCGTTCGGAATCTCGATCGAGCAGTCGCGCTCCTCCGCGCCTTCGAATGCGGAGGCCGGCACGCCGCGCACGAAGCCGATCGTGTCGTGAATCTGGCGCTTGCAGCCGTCGAACGACGTCTCGGCCTTCGGCATCTCCGCGCCGCCCTTTCCCGTGAGCCGCGACACGCAGTCGCGCGCGTACAAGCACGCCTGCTGGACCTGCTGCGCGAGCGTGAACATGTCCGGCGCGAGGCGCGCGTCGACCAGGTCGAGGTTGGCCTTCTTGCCGTGCTCGGCGCCCTTTGCCAGGACTTCGGAGAGACTCTCGAGCATCGAAGCGAAGGTGTTGACGGCCATGTCGTGGATCGTGAGCCTCATGCGATTTACTCCGTTTACGTGCGACTGCGAACACCGCCGTCGCTAGCGTAAGTCGTTCCCCGCGCCGCGAGCTCGACATCGGCGAACGTCGCCGGTCCGTATACCCCCATCCCTTTTGATATAGCATCGCTGGCGGCCGAGGCCCCAAACCGTTCGCAAGTAACAACGAGAAGAGCATGAGAACGATCACCGTCGCGTCCTTGGCCGCGCTGCTGCTCCTCGCAGCTGCTGCGACCTTCGCCGACACCGCAATCGATCTTGCGGCGGCGCGCGCCACGGATCCGAAGACGCTCGAGTGGATGGAGGGATCGCCTCCGCCGCCCGACAAGCTGATCCGCTACGAGGACAACAGCTTCTATCGCTTCCCGCAGTGGCGCTGGAGCTTCTCGCACTGGCGCGAGCTCGTGCCGACAGTTGCGGTGTCCCGCGGGTCCGCGCCGACGCAGACACTACCGACTGCGCAGCGCTCGGACCTCGATGCCGTGACCTTTGTGCCGATCGGCGGCACCGCGCCGATGACCTGGGCGGATTCGCTCGTCGCCAATTACACCGACGGCATCGTCGTGCTGCATCGCGGCAAGATCGTCTACGAGCGCTACTTCGGCGCGCTTGCGGCCGACCGTCAGCACATCGCGTTCTCGGTCACCAAGTCGTTCTTCGGCACGGTAGCCGCGATGCTCGTCGCCGAAGGCGCGCTCGACCCGGGCGCGAAAGTCGCGAAGTATCTCCCCGAGCTCGCCGGCAGCGGGTTCGGCGACGCGACGGTCGCGCAGGTCCTCGACATGACCACCGCGATCGATTTCGTGGAGAACTACACGGGCGAGTCGCCGTCGATGGACACCTACCGGTACGCGACCGGCATGTGGCCTCGTCCGGATGGGCACGACGGACCGAAGTCCATCTTCACGTTCCTGCCCTCGGTCGCGAAGAAGGGCACACACGGTCCGGAGTTCCACTACCGCACGCCGAACGTCGACGTCGCCGGGTGGCTGATCGCGCGCGTCACGGGCAAGTCGCCGGCCGCGGTGTTGAGCGAGCGGATTTGGAGCCGAATCGGCGCCGAGGACGACGCCTATCTCGAGGTGGACCGCGACGGCGTGCCGCTAATCGGCAGCAGCTTGAACGCGCGGCTACGCGATCTCGCGCGCTTCGGCGAGCTCATGCGCCTCGGCGGCAAGCTCAACGGCCAACAAATCGTGCCCACGGCCGTCGTGGACGAGATCCGCCGCGGCGCGAGCCGCGAAGCATTCGTCGCGGGCAACTATCCGACGCTGCCGGGCTGGAGCTACCACGACTTCTGGTGGGTTTCGCACGACGATCACGGCGTGTACACGGCGCGCGGAATCCACGGCCAGGCGATCTACGTCGATCCGAAGGCCGAGATGGTGATCGCGCGCTTCGCGTCACATCCGCTGGCGGCGAACGTCAATCTCGATCCCACGTCGTTGCCGGCGTATCGCGCAATCGCGGAGCATCTGATGGCGCATCCGCAATGAGGCGTTGACGTAGGGGAGGGCTCCTGCTTCGTTGCTGGCCGGAGCTATTTCTCGAACGCCGAACCGACCGGGATCGTGCTGACGCGGTCCCCCGGGATTCGCAGAGGGAATATCGCGATCTTCTTGTCCTCTTCGAGAATCGCGTCCGCCTTGGGCGTGTCGTATTCCATCGGGCTCGGCGTGTCGGCCACCAGCGCCTTACGGAGCCCCGCCGCGTCGCCGGTCACGATCGCGATCTTCAAGTCCTGATACCGCAGATGCCGCTTGATGGCGGCGTTCACGTCCTCGAGCGTGAGCTCGTCCATCATGCGCCGGAAGCGCGTTAGGTGGCCCTCGGAGTCGAGCCCGAAGAACCGGTCGTCGACGGCGTAGCCGAGCCGCGCCGACGTGGTCTCGGCGAAGTGCAGCGAGTACTTCTTCAGGAACGCGCGCGTGAGCTCGAACTGCTCGCGCGTCATGCCGTTGTCGACCAGCTTCGCGACCTCGCGCAGCGCCGCGCGCAGCGCGAACTGCGCGTGTTTGTTGGGCAGCGTGCGCACCCAGATCTCGAACAACGGATAGCGGCGCGGCACGTTCACGGGCGGCATGTTGTGTGAGCCGCCGTTCGGAAACGGCTCGATGTACGAGTAGTCGCCGTAGTTCAGTCCGCGCTGCTCGCGGATCACGTTGAACAGATGGCTCGCCTGATTCCGGTGCTCGCCGAGCCACGAGTTCGCTATCCAGAGCGCGTAGTAGTCGCGCTCGCCGCGGTGCGCGTTCAGTGGAAAGCCCGCGCTGATCGACGCGTCCGCGCCGGGCTTGTCGATGATCAACAGCTCGCGGCCGCGGATCGGCGCGGGCGAGATTGCGGGCGGCGTCGGCGCCGCGCCGCGCGGCAACCGAGCCACCGCCGCGCGCAGCTTCGCGACGATCGCGTCGTCGAACCCGCCGCCGACGCCGACGAGCGCGGCCTGCGCGGTGAAGTGCTCGCGATAGAACTTGCGCACGTCGTCGAGCGCGATCGATCTCAGGCCTTGAACGGTGCCCTCGCTCGGATGCGCGTAGCGCGTACCGCGGAACACGAATTCCTCGAGCGCGGCCTTGCCGAGCTCCTCGTCGGACGAATAGCGCAGCGTGTTTTCGAGGTCGTTGATGGCGTCGGCCTGCACGCGCTCGAAGTCGGACTGCTCGAACCCCGGGCGTGCGAGCGCGTCGGCGAAGAGCTCGAGAAACGCGTCGACGTTGTCGCGGTGCGCGCGGCCGGTGAGCGTGGTGCGCTCGCGGTCGACGCGCACGTCGTAGGCGGCGGCGAGCGGGTAGAGCTTCTCGAGGATCATCTCGAGCGAGTTGGCCTCGGTGCCTGCATCCGCCAGCATCTCGCCGGCCAGGAACGCGAGCCCCTCCTTGCCCGGCGGATCGTTTTGCGAGCCCACCGCGAATTGCACGGCAAACGAGATCGTCGGATCGGCCGCGACCTTCAGCAACACCACATCGAGATCCTCTTATGGGCGCCGCGGCCGCAGCCGGCGAGCGCGACGTCATGATGGCACATCCGACTACGGAGGCGGCGGCGGCCGCGTCACTAGCGTGCCCGCAGCACTCCGACCGTGCGCCGCTGCGCGCTCAAGTAGCTCTGCGCGGCGGTCTGCACGTCGGCCGGCGTGATCGCGGCGTACGTCGCGTAAAGCGTGTCGACGCTGTCGAGGCCGCCGGAGAGCGCGATGAACTGCGCGAGCCCTGACGCCACGGCTTCCGGGGTCTGGAGCCCCATCAAGAATCCGTACTTGAGTCGGCGCTGCAGCGCCGCGAGGCGATCGGCCGCGGGGGGCGCGGCGCGGTATTCGGCTATCGTGGCGTCGATCGCGTCGAGCACGTAGTCCACTTTGTGGGGGTCTTTCACGCGCGTGGTGATGTCGAGGAGACCGGGGTCGCGGCTCGCGTCCGCGCCCGCGTCCAGGAGCTCGACCACCTGCTCGTCGAGCACGAGGCGGCGATACGCGTCGCTCGTCTCGCCGAACGCGAGCTCCGCGAGCAGGTCGGCCGCGACGCGCGTGCGGTCGGCCGGATCGAACGCGGGCACCTTGTACGCGACTTGCACGATCGGCAGCGTCTGGCCGTCGTACGCCACGTCGACTCGCCGCGCGGCGAGCTGCTCCGGCTCCGCCGGGATCCGCGGCGCCACGTAGCCGCGCTGCCAGCCGCCGTACTGCCGCTCGACGAGCGCGAACACGCGCTCGGGGTCGACGGCGCCCACGAAGAACAGCACCGTGTTCTCGGGTCGGTAGTAGCGTGCGAAGAACTCGCGCGAGTAGCCGTACATCGTGGGCATCGCGGCGATGTCGCGCTCGTAGCCGATCGTGGTGTGGCCGTACGGATGCTTCTCGAACGCCTTGTCCATCAGCGCCTCGTAGAGCGCGAACTCGGGCTCCGTGCGGTTCTTGCGGTACTCGCCGTAGACCGCGCCCGCCTCGGTTTGGAACGCGGGCTCGGCGTACGAGAGATGCTGAAAGCGGTCGGCCTCGAGCTCGACCACGCGCTCGAGGTCCTCGGCGGCCATCGAGATGTGATAAGCGGTGTGATCGTCGGTGGTGTAGGCGTTGCCGTCGGCGCCGAGAGACGTGAGGGTCCGCGCGTAGACGTCGGACGGGTAGCGTTCCGTGCCGCGGAACATCATGTGCTCGAAGAAGTGCGCGAAGCCCGAGCGTCCCGCCTCGTACTCGTCGCGCGAGCCCGTGCGCACGATCGACCAGAATGCCACCAGGCCTTCGCTCGGCATCGGCATCACGATGACCTCGAGGCCGTTGGCGAGCGTTCGCGTGCTGCTCGGGTACGGGATGATTCGGTTGCCGTTCACTTGCCTGCTCTCTGTGTGTTCCAGTCGAGGAGTCGCGGCGGAAAATAGGGACATGTTACTTTTTTCGGCGGCCACGTCGCGACAAAATCGCGCCGACGGGTCGTGTCTCACTTTGGCGGCGCGCTGCGGGTGACTGCGACGGACGTACCTCGAAGGGTCTTCCCGAGGAGCCCCAGGGATGGTCTTCCGGCGTGTCTCGGGAAGACCCTTCGAGGTGCGGCCGTCGCAGCGATAAGGCTAACGGCCAAAGTGAGACACGACCCGCCGATGTCGCCCCGAAAAAGTAACATGTTCCTATTTTTCGCTACCGCGAGACGCCGGCAACGCCGGCTTCCACGTCGAACGATGCGATGACGTGCGTCTTCGAATCGCGGCGCGCGACGTCGTCGACGGCGACGAGGTCCGCGTGCAGGCGCTCCGGCCGCACGGAAAGGCGCAAGTAGCCGCGGGCGTCGCTGCGCGCGAGGCGCACGTTCGGGTTCTCGGGCAGCCAGAGGTCGAAGTCCCGCTGCGGCCGCGCGGGTGAGGTGATCGACGTGGTGACGAGCTCGGTGGCGACGATCGGCGACGCGGGGTCCTGCGCACGCCGGTTCACGTCGTTGACGAGGAATGCGTGGATGTCGCCGGAGAGCACCACGGGGTTCGCGACCTTGCGCTCGGCCAAGAAGTCGACGAGCCGCGTGCGCGCGGCCGGATAGCCGTTCCAGCCGTCGGCCCAGTAGCGGAGATCTTCCTCGCCGCTCTGATCGAAGTGCGCGAACAGGGTTTGCTGGCCGAGCAGGTTCCAGCGCGTGCGGCTCGCGCCGAGCGCATCGAAGAGCCACGCCTCTTGGGCCGCGCCGAGCATCGTGCGCGTTTCGTCGTAGAGCTCGGCACACGGCTTCACGAGCGGCCCCGGGCCGCACGCCTGGTGAGATCGATACTGCCGGCCGTCGAGCATGGAGAGGCTCACGAGGTCGCCGAACGCGCGCCGCGCGTAGAGATGCTGGTACGCGCCGAGCGGCACGAGCCGCCGCGGCAACGGCAAGTGCTCGTAGTAGGCCTGGTACGCGGCGGCGCGGCGCGCGAGAAAGAGCTCGCCCACGTCTCCGTCGCCCTCGTCGTTCGCGTAGTCGTTCGCGACTTCGTGGTCGTCGGACGCCACCATCCACGGGCACGCCGCGTGCGCGGCCTGCAGATCCGGGTCGAGCTTGTAGATCGCGTAGCGGTGCCGGTAGTCGTCGAGTGTGTGCGCCTCGCTCGCGTCGTGGGTGCGCGCGCGCTCGATGCCCCGCTGCTCGTAGATGTAGTCGCCCACGTGCACGACGAGGTCGAGGGCGTCGCCCGCCATCGCGCGGTAAGCGGCGTAGTAGCCGTATTCGTAGTATTGGCACGAGGCGACCGCGAGCTTCATTTCGGCCGCGGCCGCGGCCGCGGCCGCGGCCGCGCCGGGTGCCGGCGCGGTGCGCGTGCGGCCGACGGGGCTGCGCGCGCCGCCGCTCGTGAAGCGATACCAGTAGTCGCGCGCGGGCGTAAGACCCGTAGCCTCCACATGCACCGAGTGTGCCCAGTCCGGCGTCGCGTACGCGGTGCCGCGCCGACGGATCTTGCGGAACGAGTCGTCGTCCGCGATCTCCCAGTCGACCGCGACCGGCGCGTCCGGCAGCCCGCCGCCGGGCACGAGCGGCTCGGGCGCGAGCCGTGTCCAGAGCACGACGGCGTTCGGCTCGGGGTAGCCCGACGCAACGCCGAGCGTGAAAGGGCTGACCGCGAACGTAGGCTCCGCGGCCCGCGTCGCCCGCGGCCGCAGCACGCCGGCCGCGGCGAGCCCGAGACCGGCGCCGAGCAGGTTGCGCCGCGAGTACCTCACGCGAGCTCCGAGGCGGTTACTATGGATGGCGCCATTGTAAACACGAATCTAGCTGCGGAACGTTGCGAGAGGATTGCATGACGAAGGGCCGGACGGACATGGGCTCGCTCGCCGGTGTCAGACACCAAGGGTGTCAGATACCGTGAGCGACGAAGTCCCGTACGAGCACCTCACGCCCGACGTCATCATGACGGCGGTCGAGCGCTGCGGCTTCGAGTGCACGGGCAGCATTCTCGGGCTCGCGAGCTACGAGAACCGCGTCTATCAGATCGGCACGGCCGACGGCTTCGTGGTCACGAAGTTCTACCGCCCCGGCCGCTGGTCCGACGATGCGATCCTCGAGGAGCACGAGTTCGCGCTCGAGCTCGCGGGTGCGGAGGTGCCCGTCGTGCCGCCGCTCGTGCACGACGGCGAGACGCTACACGAGCACGACGACTATCGCTACGCCGTCTACGAGCGGCGCGGCGGCCGCTGGCCCGAGCTCGGCACCAAGGACGACCGCGTCTGGATGGGCCGCTTCTTGGGTAGGCTGCACGCGATCGGCGCCGCGCGCCGCTTCGCCGTGCGCGCCGCGCTGTCGCGCGAGGAGCTCGGCCGCCGTTCCGTCGAGGAGCTGCTCGACAGCGACTGGATCCCGCAGCACCTCGTGGACAGCTACGAGAGCGTCACGAGCCAGCTCTTGGACTCGATCGACGCCGCGTTCGACGAGGTGGGCGCGTATCGCTCGCTGCGCATTCACGGCGACTGCCACCGCGGCAACGTGCTCTGGACCGACGAGGGCCCGCACTTCGTCGACCTCGACGACTGCGTGACCGGCCCGGCCGTGCAGGACCTCTGGCTGTTCCTCGCGGGCGGCCGCGACGAGATGGAGGCGCAGCTCGGCGACCTGCTCGAAGGCTACGGCCAGTTCGCGGACTTCGACTACCGCGAGCTCAGGCTCGTCGAAGCCCTGCGCGCGCTTCGGCTCATGCACTATACGGCGTGGATCACGCGCCGCTGGCACGATCCCGCCTTTCCGCGCGCGTTCCCCTGGCTCGCCGAGCCGCGCTACTGGGAGCAGCACGTCCAGTCGCTGCTCGAGCAGCGCGCGGCGCTCGACGACCCGCCGCTCTCCGTGCAGATCTAGGGTCAGACCCAAGGGACAGGCGAGTTCCGCAATCGGGACGGCGCGTGCGTTCGCGGGACGTTGCCGTCCGCCGCTTCGGCCGCCGTCGCCGTGAATTCCCCGGGGTTACGCGCGCCCGCCGGTTGGCACGGTAGTTGGAGAGACCCTTCCCAGGATCTGCTAGGAATCAGCGTATGAACGTCCTCACGCGCCCGCTGCGCGGTCTCATCAAACGGCCCGGACTTCCCCTCGCGATGATCGCGATGTTGTCGCTCGGCATCGGCGCGACCACCGCGATCTTCTCCGTGTTCCACCAAGTGCTCGTGCGGCCGCTTCCCGTGCCCGACCCCGAGCGCCTCGTGAACTTCGGTGCCCCGGGGCCGAAGGGGGGTCGCACCTCGAGCAGCGCCGCCGGCAGCAGCGAGCAGATCTTCAGCTATCCGATGTACCGCGATCTCGCGGAGCGGCAGCAAGTGTTCACAGGGGTAGCCGCGCAGCGGGACTTTCGCGCCAGCCTCGCGGGCCAAGGGTCCGCGCGCATGGCAAACGGCATCCTCGTGTCGGGCAGCTACTTCTCGGTGCTGGGCCTCGAGCCAGCGGCTGGCCGGCTCATCGGGCCGGACGACGAGCCCAAGATCGGCGAGGGAGCGGTCGCGGTGCTGAGCTACGACTACTGGCAAAGCGGGCTCGGCGGAGCGCCCGATGCCATCGGCCGCCGGCTCACCGTCAACGGCCACGAGCTCACGATCGTCGGCGTGGCGCCGAAGGGCTTCGAGGGCACGATCTTGGGCTTCAAGCCTCAGGTCTTCGTCCCGCTGACGCTCCGGTGGCTGATGGAGCCGCAGAGGGTTCGCGACGAGGAGGACCGGCGGGCCTACTGGATCTATCTGTTCGCGCGGCTCAAACCCGGCGTCGCGCCCGAGCAGGCATCGGCCACCCTCAACGTGCAGTATTCCGCCATCCTCAACGACGTGGAAGCGCCGCTCAACGCCGGCGACCTGTCGCCCGACGCGCTCGCGCAATTCCGCAAGCGTCAGATCACGCTCGACCCGGGCGCACGAGGCCGCAGCCAGCTCACATCCGGCGCGGACCGGCCGCTCGAGCTGTTGCTCGGCATCACCGCGCTCGTGCTGCTCATCGTGTGCTTCAACGTGGCGAATCTACTGCTCGCGCGCGGCGTCGCGCGTGCGGGCGAGCTCGCGGTGCGCGCATCGATCGGGGCGAGCCGGCTCCGTCTCGTGCTCGAGTCGTTGCTCGACGCGGCCGTGCCGGCTGCCATCGGGGCAGCGTTGAGCGTGCCCGTGGCGGCCTTCACGTTGCGCGTGATCGGAACCCTGATTCCGGCCGACCTCGCCGAGAGCCTCGCGCTGCGCGTGAACGCCACCGCGTTGTTCTTCGCCATGGGAGTGTCGCTGGCCGCCGTGCTGCTGTTAGCGGCCGCCCCGGCCGCGCAGGCGTCGCGCACCGATCCCGCCGGCGCTATGAAGGGCCACGCGGCGCAATCGCTGGGCGTCCGCGGCACGGCGCGTCTGCGCGGGGTGCTCGCGACCGTCCAGGTCGCGTTCTCGATGCTGCTGCTCGTGACCGCCGGCCTGTTCGCTCGCAGTCTCGCGAACGTGGCGAGCGTCGATCTCGGAGTGAGCACCGATTCGATCGTCACGTTCACTTTGGCGCCGCGCTTGAGCGGCGCGACGCCCGAGAGCGCGCGAGCGACGTTTGCGCTCGTCGAAGAGCGGCTCGCGGCGCAGCCCGGCGTGATGAGCGTGGGTGCGGCCCGGATTGCGCTGCTCACGGGCCGCGGCGCGAGCGCCCGGGTGACCTTCGACGGCGTGGACGCGCTCCCGGACAGCACCCTGTCCGTGCTCACGAACGACGTCAACGCGGACTTCTTCGACACCGTGTCCATCCCGCTGCTGGCGGGCCGAAGGTTGACCGTTGCCGACGAGCAGGGCGCGCCGCTCGTCGCCGTCGTCAACGAGAGCTTCGTGAGGCAGTACGCGCTCGGCGCCGACGCGCTCGGCAAACGCTTCTCGACCGGCGCGGGGTCCACGGGCATCGAGATCGTCGGAATCGTGCAGGACGCGCGGTACCGCCGGGTGAAGGCCGACGTGCCCGCGCAGATTTTCACGTCGTACCGGCAGAACCCGAATCTCGACGGGCTCACGTTCTACGTGCGCGGCGCCGCCGGCACGGACGCGTTGCTGCGGATGATTCCGCGCGTGGTCACGGAGATCGACCCCGGCGTCGCCGTCGGCAGTCTCACGACTTTCGACGCGCAAGTCGACGACAACGTGTTTCTAGATCGTCTCACGGCGACGCTCGCCACCGGGTTCGCGTCGCTCGCGACCTTGCTCGCGGCCCTCGGCTTATACGGCGTGCTCGCTTACGGCGTCGCGCAACGCACGCGCGAGCTCGGATTGCGGTTGGCGCTCGGCGCCACGCCGCGGCGGCTGCGCGGGCTCGTGGTCAAGCAGGTTGCCGCGATGACCTTGATCGGCGCCGCGCTGGGGCTCTCCGCGGCGCTCGCGCTCGGCCGGTTTGCCGAGTCGCTGCTGTTCGGACTGTCGGCGCGCGATCCCCTTGCGATCGTCGCGGCGTCGGTCGCCTTGACGCTCGTCGCGTTGGGCGCCGCCTATCTGCCGGCACGGCGCGCTACGGCCGTCGATCCGCTCGTCGCATTGCGCCACGACTAGCGAAAAAATAGGGACATGTTGCCTTTTCGGCTGCGCCGGGCGGTTCCTTCGAGCGTCACTCCGAAAAAGCGCATGTCCCTATTTTTCGACGGGGGGTATGATCCGCGGGTGAGCGCGCGCTAGGGGAGAGCTGCGATGGCCCACGAGCTGATCGGCAAGGATTTCACACCGCCCGACATTCAAGCGAAGGTCACCGGCAAGGCGAAGTACGCCGAGGACTTCCGCGTCGACGGCATGGTGTTCTGCAAGCTGCTGACGAGCCCGATGCCGCACGCGCGCGTCAAGCGGCTCGACACGGCCAAGGCGCTCGCGCTGCCCGGGGTGCTCGGCGTGCTCACCGCCGACGAGGTCGAGAAGTTCCCCGAGCCCCAGGACCCGATCCTCACCAACGAGCCGCTGTTCGTCGGCCAGCCGATCCTCGCGATCGCCGCCGAGAGCGAGGAGATCGCGGCCAACGCGCTCGAGCTCGTCGACATCGAGTACGAGGAGCTGCCGTTCTGCGTCGACCCGCTTGCGAGCCTGTACCCCGGCGGACCGGAGGCGCGCACCAACGGCAACGTCGCGAACGCCGGCATCGACCTGAAAAGCGTCAAGTGGACGGCCCGCGATTTCGCGGCCGCCGCCGAGGGCCAGTTGCCCGAAGGCGAGCCCGTGACGCAGTGGTCGTACGGCGACATCGACTTAGGGTTGGCGGCCGCGAAGCTCGTGCTCGACGAGACGTTCGTCACCGCGGGCCTGTCGCATCACTCGATGGAGCCGCGCAGCGCGCTCGCGTATTGGCAGAACGGTAAGTGCCATCTGCACGCGTCGTCGCAGAGCCAGAGCGTGCCGGTGCCGGGCATCGCGCGCTTCATCGGCATCCAGCCCGCCGACCTCGTGTTCGTCGCGGAGTTCTGCGGCGGCGGCTTCGGCTCCAAAGGGGGCGCCTATCCAATCGTCGCCGTGCCGGCGCTGCTCTCGAAGAAGATCAGCAGGCCGGTGATGATGCGGATCGCGCGCCACGAGGAGTACTACCTGGGCTCTGCGCGCGCCGGCTTCCAAGGCCGCGTGAAGATCGGCTTCCGCGCCGACGGCCGCGTGACGGCGGTGGACCTCTACATCGTGCAGGAGAACGGCCCGAACTCGGGCTTCGGCGACTGGCTGTCGGCGGCGGAGGCGGTGTCGCTCGTCTACCAGCCGCCCGCGATGCGCTTCCGCGGCGTGCCCGTGCTCACGAACACGCCGCCGCGCGGGCCGCAGCGCGGTCCCGGCCAGAACCAGATCGCGGCCGCGATCGAGCCGCTCATCGACAAGGCGGCGCGCCAGCTCGGCGTCGACCGCGTCGCGATTCGGCGCATCAACGCGCCGGACGACGCCGCGAAAGTCGGCTCGATGCAGGGCGGAGTCACGAGCGCGCATTTGCGCGAGGCGCTCGAGCAGGGTGAGGAGAAGTTCGAGTGGCAGCGCCGGCTCGCGCGCAGCGGGCAGCGCACCGGATCGAAAGTCGTGGGTCTCGGCGTGGGCTCCGCGTATCACCCGGCCGGAGGCAACGGGTTCGACGGCCTCGTGCGGCTCGCGCCGGACGGCAAGCTGTACATCCACACGGGCGTCGGCAACCTGGGCACTTATTCGCACACGGTCACCTCGCGCGTGTCGGCCGAGGTGCTCAAGATGAGCTGGGAGAACTGCGAGGTCGTGCGCGGCGACAGCAGCAAGCACCTACCCTGGAACAACGGCCAGTTCGGCAGCAACACATCGTTCACGATGACGCGCACGAACTTCGCGGCCGCGACGGACGCCGTCGCGAAGCTCAAGGAGATCGCCGCGCAGGATCTCGGCGGCGCGCCCGAGGACTACGAGATCGGCGACGAGACCGTGTTCTCGCGCGCCGATCCCGCGAAGAAGCTCACGTACGCGGCCGCCGCGCAGCGCGCGATCGACCTCGGCGGCAAGTTCGACGGCCACGAGCTGCCGAGCGACCTCAACGTGATGACCAAGGCGTCCGCCGGGGCGCTCGCGGGCACGGGGCTCGTCGGCGTCGCGAAGGACAACATCCCGCGCACGGGCACGGTGCCGGCGCTCGCGGCCGGGTTCATGGAGATCGAGCTCGACACGGAGACAGGCAAGATCACGAT
>Ga0137409_10001329_pt1 | contig 26748 bp, 20 predicted proteins | sample CZODoug1_16funga_FD_122059 | JGI IMG/M metagenome (GOLD analysis project Ga0137409, IMG submission 122059) | Vadose zone soil fungal communities from Angelo Coast Range Reserve, California, USA - CZODoug1_16fungal (Hybrid Assembly) | ecosystem: Environmental > Terrestrial > Soil > Vadose zone...
TACGACTGGGCAAAGTTCGGCTGGATCGGCAGCTCGGACAAATCCGACTACCTTCTCTATATGCGCGCCGATCTGCCTTACAAAACTTTGGCCGACGTGCGCAAAGCCAAGGAACCGCCCAAATGCGGCTCGACGGGAGCGGGAAGTTCAGGCAGTTACATGCCGAAGCTGCTGGAAGAAACGTTGGGAACGAAATTTACCATTGTTGCGGGATACCAGGGCGGCGTAGGCGCTGGGCCGGTGCTGTGGGCGGTGTCCCCAACGAAATTTACCATTGTTGCGGGATACCAGGGCGGCGGTGAGATCGATCTCGCGGTCGAGCGCGGTGAAATTCATTGCCGTGCCTTTACGATTCAGGCCTATCATGCCCGCGAGCCGTATCACACTTGGCGCAAAAAAAACTTCGCGCGCATCCTGATGCAAACCGGCCAAACGCGAGATCCGCGTTTGGCTGACGTGCCAACCCTGCGCGAGCTGATGGACGAGCACAAGACGCCTGAAGCAGATCGGCGCATGGTCCCGATGGTACTTGCCGCAACTGATTTCGGGCGCCCTATTGTCGCCCCGCCGGGCATTCCCGCGGATCGCCTGAAAATTTTTCGCGAAGCGTTTCTCAAAACCATGAAAGACCCGGAGCTCCTAGCGGAAGCGAAACGAAAGAACTTCGATATCACTCCATCCACGGGCGAAGAGCTGGAAGCGTTGGCAAAAGTCGTTATGGCCCAGCCGCCGGAGACCGTAGAGCGGGTCAAGATTTTAATGGAGCAGTAGTCCCCGCATCGAAGCATCGATGACAGTGTTAACGCGTCCAGGATATAACCTAATCATCTGAATCAGAAAGCGAGATATCCATGAGCGAAAACTCCACAACTCAGTCCCGTTATATCAAGTCTTATGAAATCCGCCGCGCCTATCAAGGCGGCGTTCAATACCCGCCCGCGATTAGCGGCGTCCAGGGCGCCAGCGACATCCCGACGCTGTACGACCTGCTGCCCGGCTACCTGCACATGCCGCGCGCCCGCGAGGAGGAGCTCACGCTCGAGCGCTACGTCGACTCGGGCGGCGCCCGGCGGGGCTGGTGGGTGCACTTCCCGAAGTACATCGTCTCGCTGCTGAAGGCCTGGTACGGGGAGGCCGCGACCCGGGAGAACGACTTCGGGTTCGCCTGGCTGCCGCAGCTCACCGGGAACCATTCGCACATGACGACCGTCGCCGACATGGCCGACGGCAAGCTGAAAGGCTACTTCGTCATGGGGGAGAACCCGGCCGTCGGCTCGATGAACGGCGCGCTCCACCGCAAGGGCCTGCGCAAGCTCGACTGGCTGGTGGTGCGCGACTTCCCCTTGAACGAGACCGCGGAATTCTGGCGAACGGCCCCCGAGATCGCCCGCGGCGAGGTGAGGACCGAGGACATCCAGACCGAGGTGTTCTTCTTCCCCGCCGCGACGCACACCGAGAAGGACGGCTCGTTCACCAACACGCAGCGCATGCTGCAGTGGCACCACAAAGCCATCGAGGCGCCTGGCGACTGCCGCAGCGAGCTCTGGTTCGCGTACCACCTGGGCAAGCGGCTGAAGGCGATGTACGCGGGCTCGTCGCTCGAGCGGGACCGCGGCTTCCAGGCGCTCACCTGGGAGTATCCGGTGCTCGGCCCGCACGCCGAGCTGGACACCGAGGCGGTGGTGAAGGAGGTCAGCGGGTTCACCGTCGCCGACGGAAAGCCCGTCCCCGGGTTCACCAAGCTGGCCGACGACGGCTCCACCGCGTGCGGCTGCTGGATCTACTCCGGCGTCTACGCCGAGGGGGTGAACCAGGCCGCGCGCCGCAAGCCGCGGTCGCAGCAGACCTGGGTCGCTCCGGAGTGGGGCTGGGCGTGGCCGGCGAACCGGCGGCTGCTCTACAACCGCGCTTCCGCCGATCCCGAGGGGAAGCCCTGGTCGGAGCGCAAGCGTTACGTCTGGTGGGACGAGGCGCAGAAGCGCTGGAGCGGGTACGACGTGCCCGACTTCGTCGCCGATCGGCCGCCCTCTTATCGGCCCTCGCCGGACGCGCGCGGGCTGGCGGCCATCTCGGGGATCGATCCGTTCATCATGCAGGCCGACGGGAAGGGCTGGCTCTTCGCTCCTTCCGGCCTCCTCGACGGCCCGCTGCCGAGTCATTACGAGCCGCTCGAGTCGGTGATCCCCAATCCCATCTACCCCGAGCAGCAGTGCAACCCGGCCCGGGACGAGTATCCGCGCAGGGACAATCCCTACCACCTGCCCTACGACGATCCACGCTTCCCGTACGTGCTCACCACCTACCGCCTGACGGAGCACCACACCGCGGGCGGCATGTCGCGCTGGCTCTCCTGGCTGTGCGAGCTGCAGCCGGAGATGTTCTGCGAGATCTCCCGCGAGCTGGCGCGGGAGAGGGGCGTCGAGAACGGCGGCTGGGTGACGATCAGGACGGCGCGCGCCGAGATCGAGTGCCGGGCGCTGGTGACCGATCGGTTCAAGCCGATGCGCGCCAAAGGCCGCGTGGTCCACACCATCGGCCTGCCGTACCACTGGAGCTACGTCGGGCGCGTGACGGGCGATCCGGCCAACGAGCTGATCGCCATGGTGGCCGACCCCAACGTCTCCATCCAGGAATCGAAGGCGTTCACCGGCAACCTCTTCGCCGGCCGCCTCTCCTTCGGCCGCAGGGCGGCGACCGACGGCGTCGAGCTGCGGCAGCCCGAGCCGTCCCGCGAGCAGCCGCGCGACAAGCCCGGCGTCCAGAGCCCGCTGCGCATCCCCTCCCAGGAACCGCCGAGGTGACCATGGGCCAGATGGGATTCTTCACCGACACCACGCTCTGCATCGGCTGCAAGGCGTGCGAGGTCGCGTGCAAGCAATGGAACCAGCTCCCCGACGACGGCTTCCGCCTGACCGGGATGAGCTTCGACAACACCGGCCAGCTGGGCGCTTCCACCTGGCGGCACGTCGCCTTCATCGAGCGCCCCGAGGCGCTGCCCGGCCAGGGTTCGCCGCTCGACGGCGCCCAGCTCGCGGACGGCGCGTTCTCCTGGCTGATGATGAGCGACGTCTGCAAGCACTGCGAGCGCGCCGGCTGCCTGGAAGCGTGCCCCACCGGCGCCATCCTGCGCACCGAGTTCGGGTCGATCTACGTCCAGCCGGACGTCTGCAACGGATGCGGGTACTGCGTGACGGCGTGCCCGTTCGGCGTGATCGACCGTCGCACGGACGACGGGCGGGCCTGGAAGTGCACCCTCTGCTACGACCGGCTCAAGGAGGATCTGGTCCCGGCTTGTGCCAAGGCCTGCCCGACCGCGTCGATCCAGTTCGGCGAGATCGGCGAGCTGAAGGAGCGGGCCCGGCAGCGCGTCGACCACCTGCACGAGCGCGGCGTGGGCCAGGCGTACCTCTACGGAGCCGACGCGGCGAACCAACCCGGCACCGAGGGATTGCACGCCTTCTTCCTGCTCTGCGACGTGCCCGAGAAGTACAACCTGCCGCCGGACCCGGTCGTCCCGACCAAGAAGCTCGGCGAAAGCTGGCGCGCGATGGCGTGGGGCGTCGCCGGCCTGGCGGCGCTGGCGGTGGGCTCGGTGCTCTCCGCTCGGAGCGGTCCATGATGCGGCGGCCTGACGAGCAAGCGCGACGGCCGGACGAGGAGGTGCGGCGGCCGGGCGAGGAAGTGCGCGAGACGATCCCCCCGGTGGACGGCCGCAACATCGACCCGGAGGTCGGCGCCCTGATGGGGGAAGGCGCGCTCCAGCGCGTGCGCGACGTCAACGCGCCCCCGCACGGCGAGGCCAGCTGGATCGGTCCGCCGCCTTCGGACGTGCCGGACACGCCGGTGCCCACCTACTACGGAGTCCCCGCCCTCAAGGAGCCGGTCTGGAAGGGGTACATCCCCGGGTACTTCTACGTCGGAGGAGTCTCCGGGGCGTGCGCGGCGCTGGGAGCCGCGGCCGAGTTGATGGACGGCCGCGCCATGGCTTCCCTGTCGCGACGCTGCCATCTGGTGGCGGCCGGGGGCAGCATCGGCAGCGCGGCGCTGCTCATCGCGGACCTCGGACGCCCCGCGCGCTTCCTCAACATGCTGCGCGTCTTCCGGCCCTCGTCGCCCATGAACGTCGGCACCTGGATCCTCTCCGCTTTCGGCGCTTGCGCCGGGCTCGCCGCGCTGCCGTCGATCGTGCCTGTCCCGAGGACCGTGCGCCGGATGGCGGATGTCGCCTCGGTCGGCGCAGGGATCTTCGGGCTGCCTCTGACCGCCTACACGGGCGTCCTGCTCGCCGGGTCCGCGGTCCCCCTCTGGCAGGGCGCGCGCCGCGTGATGCCGATCCTGTTCGCCTGCTCGGCCGCGGCCTCCGCCGCTTCGCTGCTCGATCTGTTCCCGGCGCGCGGCCGCGCGTCAGTGGCCGTGCACCGCTTCGGCGCTGCGGCGAAGGTGGCCGAGGTGGCGCTGACGGTCGCGCTCGAGCGGCAGGTCGCCGCCGTGCCCCGGGTCGCCGCGCCTCTGCGCACCGGCGTCACCGGAGGCCTGTGGCGCGCGGCGCAGGGGCTGCTCGCCGCCAGCTTGGTGACGTCGCTGATCCCCGGGTGGCATAAGCGCCTCCGCATCTTCGGTGCGTTGCTCGGCACCGCCGGGGCCGTCGCGCTGCGCTTCGCGCTGCTCGACGGCGGGCGCCGCTCCGCCCGCGACCCGGTCGCCACCTTCGAGCAACAGCGCGCCGGCCGCGGGGCCCGCGAGGTGCCCGAGCTGGAATCGCCGCGCCGGCATCCCGAGTCGGAGCGCTCCGGCGCTGCCGCCAGCGGCGAGGGCGGGTTCGAGCTGACCGACCGCGGGCAGCACGCCTGAGGAGGACGCCATGACCAGGAACCGCTGGGCCATCGCCATCGCCGGCACCGTCTTGATGGCCTGCCTCGGCACGGTCTATTCGTGGAGCATCTTCACCCAGCCACTGATCGCCGGCTTCGGCTGGTCCACCACGACCACCACCTGGACGTTCGCGATCGCCATCTTCTTCCTCGGCATCGGCGCCGTCATCGGCGGCCGCTGGCAGGACCGCGCAGGCCCGCGCGTCGTCGCCGTCATCGGCGTGGTGGTGTGGGGCCTGGGCAACATCCTGGCGGGGCTCGGGACGGCACGACTGGGCGCGTGGTGGATCTACCTGACGTACGGAGTGATGGGCGGCCTGGGTCTCGGGCTCGCCTACATCACGCCGGTCGCGGCGGTGACCAAATGGTTCCCCGACAAGCGGGGCCTGGGCAGCGGGATGGTGGTGATGGGCTTCGGCCTGGGCGCGTTCTTCTACAACAACATCGTCAAGACGATCCCCTCGTTCTCGAGGGCGACGCGCGAGGCGGCAGCGGTGCTGTCGGCCAAGGCGCGTGGAGCGGCCGCCCTGCTCTCCCCCGAAAGCGTGCAAGCGGTGATGAGCGTGTTCCTCGTCTCCGGGATCGTCTACCTCGTCCTGGGCGGCCTCTGCGCCTCGCTCATCCGCAACCCGCCGCCGGATTACCAGCTCGCCCCGGCTGCCGCCGCCGCGGCCACGACGGCGGCCCCGAAACGGCGGGAGCTCACGCCGGCCGAGGCGGCGCGGACCTGGCAGTTCTACGCGCTCTGGCTGATGCTCTTCCTCAACGTCACCGCCGGCATCCTCTTCATCTCCAACGCCGTGCCGATCATGCGCGAGCTGACCGGCGTGCCTCCCGAGAGGGCGCTCTCCATCTACGGGTTCATCGCGGTGTTCAACGGGCTCGGGCGCTTCTTCTGGGGGACGGTGTCGGATCGCATCGGCCGCAACATGGCTTATCTGATGATCTTCCTCCTGCAGGTCGTGATTTTCTTCGTGGTGGGAGGCATCCACTCCATCCTGCTCGTCTCGGTCCTCTTCGCCATCGTGCTGCTCTGCTACGGCGGCGGCTTCGGGACGATGCCGTCGTTCGTGGCCGACTACTTCGGCACCAAGTACTTGGGTCTCATCTACGGCCGGATCCTGCTCGCCTGGGGCGTGGGCGGGATCGTGGGACCGATCTTCGCGGCGGTGGTCAAGGACCACACCGGATCGTTCCACGAGGCCCTGCCGGTCATCGGCGTGGTGCTGCTGATCGCCGCCATCCTGCCCATCGTCACCCGGCCGCCAGGCGAGGCTCCGCGCGGCCTCTTCGCGCGGCCGGCGCGGGCCCAGTGAACGCGCTCCCGTCAGGGGGGGAGGTTCTGCTCCCTTTGGGCCGCCGGAACGATGGTGGGCGATGGATCCGTCTGCGGCGCGGTGACCGGGACGATCTGGGGGATGATGGGCGTCCTGCTCTGCACCAGCGTCTCGACGCTGGTCGGACCGCCGCTCACGCACTTGTTGCCGCTGAAGGTCTGCTCGCAGTGCTCGTTCGCGCCGCACTCGCCCCCGCACGGCAGCGGCTCGCACAGCCCCTTGGCGGGATTGCAGGTGGTCCCGGCGGTGCAGATGGCGATGCATCCACCCGCCGCGCGCTCGACCGCGGCGGCGCCGATCGCGACCGCGCTGACGGTGGCGGCCCCCGCCACGGTGTTCGAGCCGCCGGTCTTGCAGGCGGCTAGCAGGGCGAAGATGCAAAGCGCGCGTGGGAGAGACATCCGGGACCTCCCTCGCGCCCTGTCTAACGCGTCAACGCTCGCTTCGCACCTCGCTGCTCTGGACGACCTCGACCCCTCCGTTTCTCGCCTGGTCGAGCGCCCGCGCCACGTCCCCGGGGCGCAACTCCACGCCGCGGCTGCCGTCCTGGACCAGGAAGGTGCGGAAGCCAAGCCGGACCGCGTCCAGGGCAGTGAACTTCACGCAGTAGTCCGTGGCCAGGCCCAGTACGTACACGTCGGTAGCCCCCCGTCCGCGGAGGTAATCTGAAAGGCCAGTCGATTTCCGCTGCCCGTTGTCGAAGAAACCGCTGTAGCTGTCGATGGCCGGATCGGTGCCTTTGCGCAGGATGGCCTCGACGCGGTTCATCTCCAGGCCCGGAGCGAACGCCGCCCCCGGGGTTCCCTGGACGCAATGGTCGGGCCAGAGCACCTGCGGCAGCCCGGCCAGCTCGGCGAGCTCCCCCGGCTTGCGCCCCGGACGCGTGGAGGCAAAGCTGCCGTGCCCCGGCGGATGCCAGTCCTGGGTGGCGACCACCAGGTCGAAGCCCGGCTGCAGCCGGTTGGCCACCGGCACCACCTCGTCCCCGTGGGGCACGCCCAGGGCCCCGCCCGGCAGGAAGTCATTCTGGATGTCGACCAGGATCAGCGCGCGCACGAGCCGTTTGGTATCAACGCGCGCAGACCGGCGCCAGCAGCAGGTGGCTCTTGCTATAAGGGCCCCATGCTAGCCGTGGCCGCGGCGATCGCGGCAGTCGCCGCCGTATTCGGCGGCGCTGCGCTTTTCCCTGGTGCGGCCATAGGAGCTGCCTCACCCATGCACGGACGCCACGGCAACCCCGAGGATCTGGACTCCTACATCGCGAAGATGGAGGACCCGTCCCGCGCGGAATGGCAGAAGCCGGATCAGGTGGTGCGGGCGCTCGGGCTGCGCCCCGGGCAGATCGCCTGCGACATCGGCGCCGGCCCGGGGTACTTCACCTTTCCCGTCGCCCGGGTGGTGGCCGAGGCCGGCCACGTCTACGCCGTCGACGTCGAGCCACGCATGCTGGAGGGGCTGCGCAAGCGGCTGCGGAAGACCAGCCTGCGCAACGTGACCCCGGTGCTCGCGCTCGAGGACGATCCGCTCCTGCCCGCCGGCGCCTGCGATCTGATCCTGATCGTCGACACCTACCACCACTTCCCTAGCGGCCCGGCGTACCTGCGCCGCCTGGCACGCTCGCTGCGCCCCGGCGGGCGGTTGGTGAACATCGATTTCCACAAGCGCGAGCTTCCGGTCGGCCCTCCGCCCGAGCACAAGCTGACCCGAGAGGAGTTCCTGGCGCAGGCACACGCGGCCGGGCTCTCGCTCGCCCTGGAGCACACCTTCCTTCCGTACCAATACTTCCTGGTGCTCGAGCCCCGCCGGAACTAACCTCCTTCGGGCTGGACATCGGGGCAAGGATGGGCCGCTACCAGGATCGCAGGCACGCCGGGCGCGTGCTCGCCGAAGCGCTCCGGAAGTATGCGGGCAGGCGGGACGTGGTGGTGCTCGCGCTGCCGCGCGGCGGCGTCCCGGTCGCTTACGAGGTCGCCACCCGTCTCGGCGCGCCCCTGGACGTCTTCGTCGTCCGCAAGCTCGGCGTGCCGGGGCACGAGGAGTACGCGATGGGAGCGATCGCTTCGGGCGGCGCGATCGTCCTCGATCGTGCCGCGATCCAGGGCCTGGGCATCCCCTTGAGCGCGGTCGAGGCGGCGATCGCCCGGGAGCAAGCCGAGCTCGCCCGGCGCGAGGAGCTGTATCGCGGAGGACGTCCGCCGCTGGACGTGACGGGCAAGGTCGCCATCCTGATCGACGACGGCCTCGCCACCGGCTCGACGATGCGGGCGGCGGTCGCCGGCCTCCGCGAGCGCGGCGCCCGGAGCATCGTGGTCGCGGTCCCCATCGCCTCGCCGGAGACCTGCCAGGAGTTGGCCGGCGAGGTGGACGAGGTCGTCTGCGCGGCCACTCCCGAGCCGTTCATCGCCGTCGGCCTCTGGTACGAGAACTTCGAGCAGACGAGCGACGAGGAAGTCCGCCAGCTCTTGCAGGCAGCCGAGCGAGAACAGGCAGCGCGCGAGCACGGAGCCGCTCCGGCGCAAGGACCGCCACAGGCCTGAAAGCACCGCGCCGCCCGATCGGCGGCGGCTGGGAGAAATCGTCCATGGCGAATCCAGAGGAGATCCTGATCGACGCGATCGCGGAAACGGTACGGCCGATGGCGGGCGCCGCCAACGACTTCGATCCCATCCTCGAGCTCGCCGAAAATGCGCGCGTCGTGCTCATCGGCGAGGCCTCGCACGGCACCGACGAGTTCTACGAGCGGCGCGCCGAATTGACCAAGCGGCTGATCGTCGAGAAGGGCTTCCGCGGCGTCGCCGCCGAGGCGGACTTCCCCGACGCGTGGCGGGTGAACCGCTTCGTGCGGGGCACCGGAAGCGACGCCGAGGCGGTCGACGCGCTGGCGGACTTCAAGCGCTTCCCCTCCTGGATGTGGCGCAACGCCGACGTGCTCGATTTCGTCGGCTGGCTGCGCGAGCACAACGAGCGCATCGCAGATGCGTCCGCGAAGGCCGGCTTCTACGGCCTCGACCTCTACAGCCTGCACACCTCGATCGCCGCCGTCCTCGACTACCTCGACAAGGTGGACCCGGAGGCGGCGAAGCGCGCCCGGTACCGGTACGCCTGCTTCGAGCATTTCGGCGAGGACCCGCAGACGTACGGATACGCGACCTCCTTCGGCCTCTCGCCTGACTGCGAGCGGGAAGTCGTCAACCAGCTGGTCGAGATGCAGCGCCGCCGCGAGGAGCTGGCCGCCCGCGGCGGCGGCGACGACGACGAGCTCTTCGCGGCCGAGCAGAACGCGCGCGTGGCCAAGGACGCGGAGGAATACTACCGGGCGATGTTCGAGGGACGCGTCTCTTCCTGGAACCTGCGCGACACGCACATGGCCGAGACGCTCGACGCGCTGCTCGCGCACCTCGATCGGAAGGGCGGCCGCTCCAAGCTGGTCGTCTGGGCGCACAACTCGCACGTGGGCGATGCGCGCGCCACGCAGATGGGCGAGGCGGGCGAGATCAACATCGGCCAGCTCGCGCGCGAGCGGTACCCCGGACGAGCGCTGCTGGTGGGCTTCAGCACCTACACCGGGACGGTCACCGCCGCCTCCGAGTGGGGCGCTCCCGCTGAGCGGAAGCGCGTCCGTCCCGCGCTGCGGGACAGCTACGAGGCACTGTTCCACCGCACGGGCGCCCCGAGCTTCCTGCTGAACCTGAGGGAGCTCGGCGAGGCCGCCGGCGCGCTGCGCGAGCCGCGCCTGGAGAGGGCCATCGGAGTGATCTACCTGCCGGAGACCGAGCGCGTGAGTCACTACTTCCAGTCGCGCCTGCCCTCGCAGTTCGATCTATTGATGCATTTCGACGAGACCCGGGCGGTCGAGCCGCTGGAGCGGACCGCCGGATGGGTGCGGGGCGAGCTGCCGGAGACGTATCCGACCGGGATCTGACCCTTCAGCGACCGGTCCTCTCCGAGCCGGCCGGGCCCGACGGCGCGCGCGGAAGCCGCACGTGGAAGGTGCTCCCCTCTCCCGGCCTGCCGCTCGACTCCACCTGGATGGTCCCTCCGTGCTGCTCGACGATCCCCCGGCTGATGGCGAGGCCCAGGCCCAGTCCTCCCAGCGACGGCGCGTGCGCGCGCCCGAACCTCTCGAAGATCGTCTGCTGGTGCTCGCGGGGGACGCCCAGCCCGCGGTCTTTCACCGCGATGTGGACGGCGCCGCCGGTGGACTCGACGGCGATCTCGATCTCTCCTCCCTCGGGCGAGTAGCGGATCGCGTTGGAGAGGAGGTTCACCAGCACCTGGTCGATGCGGTCCCGATCGGCGAGGATCTGGAGCCGATCCGGCGCGCGGACGCGGATCGGATGCCGGTCGCCGGTCGGCTGCATGCGGCCGCGGGTCTCCTCGATCAGCCCGACCAGGTCGAACTCGGTAGGACTCAGCTCGAACCGTCCGCTCTCCAGCCGGTTCATGTCGAGGAGATCGCCGACCAGGCGCGCGAGGCGGTCGATCTGCCGCGAGATCACGCGGAGCGCGCGGGCGGTGCCCGCCTCGTTCTCCTGCTCTCCCAGCTGGTGCAGCGCGAGCTGCGCCTGCGCCTTGGCGGCGGCGAGCGGAGTCTGCAGCTCGTGCACCACCGAGGAGAAGAACACGTCCTTCACCTCGCTCTCGAGCGCCTGCTTGCGGATCTTCTCCCCGCGCACGAACAGATCGCAGAAGACGCGCACCTTGGCGCGCAGGATCTCCGGATCGATCGGCTTCAATAGATAGTCGACCGCACCGTGGGCGTACCCTTTGAAGACGTACGCCATCTCGCGGCTGAGCGCGGTGATGAAGATGATCGGGATGTGGCGCGTCTGCTCGCGCTGCTTGATCAGCTCCGCGGTCTGCAGCCCGTCGAGCCGGGGCATCTGCACGTCGAGCAGGATCACCGCGAACGTCTGGCGGAGCAGGTGCAGCAGCGCCTCCTCGCCGGAGCGCGCCTTGACCACGCGAATCTTGAGAGGCTTGAGCGTCCCTTCCAGCGCGAGGAGGTTCTCGGGCCGGTCGTCCACCAGGAGTACGCTGGGCACCAGCGGGTCGTCCGATTGCGGCACGGTCACCTCATCTCCGGGTCCACTTGAGCAGCAAGGCCATCAGCCCCTCCGGACCGATGGGTTTGGTGGTGAAATCCGAACAACCCGCCTCGAGGCACTGCTCGCGGTCGCCGGGCAATGCCTTGGCGGTCAAGGCAAGGATGGGCAGATCGGAAAGCCCCGGACGGCGGCGAATCTGCCGCGTGGCCTCGAGGCCGTCAATTGCCGGCATCATCACGTCCATCAGCACCAGGTCGATGCCCCGCTCGGAATCGAGCAGCTGGAAGCACTCGCGGGCGCCCTGGGCGGGAAGGACGCGGACCCCGAAGCGCTCGAGCAGGCTAGTGACCGCGGACAGGTTATGCACGTCGTCGTCGACGAGCAGCACCTTGCGCCCGCGCAGCTCTCCCGCCCTGGGGTCGAGGCGGCGCTCCCCGCCGGAGGCGCGCTCGAGGGGCCCGGGTTCGACCGCCGCGGGAAGCAGCAGGGGCACGTAAAGGGTGAAGGTGCTGCCCTGCCCGGGCGTGCTGCGCAGCCGGATCTCGCCGCCCAACAGGCGCGCCAGCTCGCGGCTGATGGTCAACCCCAGCCCGGTCCCGCCGAAGGTCCGGCTGGTGGAGGTGTCCGCCTGCTGGAAGGCCTCGAAGATCAGCTCGTGCTTCTCGCGCGGGATGCCGATGCCGGTGTCCGAGACGGCGAAGGCGAGCACCTGGAACGAGCCTCGCAGGGCGGAGGAGCTGAACCCGCTCCCTCCTGCCTCCAGGCTGACCGACAGCTCGACCCGTCCGCGGGAGGTGAACTTGAAGGCGTTCGATCTTCGACAGGTCGAGGATCTGCCCAGCTCGTCCAGACTGCGCCTTCCCTGCAACACCCCGGAGAGGCGGGCGAGGTTCGTGTTCAGCCAGTCCTGCTCCACGTTGGCCTGGGTGCTCTCACGCAGGTCGACGATCATCTCGTTGATGCTGTCGGTGAGGGCCTTCCAGATGCCCGCCACGCCCGGGACGCGGGCCTGGCCCCCCAGCTTGCCCTGCGCGCCGACCTCGCGGGTGACGCGGATCACCTCGACGGTGAACGTGCGCAGCTGATCGACCATCTCGTTCACGGTGGCCTTCAGGTCGCGGATCTCGCCCCGCGCCGGGACGGTGATCTTGCGCGAGAGGTCGCCCCGCGCCACCGCCATCGTCACCGCGGCGATGTTCCAGCGAGAGTCCGACGGATGGCTATAATCTGGTACGGATGGAAGCGACGGGCAGCCGCAGCCTGGAATCCCCCCTGGCCGGGATGCTCCGGGCGCACGTGGAGCGCGCCCTCCAGAGCTGGGAGGCGAGCGGCGCCACGCCAGGGAACGGGCCGGGAAAACTTGCGGTCCGGCGTTTCCTCGCCGCGCTCGACGAGTTCGCGCGGGCCGCCGAGGGGTTGGCCGCGCCCGCCCGGGGAGAGGCTCCGGCGGGCGACGCCTGGACCCCGACCCGGATCCTGGCGATGACCGACGATCCCTCGGTCCTCGCTGGTCTGCGCCACGGGCTGGGGCCGTCGTGGCGAGTCGATGCGGTGTATACGCCCCAGGGAGCAGCGGATTCGGCAGCCGAGCACGATCCGGCGCTCCTGTTCGCCGCCGGCCGCGCGGCGGGCGAGGCGGTGGAGCGGGTTCGCGAGATACTCCCCGGCATCCCCACGGTGCTCGCGGCGGCCCAGTCCCAATTGCCGGATCTCCTCGCCCGATTCCGGGACGACCCAGCCGTGATCCTCCCCGCGGCGGTCGGCGTCGAGGGGTTCACCGCGGCGGTCCGCGCGCTGCTGCAGCAGCTCGCCCAGCGGGCTCGGGAACCGGGAGAGCCGTCCGCCGCCGCCCTGACGGCAGGAGGGCTGATCCCGGAGCCGAAATCCTACGCGCATTTGACGGGGCTGCTGCCCCGGGCGCTCGAACGCAGCGTCGATTTCGACGTGGGAGCAGCCGTCATCGCGCGGCCCGGAGAGGAGCCGCTGGTCGACGTCTACGCCACCTCCGACTGCTCCGCCGCCACTCTGGAGTTGGTGCGCGAACGCGCCCTGGCGCTGTTCGGGATCGTCTCCGGACGGGCGCAGGGGGAGAACGAGGAGGTGCGCATCCCCGTGCCACCTCCGTTGCGCTCCTCCATCTACGTCCCTCTCGCGACCGAAGGCCGCGTGGTCGGATTGACCTACCTCGGTTCGTTTCGCCCCGACGCCTTCTCCGGGCGCGGTGAGGTGATCGCGGAGCTGGCAGCGAACGCCTCGGGGGCTTACCGGCGGCTGGAAGCCTCCGTGAATCGGCTCCGCCTGACGCCGCGGCAGTCCCAGGTCCTGGCGCTCATCGCCTCAGGGATGTCCGACAAAGAGGTTGCCGAGCGCCTCGGGTTGGCCCATCGCACCGTCCGCACGCACATCGACCGGATGCTGCGCGAGCACGGGCTGCGCAGCCGGACCGAGGCCGTCGCCGCGTGGCTACGCGGCCAGCAGGAGTGAGGAGCCCGTCGTTCGTCAATTTTGACTACACGGCCCTCGAAGCGCAGGGCGCCGCTGGCGAACCGGTAGCGCGGGCCGCGCTTCCACCAGGCGTCGATCTCCCGCGTGAACACCTCGAACGCCTCGGCCGGGTCGACCTCCACCAGGGTCGTGACACGCGCGAATTCCGGCTTCACCCCCGCCTCGGCCTGCGCTCCGCGTGCGCCTTGAATGCGTCGAGTTGCTCGCCCCAGAACGCCTCCACCTCGTCGAGCCAGCCGCGCAGGGCGGCGAATTGCTCTGGACGGAGGCGGTAGACGCGCACCCGCGCATCGTCCGCCAGGCTGTCCTCCTCGACCAGGCTGGTGCGGCGCAGCACGCGCAGGTGCCGGCTCATGGCGGGCGCGCTCATCCCGAACGCGGCGGCCAGCTCGCCTGCGCGCCGGGGCTTCTTGCGCAAGAGCTCGACCACGCGGCGCCGGGTGGGGTCGGCGAGCGCGGCGAAGGTGCGGCCCAGGTCGGCGGCGGCGGAGGTCATTCCGGGTCGCCCGCGTGCGGCATGGCGAAGATCCAGCGGTGCCCTTCGGGATCGACGGCCCGGTAGAAGCGCGTGCCGTGCTCGTTCTTCGGCTCGCCGACGACGGTGGCGCCGCATTCGCGGGCGCGCGCGAAGTGCGAGTCCACGTCGTCGACGAAGCAATACACCTGCGCGTGCACCGCGGGCAGGCGGAGCGGGCTCTCCCCGAACCCCTCGTATGCGGAGGCGAGCATCACCACGTTGTCCTGATAGCCCAGCTCCGCATGCCCGATGCGCCCGTCGGGCATCGGGTAGCGGAACCGCTCCTCGAAACCGAACGCCTTGCAGAGGAAGCCGATCGCGGCGGGCGCGTCGGCGTAGGACAGGTACGGGATGATCCGCTGCATCCCCTGGGGCGGGTTCCTGGGCATGGCGGTTCCTCTCTACTTTTTCGGACCGCTCATGCGCTGGGCGAACCACCAGTGGTGCCCCTCGGGGTCCTCCGCCTCGTACCCGCGGTCGGTCCACCACTCCTCGCCGTAGTCGCTCGTCTTGGGCTCGGTGACGATCTTCGCACCGGCGGAGCGCGCCCGGGCGCAGTGCGCCTCCACGTCGTCCACGTAGAGGAAGAGGCTCTGAGTATTTGCGCCGCCGATCGAGCGCGGGCTCTTCCAGTGCTTCCCGCGCGCAGCGGAGGCGACCATGACCACCCCACCGCCGAAGACCAGCTCGGAGTGGACGATCCCTCCGTCGCCGCCGTCCACCTTGAGGCGGGTCTCGAATCCGAACGCGCGGCAGAGCCAGTCGATGGCGGCGGGCGCGTCGTCGTAGAACACGGCGGAGGAGAGGCGCGGCCAGCCGGCGGGCGTGTCCTTCATGGGGAGCTCCGGAATGGTTGACTCGTACGCCGACTAGTTAAGCGTACGGTGAACTATTGTCAACCACCCCGGAGAACTGCCGCGCCAATGGGGGACACCATGAAAACATGGTGTCCCCACCTCTATTACTTCCGCAGCCACCCGTACCGCGTGTTGCTGGAAGGCCCACCCATGGCCAGGTACTCCCGGCGCATCCGCGACAGCTTGTCGTCCATCGCGAATCCCGGGAACTCCATCGTCTTCCGGAGCGACAGGGGGATGAGGGAAGCGTAGTTCGACGGCACCGGGTGGTAGCCGCGGTCGCGACGTCCCTCGTCCTCGCAGGCATCCGGCTGATTGGTCAAGCGGCCGTTCACGTTCCGGATCCCGTAGAGACGCGCGTTGTTGAGACCGATGATCTTCCGCTTGGCGGTCTCGGTCAGTTGCGGGTATCCCCACTGCTGCCGCGTGCCCCCCGGAAGCGCCGCACCGTTCCTGTCGATGCTCGGGAACCGGTCCGGGATCTGGAACCGCCAGAGCGCCTCGATCTGCCACTGCGGCGACCCGTACCAGACGGAGTCGGAGCCGAATACGATGCGATCCTCGCCGAAGTACTTGAGCGCCTGGCCGAGCAGGTGGGCGCAGACGCTGGGGAACGTGATCACGCAGGAGGCGAAGGTGGTGCCCAGCTCCGCGTATACGTTCCGGAACGGCGCCGACGTCTGCAGGAACTGCGTGGACCAATGGATGTTCGGGACGCCATTGAGCAGGGCACCGGACTTGAGATTGTCATAGGCCCCCGGCGGGAGCGGCGGTTGCCCCGCCGCCGCCGGTGGCGGCGAACCCATCCAGAACCCCGACTTGATGCAGGAGTGGTAGATGAGGAAGTTCAGCTTGGGATACATCCTGGCCGCGTTCGGGATGTCGTCGGGGAATCCCAGCGGCACGGTGCTCTTGTCGATCGTGGTGCCGCCAGGCGGATCGCTGTCCGGCGCACCTGTCGAGAGCCCCTTGTGGATGCAGATGTTGTAGAAGCCGGGGTGGGTCCTGGCGTACTCCTTGTAGCGCTCCTCGAGGATCACGGCGAACATCACCGCCCCGTGTTCATCGTCGAGCCGCCACCGCGTCATGGCGCTCGCCGGATCGGGTTTACCGGTGACCGGATTGACGAGCTTGGTGGAATTGGCCGACGTATAGCCCTTCCAGGAGTCCGGCTTCAGGTTCTCGATCTGCCAGCGGTGGAAGTCCTGGAACACGGGATCCTGCTGGTTGCCGGCGCCTGGGAAGAGTTGCCCGTGGGCGAGCATGCGGGTCGAGCCGGCGATGTCGTTCACCCAGTCCCTCACCGACGCAGTCTGCGTGGCGGTCAGGAACTCTCCGGCCTCCGACTCGCTGATGCTCCGCGGCGGCCGGTTCACCCCCTGGTCGGGCACGGCCGCGGAGGTGTTGTTGCTGAGGACGCCGATGGTGACCTGGCTGTTGATGTAGACGTCCTTCATGAACTGGACGAGGTGGAAGTTCGAGTTCAGGTTCTCCAGCCCGACGAGCTTCGGGTTCCAAGGGAAGTTCACGTTCCCGTTCTCGTCGGGGAGATCGCGCGGGTTCAGCGAGCTGTGGTTTCCCTCGGCGATGTCGCGGAGCGTGTTCCCCGGCCCGACCCTGCTCGACCGGATGGTGTGGAGCTGATCGTCGAACACGAACAGGTCCCTGGGCGGCGCGTTCTGCGTGTGCGCATCGGGCTCGAACATCTCGTCCTTGCTCACCTTGAAGAACTCGGCCCCGTGCGCCTCGTTCATGGCGATGAAGGACGCGGCGATGCCGCCCGAGCTTCCGAGGAACTTCCGCCGGCTGATGCCCAGCTTCTTCGAGACGCGATCGGCGAGCTCCTTGATGCGGAACTCCACCTCCTTCTGCTTCTCGGTCTGCGGATTCGGCAGGTACTCGCCGTTCGACACCATCTGGGTGGGGATCGGCCCGCGGAGATCGTCGGCCTCGTCGGCGCGTACCAGTCCGTCGAGCTGATCTTCGTCGAACCAGGAATCCTCTTCACGGGAACCGGGGACCTTCTTCATGTGTGGCCCTCCCTTTTTCCAGGTACGCCGCGCCTACGCCCCGGCCGAAAGCGAAGTCAATGCGCGCCCCGTCAGCCGCGCGCTGGACTGCGCTGGCGATTCCTTGCAAAAGCAAGCCATGTCTGATCTCTGGTCCGCTCTGGCCGGCGACGTCTCTTGTCCGGCCGTCGCCGCCTCGGGAGAACGACGCCTCGCGTTGATCGCGCGCGGACCGCGCGGCGAGCTGCTCCATCGCCAGCGCGACGCCGAGGCATGGACGGACTTCCGCTCTCTCGGCGTCCCGGTCGCTCGCGGCGGAGCCTCGGACCTGCCCGTGGATTGGCGCATCGCGGCGTGCGCTACCGCCGAGGACGAGATCCAGCTCGTTGCGCGGAGCCCGGAAGGCGAGCTCCTCCACGGCACGGTTCGCTCCGGCGCCTTCCGCGGGTTCGAGTGCATCGGGACGCCGGAAGGACCGGGCGTCGAGGTGGCGGTTCCGATGGGCCTCGCCGGCGCACCCACCGCGTGCAGCCGGGAGCCCGGGCAGATGGACGTGTTCGCCGTGGGTCCCGCCGGGGAGCTCCTGCACACGAGCTGGAGCGGCTCCGCGTTCTCCGAGCTCGAATCGCTGGGCGGGCTCGCGGCGCCGCGCGGTGCGGACCTGCCCATCTGCGGCGCCATCTCCGCGGCGGCCTGCGGCAGCAGCGCGATGGCGGTGTTCGCTCGAGGGACGGCGGGCGAGCTGCTCGTGAAGTGGTGGAACGCCGGGGTGTGGGCGCCGTTCGTTCCGGTCCGGTCTCCCGAGGAAGCAGATCCGGCGCTGCGCTTCGTCGAGGTCCCGCTCCCCCTTACCAGCGCGCCCGTCGCGTGCGGCGGGGGAAGGACCCGGCTCGACGTCTTCGCCCGCGGACCGGCCGGCGACCTGCTCCGCCGCATCTGGAACGGGACGGCCTGGACGCGCGCGGAGTCGCTCGGGATGCCGCGTTCCACCGCCGGCAAACCCATCCCGCTCACGGGATTCTCGCTGGCTTGCGCTTGGGGGCGCTGGCGACTCGACGTCTTCGCCACTGCGGCGGACGGCAAGCTCTACAACGCGTCGTCGAACGGTTCCTGGAGCGCGCCGGCCAGCACGTAGCCGCCCGGGCGGCGGGGCCCGCGCTTACGCGCCGCTCCGCCGCCCTTGCAGCTTTACTTGTGGTCGTCCTCGATCATCTGGTCCGGGTCGTGCCACCAGAACTTCGCGTCCCGGCCGTGCTTCGGCGCCGACCGCGTCGAGGAGGCCGCCGCCGTGCGCGACGCGGCGAACGGCGCCTCCAGCTCGCCCAGCGTGTACGCGCGGCCGTTCTTCATCACCAGCGCGACGTTGGCGAGGTCCTTGATGCGCGCCAGCGGGTCTCCGTTCACGATCACCAGATCGGCCAGCTTGCCCGGCTCCAACGTGCCCAGGTCGTCCAGCACCCCGAACGCCTTGGCCGGCAGGACCGTGGCCGTCTGCAGCACGCTCCAGTTCGGGCGCCCGCCGAACTTCTCCTGCGCGCGCAGGTTGAGGTGCAACGCGGTCGCCACGTTGTCGAGCGGCGAGTCCGTGCCCGCCAGGGCGATGCCGCCCTTGTTGATGATCGCCGAGATGGTCGCCTCCTCCTTGGCCAGGCTGTCGAGGCTCACCGTCTGGTCGTTCGCCACCGCGCTGTTCCTCTTACCGACCAGGCCTGCCTGATCCCAGGACGGGTTGAGGGTGGCGAGCCGCGGATCGTCCACCATGGTGGGATCCTCGGCGTACAGCGACGAGTTGAACGTGGTGGAGATGTCGAACATGCCGGCCTGGGCGAACAGCGAGGTCACGTCGTCATAGCTGATGCCCGCCGCCGACCGGGTATAGGGGAAGCCCAACCTCGTGGTTGCGCTCAAGTGCGTCTGCCCGTCCATGTTGTGCGCCAGCCCGGGCAGCAGGTAGTGCGAGGCGGTCCAGACGCCCATCTTGTCGTGCACCGTCCGCGCCACCTCGGCCTGCCAGTCGTGCTGCAGGCGCACGTACGTCTTCACCATGTCGTACTCGAGCGCCGCCGCGCGCGACACCTCCAGGCCGAGCTGGTCGTGCCGCGTGACCGGCCGCATGAAGTTGTAGAAGACGCGCTCGCCGTCGACCGCCTCGCCGGTGGCGAAGAACCGCGGTCCGACGCGCGATCCGGAGGTGAACGACTCGCGGGTCTCCACCGCGCGGTAGGCGGGATCGCCCACCGAGTTGAGGGTGGTGACTCCGTACGAAAGCCACAGCCGGCCGAGCTTGTCGCCGTAGAACTTGCCCTCGATCCACTCGTGCGTGTGCGACTCCCACAGGCCGGGCAGGACGGTCTGGTCCGCGCTCGCCACCACCACGTGCCCGTCGTTCGCGATCGCGCCCTGGTGCGCCGAGTCCTTGTGCGACTGGATGCTCCGGATCCGGTTGCCGGCGACCACCACGTCCACGTTCGTCAGCACCTGCGATCCGCGGCCGTCCCAGAGGCGCGCCGCGTGGACCAGCGTGAGGCCCGTCGCCTGCTCCGGCCGCCAGCCCAGGTCGACCGGGATGGTGCGCGCGTTCGACCCGTCGCGGTCGATCAGCCGGAGCCGTCCGTTGGACAGGTAGAGGATCCGCCGCGAGTCGCCGCTCCAGGTGGGCGCATCGCTCGGCTCGCTGGTGATCTGCTGCGCCGGCCCGGTGGGGAGCCCGTTCGCATCGACCGCGCGCACGAACAGGACGCTGCGCATGCCGAACGCGACCCAGTTGCCGTCGGGGGAGTAGACGGGCCCGTCCTCACCGCGGGTGGAGAGCGACTCGAACGGCTCGGGCTCGGTGTACGTCATCGCCGCCGTGTTCACGTCGACGGTGAGGATCTGGCTGGTCCCTTCGCGGAAGCGCCGCGTATAGGGCTTGAGCGCGCCGATGGCGATGGTCTTGCCGTTCGCGTGCCACGAGGGCTTGCTGGGAGCGAAGAGCGCCAGCGTGGGAAGGCCCTTCGCATCGACCGGGCCGACCGGCTTGGTGGCGCCGGTGGCGATCTCCACCGTCCAGGTGATGCCCAGGTGGTCCTGGAACGCGATCGACTTGTCGTCCGGCGACCACGCCGCCGACACCTCGGCCTCGTTCGGGTTCTTGGTGACGTTCGTCTCCGCGCCCGTCTTGAAGTCGTGGACCCACACGTCCATCGTTCCCGCCCGATCGGTGGAGAAGGCGAGCCTGGTTCCGTCGTGCGACCAGGCGACGTCGGTCTTGTAGTAGCTGTCGTGGGTGATTGCCGTGGCCCCCTGGTCGCCCCCCTCGTTGTCTCCCTCCTCACTCTCGCCGAGCCGCATCACCCAGATCTGGTTGAGCGCCTCGAAAGCGACGCGCGTCCCGTCGGGCGACAGCGCCGGGCCGACGATGCCCTTCGCCTGCTGCTTCTTGCGGCTGTCGAAATCGAGCTTCCTCCGGTCGAAGACCGGCCGGTTCACGTCGAACGTCGCGCGGAAGGCCGTCTGCGCCGTGGCGCGCGTGCCGAGATCGGTGGTGAGGATCTGTCCGTCGCCCGTGTAGAGCACCGAGCTCTCGGACAGCCACTGCGGATAGAAGGGGAACACGTCGTTGCGCGGCGTGGTGTACTCAGTGGTGACTCCGGTGGTCAGGTTTCGCACCTCGAGGCGGCTCTTGTTGCTCGCCGCCTGGACCCACGCAATCTGGTTGCCGCTCGGGGAGTACGCGGGCGAGTGCACCGTCTGGTTGGTGTTGGCGACCACCTGGATGGGCGCGCCGCCGGACGAGCTCTTCACGATGCCGGTGCCGACGACGTAAGCGAGCTGCGATCCGTCGGGCGTCCAGGTCGGCTCGAATTCGTCGGTCGCGGCGGTGCTCGTCCACCGCGAGAGGTTTCCGGACAGGTCGACGGTCCAGATGTCATAGGTCCCGTTGAAGGCGCGGTCCGAGGAGAACGCGATCTTCTTGCCGTCGGGCGAGAAGCGAGGCTCGCGATGGTCGCCGTGCCCGGTGGTGAGCGGGCGCACGCCGCTGCCGTCCGCGTTCATCACCCAGATGTGGAACGTGCCGCCTTTGAATGCCTGGAACGCGACCAGCTTGCCGTCGGGCGAAAAGTCGGGGCGGGCCGGCTCGAGGAAGTCGTCCGTGAGCCGCTGCGCGGTCCCGCCCGCCCTGGGCAGCGACCAGAGCACGCCCTGCAGGTCCATCGCGATGTGCCCGTCGGCCGGCGAGACCGCCGCCGCCAGGTTGGTACCGACCGTGACAGTGATCTTCTGGAAGGTGCTCGCGCGGGCAAGGCGCGTTATGGCGATGGCGCCGCCGAGGAGAAGGGCCGCCGCCGAGGAGACGCAAACGATGCGGACTCTCTTGGAGCTCATTTTCGCGAACCCTTTCGGTTGGAGGGACGCGGACCCTGCCCCATGGCCGGAACAGGGGTCAAGGCGCAGCGTGTTCATCGTGCCGCTGGACTTCTGCCGGATCGCCTGTGCGAATTTCCGACTACAGCCGGAGCTTCGCGACCACCATCGTGCGGTCGCCGGTTTGGAAGGGCACCGCCCAGGGCGGACGCCCGGAGAGTAACGGCGCGCCCTCTTCCGGAAGCCCGGGCGACGCGTCCCAGAGGTAGCCCTCGACGGGCTCCGTCCCTTTCAGCTCGACCTCGAGCTCCACGCCATCCGGGCCGGTCGTGCTGCAGACGTAACCGCGCCACCCGCGCGCATCCCCGTACGCCGCGCCCGCGTGGTCCTTCGACGGCGCGTCCGGCACCGGGACTCCGTTCATCCGCACCGATACCATCCGCGCCGCCGGCAAGGCGACGCCCGCCAGCGGCGCCCCGCGCCGCGAGCGCAGCCGGGCCCGGATCGATCGTGTTCCCAGGCCCGGGCGCTGCTCCTCGACGGCAAGCTCGGGCCTGGCGAGCTGGATCGCCGCCGCTGGCGCCACATACGCCAGCACGCGCGGCGCCCACTCCAGCGCTGACGCCGGCGTGCGATCGAACGGGGCCGCCGCTGCCAGTTGCGCGGGCAAAGGCCCCGTGCTCGCCGACGCCAGCCAGCGGGCCTGCTGGGCGTCCGCGTCGAGGCGATACCAGAGGTTGAGCTTGCGCGGGTTCTCCGCGCTGAACGGAGGCAGGACCGCCGCGGCCACCGCGAGCGTGACGACCACCGCTCCCGTGCCGAACGCCAGCGCGCCGCGCACCCGCGCCCCCGCCTCCAGCCAGGCGGGGGCCGCGGTGCCGAGCACGAGGGCGAGCAGCGCCGAGGACACCGGCAGGATGGGAACGCCGAGCGCGTCGTGGAGCAGCCAGGCCACTGGGCACCACAGGACGGCAGCGACCCCGGCCGGCACGAGCAGCGGTAGCCAGCGCGCGTGAGCCGCCGTGGCCAGACCGCAGAGACCCGCGGCCAGGCAGGGCAGCACGAACGGATAGCTGACTCCGGGGCTCGCCAGCGCCACGGCGACACCCGCGACCGCCCAGCCCGCCCAGGTGCCCCACCACAGTCCGGCGACACCCGCGCGGCGTCCCGGCCACAGAGCAGCAAACCACGAGCCGAGGAGCGGCAGCGCGAGGAACGCCGCCCGCGCCGCGGCCGGATGGGCGACGAACGGGTACGGCACCGCGCCCGCCGCGCGCAGCACGAACAGGAGAACCCAGGCAGCGGCGGCCGTCGCCGCCCCGCCGAGCAGGAACGCGCCGAGCCCCCAGGCGAGCGCGGGCCATCGCAGCTCGCCGCGGCGCACGGCGCGCACGACGCCGGCGAGCCAGAGAAGCGCGGCGGCCATCGCCAGCGCCGGCATCCAGCCCAGCGGCCACCGCACGACGCGGAAGGCGAGCAGGTCGAAGAACACCATCTCGCCGCGGGGCGGGGAATCGAGGTCCGCCTGCGCCAGGGCGCGCACCATGGCCAGCGCGTTGTCGCCGTGGTGCTGCAAGCTCCCGGGATCGGCGTGCGCGAAGTCGTCGCGCGGGGTGTGATAGCGCGCCTCTCCAGCGATGAAGGCGAAGTTCAGTCCCGAGAGCCCGCTCCGCTTGTAGACGGTCAGATCGGTGTCGTTCGGGAGCAGTGCGTAGATCGTGTAGTAGATGGAGTTGCTCGCCGGCCTGGGCACGCTCCTCGCGAACAGGTCGACGAGCCACCCGCTCCGATCGCTGGTCTCGAACATCAGGCTGGCGCCAGCCGTCCCGCGCGCTTCCAGGTTCACGACCGCGCCGATCTCCTTTGCCCACCGGTGGCCCGCGACGAACGCCTCGGCCCCGAGGAGGTGGTCCTCCTCGCCCTCGTTGAAGAGGAGGACGATCGGATTGCGGGGCGCGGGGTCCGCCTTCAGGGCGCGCGCGATCTCCAGCGCGGCCGCGACCCCCGCTCCGTCGTCGCTCGCGCCCGGGCCGGCGGGCACCGAGTCGTAGTGCACCGAGAGGAGGACCGCCTTGCCCGGACGCCTGCCTTCGATCCGCGCCACGAGGTTGTTGACCCGCGCGCAAATTCCGGCCGCTCCGCAGGCGAAGCGTTCCTGGATCTCCGGGCGGTGGCCGAGCTGCTCCAGCTCGGCAGCGATGCGCTGGCGCACGGCGGCCGCGGCGGGCGACCCCGTCGGGTGCGGCTGTCCTTCGCCCAGGATGGCGCGGAGCACCTCGCGCGCCCGGACCGCGGAGAACTGCCGGGGTGGCGCGTCGCCCGGCCGAGGCGGCGGCGGCCGGTAGCGAACGGCCGCGGCGGCGACCACCGCGGCCAGCAGGGTCAGGGCCGCCAGGAGCTTCGCCGATCGTCCGTACATCTCGCGCACGTTATCAGTTGTTGCGGCCGACCCCGGGGCCCGGTAGAGGGCTGTCCGGTGAGCGGCCGGACCCATCAATTCGAGGCGGTCGCGTTCGTGGAGAACTTCTCCCTGCGCGAGCTGGCGCAAGCCATCCCCGGAGGGCGGCTGCGCCCCCACGAGCTGCGCTACCGGCTCGACGGCGGCGGCGAGGTGTTCGTCTATCCGTTCGGCGGCGCCGTCTTCCACGACGCCACGCCGGAGCAGCGCGAGGCCTTCCTCGAGCGGATCCGGGCCACGCTGCGCGGTCCGGCCCGGAAGGTGGTCGCCGAGAGCTTCACCGTCCGTGAGGAGCCGGGAGCGCGCACCGCTTTCGTCGAGGGCGTCCTGCGGATCGGCGAGCTGGGCCCGGCGCGCTCCGCGGCGGTGGCCATCGTGGTCGCGCAGAGCGCCGCCATGGAGTACTACGAGCGCCTCGTCGACGATCTCTTCGGGCGCACCGACGCGCTGGTCGACAGCCTGGAGAAGACCGGCACCGTGCGCGCCCGCCCTTCTCGCCTGCACCGGTTCATCGGCGAGGCGATCACCTCGCGCAACGAGGTGCTCTCGGTGCTCCACCTGCTCGACAAGCCGGACGAGGTCTGGGACGACCCCGAGCTGGACCGCATCTACGACGACCTGCGCGCCGAGTTCGACCTGACCGACCGCTACCAGTCGCTGGAGATCAAGCTGCGCGGGGTGCAGGAGTCGCTGGAGCTGGTGCTCGACGTGGCGCGCGACCGCCGCATGTGGCTCCTGGAGATGTCCATCGCCCTGCTCATCCTGGTCGAGCTGGTGCTGTCGGTGTGGCGGAGGTGAGGGCGGCGATGGATTTCACCGCCCCGTCGGCGTCACCGCCGTGAACACGGCGACGGGGCCGAGACCCAGGTTGGCGAGCCGCAGCACGTAGTTGCCCGGCTTCACGAACGCCTCCAGCGTGGCCGTGCCGTTCCCGTCGCCCGAAGAGAGGGCCACTGCGCTGCCCGACGGGTCGAGCAACGCCAGTTGGATGGGCACGGCGGCGCCCGCCTCCGCCACCACCGAGACCGCGGTGGTGCCGGCCGGCAAGCTGACCTGCTGCAACAGGTTCTGTCCCGGCAGCACCGTGGTCGAGCCCGCCACGGTCGCACCCGGGTGCGAGGAAGCACTGGCGTTCGAATAGGAGCTTTGCAAGACGAAGCTGTCGACGTCGATCGGCCCGCCGCGATTGACGATCGAGAGGCGGTGCTCGCCCGGGACGAGCCCCGCGTACCGCACGCTCGATCCGAACCGGGGCGCGGTCGTGGACCCGGCCGCGCCACGGAAGCTGACGGTGCCCTGCGAGATGCCGTCGAGGAAGACCTCCGCGGTCCCGCCCGAGGTCGAGGTGCCGAAGGTATAGGTGATGGCGCCGAACTGGTTCGCCGGCACGCCGAAGGCAAGCGTGGCGTTCGAGTTGCGCGACCGGCTGTAGCTGAAGTGACCCGCGCTCGCGGCCGCGTTGCCGACGTGGTGCCAGCCGGTCGAGTACGCGATGCGCGCGTCGTCGTCCTCGATGGTGCTCACGGTCGGCGCGCTGCAGTAGCCGTTCCCCACCAGCGTGTACTGGCCGCCGAAGAGCCCGTCGATCGCCGCGCGCCCCGAGGGCACGGTGCTGCCGACCAGCAAGAAGGTGCGCCCGAACATGCCGCCGAGCACGTCGCCGGCCTGCACGCCGCCGACCAGCGCGTTCGAGATCGTGATCGTGATGGTGCCGTCGGGCGTGAAGCTGGCGGCGTCAGGCGTGCCGAGCGGCGTCACCTGCGGCACGCCGGTGACCACCGCCGAGACGACCTCGTACTGTCCGTATTCGAAGGTGACGTGCGACTGCGCGTCGGACACCATGCCCACGTACCAGTTGGAGCTGGGCGAGCTCGGGTGGCCCCAGACGAAGTACCACTGCGCGTTGGGCGGGACCGAGCGGAGGTCGCCGACCTTCATGGTGAAGACGAGGCGGCTCTTTCCGTCGTTGAAGACCGGCTCGCCCACGCCCAGCCGCAGGATGTTCAGCTGCTGGTTCGCTGGAGCGCCCTTCTGCGTCCCGGGCGATCCGGTGGCCACCGTGAGCCCGCCCGGCGCGCACGACGAGCCCTGCGGGACTGACTGCACCTCGCCGCTGCCGCAGGAGTCGCCGTTCGCGTTGCTCGCCACCACCCGGTACCAGTAGGTCGTGTTGGGATCGGCGGTCGGATCGACGTACCGGTTCGCCGTGCCGGCGCTGGCGAGCATGGTCTCGGCGCCGCTCGAGATCCCGCGGAGCACCTTGTAGCCGGTGATCGGCAAGCCGCCGTCGTTGGTCTGCGACCAGGTGAGGGTGGCGAGCGAGCCGTTGCGCGTGACGACCAGCGCCGGCGCGCCCGGGACGGTGGTACCCGCGGGCGGATCGCCGATCGAGAACAGCGGCCTGCCGCCGGCCTGGCGCACGATGGTGGCGAGGGACTCGTAGGAGTTCCCGAGCGCGCCCGCCGGCGCCTGGGCGCACCCGTGCGTGCAACCGTCGGCGAAGGCGGCGTGGATCCTGCCGCGCCCGTCGATCGTCTCGTCGTTGAAATCGAGCAGGTTGCGCCACAGCACCGCCCCGCCCTGCAACCAGATGGGCCCGCGCTGCACCGGGTCGTTGGGCGTCACGTCCTGCGCGAACCAGGTCTGCCCGCCGTCGTAGGTGGTCGCCACGTAGCCGTGCCAGACGCCGCGGAACTGCTGGCCCTGCAAGTCTCCGGCGGTGGTGGATCCGAGGAAGAAGAAGGCAGCGCGATCGTCGTCGCCGGCGACCACCTCGGCGAAGACGGTGTTCTGGATCCC
>Ga0137409_10001330_pt1 | contig 26748 bp, 27 predicted proteins | sample CZODoug1_16funga_FD_122059 | JGI IMG/M metagenome (GOLD analysis project Ga0137409, IMG submission 122059) | Vadose zone soil fungal communities from Angelo Coast Range Reserve, California, USA - CZODoug1_16fungal (Hybrid Assembly) | ecosystem: Environmental > Terrestrial > Soil > Vadose zone...
GAAATACAGTACATTAACGGCAGTACCTGAGGCTTGAAGGCTACATGCTGCCAGCATGTTCACTGCAACTACTCATCTCAAATTACGTCCTCTGATCCACCCGGCGAAATTGCGTAAAAACAATGAATTGTATCGGCACGAATAGACAGTGTTATGATTCTTATCATACCCTGAATTATGTGAAAGTTATGTATACACGAAAAAGTTCGATCATAAATGTCATGTACATCAAAATAAAATCTGAAAGGGCCATATGATCAACGCCATTCAGACCGCGTAAAGGCGTCAAGTCTTACCTCAGTGCAAAAAGTAAGTTTTGAGGGCAGAAATCTCGCCTACAATGTCCCTCGCCTTCTCCTCGAGTGCGCGGCGGGCCAGCTCGATTCCGTCGGGAGCGGCCATATGCAAGTCCAGGAAGACCACATCGAATTTTCCTCCGCTGAGAAGGCCGGGAGCGTCGGCGCTCTTTGTAAGAGTTAGCGCCTCCATGCCGGCGGAGGTTAGAACCCTCCCAACCATTTCGCAGACTGCCGGTTCGTCATCCACGATAAGGCCTCGTTTTTGCATGTTGCCCTCCACTTCCAGCCGGTCGCTGTTCCGTTCGTCTTGTAAATAGTCAACCTGGCCAAACGCGCCATCCGCAACTCGCGCGCGCCGCAGGCAGGGGATCGGTTTCTTGATCAAGGTTCCGGGTTATTTGGTAACAGTCAAACTGCACGCCCACGCCGAGTCTTCCTCGTGGAGAATTGATGGGCTCGACGCGTACCACGTGCCCCGAGCATAGCCACTCGGTCGTCCGCTCGCCGGTGACCTCCTCCGGCATTTTCAAGAGAACCTCAAGGATGGCTCCAATGTGCGGCGGTGAATCGGTGGCATAGAGAATCCCTCGTTCGGAGAGATTCACGGATTCGCCACGCTGCTCCGGCGTGGAAGATTTCCAGAGGCGAATGCGAAGGGCAGTCTTGAAATTGTGGCGGAGAGTGATACGGCGATCTGATGCGGCTACTTTCATGCGGTGCTCCTCGGCGATCGAGAGGGACGTGACGCAGGTTGAAAAAAGACAAGAAGGGGACTTAGAGATTGGACCGGCGATTCGCAGATAGCAAGAGTACGAAGCGGCTAAAAACTTAAATAAAGCCGTTATTAGAAACAATTAATCAGCGGCGAATCTGGATTATTCCAGAAATATAATTAATTCGAAGCTTGACGTGAGCCGCATTTGGGTCACTATGGGAGCACCCCTTCTTGGGAGCCGATTCTCGGCTCTTCATTGACCATTCTTTATCTTCGCAAGCGAAGCGTTTTTTTGGTGCGCGCCAATGACATTTAGGACCAAGCTCGTCGCCGGCCTAGCTACAGCGTTCGCCATTTTGCTTCTTGTTGCCAGTTTTTCCTATAGGAGCTTCGTACGCAACACCGAAGACCGGCGCTGGGTGACACACACGCATCTCGTCCTTGAAAATCTCGACACCCTCCAGATCCAATTAATCGACGCCGAAACCGGCCAGCGCGGCTACATCATTACGGGGAAGGAACCCTACCTGGGACCGTACCATGACGCTCTCGGCGGGATTTCGCGGAGCCTCCAGAAACTCCGTGAACTGACTGCCGACAATGCAGTACAGCAGCGCACTCTGGATCGCCTGACGCCTTTGATTTCTGCAAAGCTTGCCGTAATGCAAGAGCGGATCGACGTGCGCAAGAACGAAGGATTGGCGGCCGCTGCCAAGGCGGTGGAAGAGGGTTCTGGAAAGCAGCTCATGGACCAGATCCGCGTGGAAGTCGCCGCCATGAAGCAGGAAGAGGACGGATTGCTAGTTGTGCGGTCAAGCGAGCTGGAAGCTAGCGCCCGAAAAACAAAATGGTTCATTGTGATCGGCGAAGCTTTGGGCTTCGTTTTCCTGGCCGCGGCTGGTTTTGTAATCCAGCAGGAAATGGGCCGGCGCGCAAGCGCCGAGCAGGAGGTGCGGACGCTGAACAAGGACCTGGAGCGGCGCGTGGCGGAGCGGACGGCTGAACTGGCGGAGCGCGCCAAGGACCTGGAACGGTCGAACACAGAACTCCAACAGTTCGCCTATGTCGCTTCGCATGACCTGCAAGAGCCTCTGCGGACCATCGCCAGCTTCACCCAGCTTCTCGCCAAGCGGTACAACGACAAGCTGGATGACAAAGCGCGCGAGTTCATCAACTTCGCGGTTGATGGCTCGAAACGCATGCAGATTCTGATTAATGACCTGCTCGCGTATTCCCGAGTGGGAACACAAGGTAAGCCGTTCACACCGACGCGATGCGATGCCGTGTTGGATCGGATTCTGAAGAACTTGAAAACTGGCATCGAGAGCTCCGGCGCGGTCATAACCCGTGATCCGCTGCCCGTCGTGATGGCCGACGAAGTGCAACTCGCCCAGTTGTTCCAGAACCTTCTAACCAACGCCATGAAGTTTCGCGGCGCGGACGTGCCGCGCATTCACATCTCCGCCGCGCCAGACGGGTCAAAGTGGAAAGTCATGGTTCGTGACAACGGGATTGGCATCTCTCCGGAACACCACGACCGTATCTTCGTGATTTTTCAGCGCCTCCATACCAAGACGCAATTCCCCGGCACTGGCATCGGCCTGGCGATTTCCAAGAAGGTCGCTGAACGCCATGGCGGGCGCATCTGGATCGAGCCCTCGCCGGGAGGCGGCACGACGTTCTGTTTCACGATCGGAGACCGAGCAACCGAGTTTGCAAATGAGAAGGAGGATTATGAACTACGAACCAGCACCTCAGCCGATTGATATCTTGTTGGTCGAAGACAATGAGGCCGACGTGCGCCTCACCCAGGAAGTGCTCATGGACAGCAAGGTCCGCAACAATCTGATCATCGCCAATGACGGCGCGCAGGCCCTGGCTTGCTTGCGGCGGGAAGGAAAATACAAGAATACAGCTCGGCCCGACTTGATTCTGCTGGATCTGAACCTTCCGGTGAAGGACGGCCGCGAAGTGCTCGCACAGATCAAGGAGGATCCCGACTTGAAGAGAATTCCTGTTGTGATCCTGACGACCTCCAAAGCCGAGGAAGACATTCTTAAAACTTACAATCTCCACGCTAACTGCTACATCACGAAGCCCGTGGACCTGGAGCAATTTGTGACCGTGGTGAACTATATCGAGGACTTTTGGCTGGCCATCGTTAAACTCCCAACCAACCGAAAAACATGAGTACGGAGCGAATCAAAGTCTTGCTGGTGGAAGACAATCCGAGCGACGCTCGGTTGATACAGGAATCATTGGCCGAGGCGACGGACGATTCCTTCGACCTGGAGACCGTCGATACCCTGGCGGCCGGTCTCCACCGCCTTGGGTGCGGCGGTATTGAAGCAATCCTCCTTGATTTAGCGCTTCCGGACAGCTTTGGTCAGGAGACCTTTGTCCGGGCAAAGGCTCAAGCGATGGGCGTGGCTATCATTGTGCTGACAGGTCTGGTCGATGATTCGCTAGCACTCAAACTGGTCCAGGGAGGCGCGCAGGATTTTGTGGCCAAAGTTGAAGTGACCGGCAATAACCTCACGCGGGCCATTCTTTATGCCATCGAACGCGAGCGTCTGGAGCAGAAATTCCGTAAGCTGAATGAAGACCTTGAACAGCGCATCAGAGAACGCACCGCGGAGTTGGAAAGCTCGAACAAGGAGCTGGAAGCTTTTTCTTATTCTGTCTCGCACGACCTCCGTGGCCCGCTAACGACACTGCACGGCTTTGCGGATCTTCTGCTGGAGAAATATGGTTCCGCGCTCGGGGAGCAGCCGCGGAACTATCTGCACCGAATCAATGAAGCGGTTACGCGAATGTCCTGCCTGATAGACGATCTACTCAAGCTAGGAAAGGTGAATCGCCAGCAATTGAGCTTGTGCGATGTCGGCCTTCGTCGCCTGGTCGAGGAAGTAGTTCACGAGCTGGAGGCCGAAACGGCAAACAGGAAAATCGAGTGGCGAATCGAAGCGTTGCCGGTCATCCAGTGTGACCGTGGGCTGATGAAACAGGTGTTGACCAATCTAATCTCCAATGCGATTAAGTACTCGCGGACACGCGATCCGGCGATTATTGAAGTCCGCGGAGTTTTTATCGAGGGCGAGTCGACCGTTCTCGTGCGGGACAACGGCGTCGGTTTCGATTTGACGAGTGCCGAAAAACTCTTCAGCCCATTCCAGCGCTTCCACCGCGCCGAAGAGTTTGAAGGAACGGGAATCGGTCTCGCAACGGTCCAACGCATCATTGAGAAGCACAGGGGACGCATTTGGGCGCACTCGGAACCTCAAAAAGGTTCGACGTTTTATTTCACCGTGGGCCCACCCGACAAGAAGGCCGTCCGCCAGGCGGCGGTAGAACTTGCTCGTGCCTAGGCATCCTTTCTGGATGACGCCAAGTTAGCTAGCGAGACATAATTGACGGGTGGAGCGTATTCGCTTCACCAGCGCAACTCTCACCGGTTACGTTGACGGGTGTGGATTGAGGGAGGATGCGCAGGTGCCGGAGTTGCCGGACATTGTGGTTTATATTGAGGCGCTGGAGAGGCGGATCGTCGGGCACGTTTTGGAGCGGGTGCTGGTGGCGGGGCCGTTTTTGTTGCGAACGGCGATGCCGCCGGTGGACTCGGTGCAGGGGCACAGGGTGACGGCGATACGGCGAATTGGGAAGCGGATTGCGATTGGGTTCGACAATGATGTTTGGCTGGTTTTTCACCTGATGATTGCGGGGCGGTTGCACTGGAAGGCGGGGCGCGTGATGCCGGATGGACGGCGGGTGTCGGCGGCGTTCCATTTCGATAGTGGGACGCTGACGCTGACGGAGGCTGGGACAAAGAAGCGAGCGTCACTGCACGTGGTGGCGGGGGAGAGGGAACTGGCGCAGCTTGATCCGGGAGGGATGGATGTGCTGTCGGCGGGGCGCGAAGAGTTTGGGGCGATGTTGACTTCCGCCAATCACACGTTGAAGCGGGCGATGACGGACCCGCACTTGTTCAGCGGGATTGGCAATGCGTACTCGGATGAGATTTTGCATGAAGCGCGGCTTTCACCGGTGATGTTGACGCAGCGAATGAAACCGGAAGAGGTCGGAAGATTGTACGAGGCCACGAGAGCGACGCTGAGGAGTTGGACGGAGAAGTTGCGTGCGGAGGCGGGCGATAAGTTTCCGGAGAAAGTGACAGCGTTCCGCGGCGGGATGGCGGTGCATGGGCGGTTCCGGCAACCATGTCCGCGATGTGGAACGAAAGTGCAGAGGATTCGGTACGCGTCGAATGAGACGAATTACTGCGCGCAATGCCAGACGGGCGGGAAACTGCTGGCCGACCGAGCGCTGAGCCGGCTGTTGCGCGAGGACTGGCCGCGATCGCTTGAGGAGATGGAAGAGCGAAAGGCGCGGTAATTTTTGGAACGGATGAGCTGAACAGAGCTGGATGCTTAATAAAGCGAGAGTTCTATGGTTTGGGTCGAGCGAGTACGCTGCAGGGCCTGCTCGCACTTTGCGAGGGTTTGGCGTCCGCTGCCTTCGGCGTCGGAGAATTCCAGCTTGAGGATTTCAGTGGCTTGTTGAAGGGCGTCAATCAAGTCTGGAGAATCGGCAAGCACACGTTCGGCCGGCATTTTTGCAGGGAACGGCGTACCGCCTCGGCCCGGTGCGCGGCACAGCCGAAGTTTGGCCACGGCGGTCCTGATCGTAAGATGAGTTTTGGCTAGATTGGCGCTGGACTGCTCAAGTAACCGAGCAAGGGAGCTTGATTCAGCAAGCAAAGTCCTTCCGCGTGTCTGTAGAGCAATGGTTATCTTTGAGAGCGCGGCAATCCTACGCCGCTGGGTTCGGAGATGGCCGAGCAATTCTGGCATGGAGGTAGCGGGCATTCGCCGGTGACTGTTCCATTCTTGGTTCAAGGGCCCTCCTCGCGGCCGCGGAAACGCATTATTTGCAAAAACATGCGCGCACAACCGGGTAGGAACATCCTAAAGAACTGCACGCGCCTGCGTTGCTTGGGTCGCACTAAGACGTTAGCACAGCGCAAGGTGGGTAAGGGGGCAAAGAACGAGCGCGTAGCGGGTAGGGAGAGAGGAAAACCAGGGTGACAGGCGAGAGAGAAAGATTCGCGCTATCTCTAGCTGATAAAGTACCTGATTATTAACAATCAGATGTTGTCGGAGATTGGAGATTGGTCTAGAATCGCGCGCAGGTGGCGTTCCCGATTGGGCAAAGGGAGGGGTGTGCGACTCCTCCGTTCTGGCACATTGGTTCAATTTGGAGGGCGTCCGGATTTGAGGCAGGAGAGGAGTGCGGCGGTGATGGCTGAGGGAAGGTCATGAAGCCAAAAGCGGGGAGTAGAAGCAGGCGCCAAAAGAGCGCGGCAGCGCCTGTGGCGATAACGCGCGGGCAAGAGCTGGACACCACAATTGTGGCGATCGGGGCTTCGGCGGGGGGCGTCGAAGCGCTCACGGAATTGATGACGCACCTGCCGGCTGACACGGGGTTAGCCTTTGTCCTGGTACAGCATCTGGATCCGAAACATCACAGTATCCTGACGGAATTGATCAGCAGGAAGACGGCGATGACGGTGACGGAAGTGTCGGATGGAGTGCCCGTTGCGCCCGATCACGTTTACGTCATCCCGCCGAACGCGTCGATGACGATTTCCGATCACACGCTGCACCTCGGTCCGCGGGAAGAATCGCATGGGGCGCATATGTCGGTGGACCACTTCATGCGTTCGCTGGCGGAACAAAAAGGGAACCGAGCGATTGGAGTGATCTTGTCGGGTTCGGGTTCCGATGGGACGCTGGGAATGGGAGAAATTCAAGCTCACGGCGGCGTGACATTTGCACAAGACGACGAGACGGCCAAATACGACGGCATGCCGCGAAGCGCGGTGGCGGCGGGCTACGTAGACTATATTCTGCCACCCAAGGGAATCGCCAAGGAGTTGGGGCGAATCGCGAGGCATCCGTACCTGGAAAGACAAACGAAGTCCGATGCCGGGGCCGAGGCCAGCCCGGTTTCGGGCACGGGACTGAATACGATTTTTCAAATTTTGCGAAGGGCGACAGGAGTGGATTTCACGCATTACCGGCAGACGACGATATTGCGGCGAATTGAGCGGCGCATGGTGGTGCACAAGGTCCACAAATTGAGTGAATACGTCAAGTACGTGCGAAACAATCCCGCGGAGGTCAAGGCGTTGTATCAGGACATGCTGATCAACGTCACAAGTTTCTTCCGTGGAGCGCGGGTGTTCGATGCCCTGAAAACCACGGTCTTCCCAGCGGTGATGAAAAACCTGTCACGGGAGGGCGGGATTCGCGTCTGGACGCCCGGGTGTGCTTCCGGGGAGGAAACCTATTCGGTAGCGATTGCGCTGCTCGAATTCCTGGGCGACAAAGCTTCGCAGATCCCGATTCAGTTGTTCGGAACGGACGTGAGCGAGTCGAGCGTGGTGAGAGCGCGAAACGGCGCCTATCCAGAGAATATTCAAGCGGACGTATCGCCCGAGCGGCTGCGGAGATTCTTCACGAGGTCGGAAGGCGGATACCGGGTCAGCAAGGTGATCCGGGATTTGTGCATCTTCGCGCAGCACAACGTGCTGAACGATCCGCCGTTTTCCCGGATGGAGTTGATCTGCTGCCGGAACCTGCTGATCTATCTTGAGCCGGTCCTGCAAGGCAAAGTGATTTCGCTGTTTCACTATGCGCTGAGGCCGAGCGGTTTTCTGGTGCTGGGAAGTTCCGAAGGACTTGGCGCAATTACGGGATTATTTGCGGTGGAAGACCGCAGTCACAAGATTTTCTCGAGAAAAATCGGAGCGGCGCACCAGGCCGTTCCGTTTTCACTCGATTCCCAGACGGAACGCATGGAATATGGCTCAGTGGGCATAACGGCGAAGTCGCCGGATGCGGTGTGGAATTATGCGGAAGCTCAGAAGGAATTCGACCGCCGGTTGCTGACGCAATACGCGCCGGCGACGGCCTTCGTGAACGAGGACCTGGAAATCATCCATACGCGGGGAAACGTGAACCGGTATTTGAAGCTGGCTCCGGGGAGAGCCAGCCTGAGCCTGCTCAAGATGGCACGGGAAGGGATGCTGGTCGAATTACGAAACGCGATTGTCCGGGCCAGGAAGGAAAATGCAGTTGTCGGCAAACGGAACCTGCGGATCAAGAATGGAAACGGAGATAGGGAAGACGCGGGGGAAACGGATACGACGCGACTGGTCAATTTCGATGTGATACCGGTCAGCCTGGGAAACAGGGAACAGCAGTACTTCATGATTGTGTTCCAAGAGGCGCCCCCTGAGCCGGCGCGCGAGGCCGGAGGGCAGCGGGCCCGGCCCAGCGATGAGACAGGATCAGCGTTGAAGCGGACCGCGAAGCTGGAACAGGAATTGGCCGCGACGAAAGAATATCTGCAATCCGTCATCGAGACTCAGGAAGCGACGAACGAGGAATTGCAATCCGCGAACGAGGAGATTCTCTCGAGCAACGAGGAATTGCAGAGCACCAACGAAGAGATGGAAACGGCCAAGGAGGAATTGCAGTCCGCGAATGAAGAACTGAATACCGTCAACGATGAGCTGCACAGCCGCAATCTGGAAATAACGCAAATCAACAATGACTTGATCAATTTGCTATCGAGCATCGATATCGCGGTGATTATGATCGGGAGCGATCTCACTATCCGGCGCTTCACGCCAAAGGCGCAGAAGTTTCTGGGGTTGATTCCGGGCGACGTGGGCCGGCCGCTCTCGAATCTGAATCCTACCATTGAAATTGCGGATCTGCAGGCGATGGTGCTCCAGGTCATGGCGGATTTTCATAGCCTGGAACGAGAGCTTACGGACCGGATGGGGGTCCATTATCAGTTCAAAATACTGCCATACCGGACGACTGAAAATAAGATTGATGGAGCAGTGATCACCATTGTGGATATTGCTCCGGACAAGCCCCGGCCTGGAGCGCAGCATGTGGCTTGATTGGCCCCAGGGACGGGCTCGTTTCGGTATTCAGAGTCCCGTACGTACAGCAACATATATTGACTAACTGTCTATAAGAGCGTATGAATACGATGTGGGGGCGTGGTGAAGAGCACCTTGGGGGAGTCGGGGTGTGTATGGAAGAGCGGATTGCGTTTACGGCCAAATATTGGGGCGACAAGGCGGTAGTATGCCGTTCGAGCGAGGATTGCGCCGGGCCGGTGGTGGACCAGCAATTCGGAGAATTCGAGACCTGGACACAGGCAAATACGTTCGCTACACGGCTGAATGAAGGTCTTGAAATTCTCCACGCCGAAGCAGAGCAAATCATAACCAGTTCGATCCTCCGCACCAGTGCACTCTTGCATGGGGCTAGGTTGCCGGGAGGTGCCGCGGAGTCGTGGCGCGGCCCGGTGGCTGGAAGGGCGCTGGGTCTGCAATTCATGCTGGCGGAGCTGGAGCTAGCGGTGACGTTTTGCCGGATTGTGCGGTCGAAGCCGAGCGAAAACACGGATCGCCTACTGAAGAATGCGCGAAACGCCTTGTTCGATGCCATGCACTTCGTGTGTCGTTCAGAGCTGGCGGCCAGCGAACTGGAAGCGATTACGGGAAGACTGGCGAAGCTCAAAGCAGCGTTGGAAAAATCGCCCGCTCATTATTGAGGGCAATTTTGCGGCCGCGGGCGAGTAGCTGCGATTATGGCTGCGAGTCTGGGCGGCGCTTCAGGGTTGGACGATCATCGTCGGTGCTGTTGGGATCGGTGCTACCCGGCTGCTTTTTGGATTGCTCGGTCTTGGTGCGCAGGGTGGGCTTGCCGGGCGCGTTGTCCTGGGCCTTGGTCTTAAACATAATATTGCGAAGGCGGCTCTTGACGGAATCGAACTCGGAGCTGGTGACGATGTATTCGCTCCTGGCCGGCAGGATGCGGGCGATTTCCTTTTGTGTGTTCTCGATGCGGTCCGGAGTTGGGGGATGCGTCGAGAAGACCTTGGGGATGGTGCCGGGGCGGCGCTTTTCATCGGCCTGGATGCGCTCGAAGAATGTTACGTAGGAGTTGGGGTCGTAGCCGGCTTTGTACATGTATTGCAAGCCGAGGAAATCGGCTTCGCGTTCGGCGTCGCGGCTGAACTTCAGGAAGGTCAGGGGAATGGCAAGATTCAGGCCTTGATACATGGCGTAGCCCGCCATGCTGTAGGGGATAAAAATCATCGCCGGGATGGACGCCAATTGCATGAGTTCGCCCTTGGTGGCGTTCTTTGTGCCGTGGCGGGCAGCCACATGCGCGATTTCGTGGGCCATAACTCCAGCGAGTTCCGATTCTTCCTGGGCGCGGAGGATCAAGCCACTATTCACATAGAAAAAGCCGCCAGGCAGGGCGAAAGCATTGACTTCATCCGAATCGATCACCTTGATAGTGAAAGGAACCTTTGCGTCAGAGTTGCGGACCAGGTTCTGGCCGACACGGTTGACGTATTCGGTGACGATAGGGTCATCAATGAGTTTCGAAGAGCGCTCAACTTCCTGAGCCAGTCCTTTGCCAAGAGAGATTTCCCGCTCCAGCGAGAAGAGGTTCACGCCTTTGCCGACGTTGCGGTTGCCGATGGCCTCGACATCTTCTTTGGAATTCTTGGGAGTTACGGTGTCTTGCTGCTGGACAGGCTGCGAACCGCTTTGCGGCGGAGTCTGTTGCTGGGCTTGCGGCTGCGCGGGAGCCGATGTCTTCGCGGGGTCCTGAGCCGGAGGAGGGGCGGGTGGATCTTGAGTTTGCGGGGCGGCGAAGGCCGAGCTTGCGATCAGGGAGCTGGCCAGCACCAAACTCAGGCTATGCCGAAATATCGGTTGCATATCAAGTACCTCCGCCTACTCCGGATTATACACCCGCATTCTGCCGGGCAGGCACCCAGAATGCTTTCCTGACTACTAGGATGTCAGACGGTCCAGGAAGGTTTTCTATTCCTGGGGGTGCCTGGAGGGGTTCCGGCAGGGAGGAGCCGATTGAGGATTGGCGAAATCCTGAGTGGAGAGCAGAATTCCTGGCGTACTGACTGCGTACCCAGGGCCTGGACAGGGAGTTGACACGCTTCCCGTCGCACTCTAGAGTCAAAGCTGGTTGACTATGAGCGCTTCGAAGATCCAGATCGGCCAGCTTTGGAAGAAGGACGGGACGAAGGACATTTACCTGGTGACACGGCTGTATTCCGAGGCGCTGAATACCATGGTCATACTGCGCAAATCCGGCGCGGAGGACGAAGCGCAGATCCGTGTGCGGGTTGAGCGGGCCGGGGCGGGGCAGACGATTCCCGGGTTTTCGCCGGCGCAGGACGACTAGCGCTTTTATTCTTCAGACCGACCGAACTTCCATCTTTACAACGTCATCCACCTTCATCAGTTCCTTTTGGAAGAAGGCCTCGCCGTATTTCACCCCGATCAGTTCGCCGTAATGGCGGGCCAGCAGGTTCATTTGGTCTTCGAGGCGGTCGATGGCCAGAAAGACTTGCGCTTTCTTATGTTGCTTGACGGATTCGCCTTTTTGGGGGCGGAACTGGGAAGCGAAAGCGAGGATGGCTTTGCGGCGCCTCTCGTATTGGGCGGTGATGTCCACAACAAAAGTGGGGCGAGCCTCAGCGAAGGAGACCGAGTAGAGGATCTTGAAGGGACGGAAGGGTTCGCCTTCGATGGGCAATTGCTTCAGTCCCGCCAGGAAGCACCCCTCATAGCCGAGGGTTGAGGCGTGGTAATGGTCGGGATGGCGAGCCTCCCAGTAGGGGAGGATGACGGTTTTGGGGCGGAGTTCCCGGATGACGGCGGCGAGGCGGAGCTTGTGCTGGCGGGATGGCTGGACGTCGGAATCGGGGACTCCTAGGGTGCTACGCCACTTGACGGAGAGGAGCTTGGCGGCCTTGGCGGCTTCCCTCGCACGGATTTCCGGCGTACCACGTGTTCCCATTTCGCCGGCAGTGAGATCGAGAATTCCGGTCTGGTAGCCGCGCTGGGCCATTTTTAGCAGCGTGCCGCCGCAGGTGAGTTCGACATCGTCGGGGTGCGCGGCGATAGCCAAGAGATCGAGGTGCATTGGTTCTCCTCAGACTGGTGATTGTAAGGTGGAATGCCGGTCTTGCGCGAATGTGTTAGGGTTTCAGGCTCGACATGATGGATGAAAGCAAAAAGTCAGGGGAGGCGTTGCGCGGACGCGTGGCTCTTGTGACGGGGGCCGCAAAACGGCTGGGACGCGCGGTGGCGCTGCGGCTGGCGGAAGAGGGCGCTGACATCGTCATCCATTACCGGTCATCGGCGGCGGAGGCGAATTCGGCGATCGCGGAAATCGAGAAGATGGGGCGGCGGGGAGTGGCGATCGCTGCCGATTTAACCAATATCGCGGAGATTAAGCGGCTATTTGACGAAGCAGCGAAACAATTTGGGCGCCTCGACATTTTGGTGAATTGTGCGGCCAATTTTGTGCCTTCGAGCATCATTTCCACGACGGAGGAAGTCTGGGACGCTTCACTCGATGCGAATCTGAGAGCGCCATTTTTTTGCGCGCAAGCGGCGGCGCCACTGCTGCGGCGGAGCAAAGGCTGCATCGTTAATTTTGCGGATACCGGCGGGGTGATTGGCTGGCCAGGATACATTGCGCACTCGGTTTCAAAAGCCGGCGTGGTGATGTTGACGAAAGTTCTGGCGAAGGCGCTGGCGCCGGAAGTTCGTGTGAATGCGATCGCTCCGGGCACGATCACCATGCCGGGGGACCCGCCGGAGTGGGAGGCGGACTTCATCAAACTCGCCCCGCTGCGACGGACAGGCGCTCCTGCAGACATTGCCGACGCTGTCTTGTTTCTCGCCCATTCGGAATTCATCACCGGTCAAACGATTGTTGTAGATGGCGGGCGCACATTATGAAGCGCTGGGAAACACCAGCCGATTGCCTGCTGTTTCTCAACTTCTTTTAAAAAATCTTCCGTCCGGCCGTGCAGAGAATGTCTCCCCGGTGTATTCTATTCTGCTAGTGCTTGCTTAAATTGGCGCGATGGGCGCGCGGCGATCGGAAAAATCGAAAGACGAGGGACTGACCGAAGTTATGGATAACGAAATATCGACCCAGCCGCATGGCATGGAAGACGTGGAGATTCAGGAGTGGCTTGAGTCGCTGGATTCCGTTCTGGAATCGAGCGGGCCGGAAGTAGCCGCGGAAATCCTGGAGCGGCTCCGCGCGCATGCCACGGTCAATGGCATCGACCTGCCCTTCACTGCGAACACTCCGTATGCCAACACCATTCCGCCGCGCCTTGAACCGCTTTTCCCCGGCGACCAGGAACTGGAGCGGCGCATCAAGAGCCTCATTCGCTGGAACGCGCTGGCTATGGTGGTGCGTGCGAATCGCGTCGAGCACAACATCGGCGGCCACATTTCGACCTATGCTTCGGCGGCCACGCTCTACGAAGTGGGTTTCAACCATTTCTTCCGCGCGCGCAGCGAAGAGTTCGAGGGCGACACGGTTTATTTTCAAGGGCACGCTTCACCGGGGATGTACGCGCGCGCCTTCCTGGAAGGCCGGCTCAGCGCGCAAAAACTGGAGAATTTTCGACGCGAGCTGAAGCCTGGCGGCGGCCTTTCTTCGTATCCGCATCCATGGCTGATGCCGGACTTCTGGGAATTTCCGACGGTTTCCATGGGGCTGAGCCCGTTGATGGCGATTTATCAGGCGCGCTTTAACCGCTACCTCGAAGATCGCGGCCTGAAGCCTGCCACCGACGCCAAAGTGTGGGCCTATCTGGGTGACGGAGAGACCGACGAACCGGAATCGCTCGGAGCGATCACGCTGGCATCGCGCGAGAAGCTCGACAATTTGATTTTTGTCATCAATTGCAATTTGCAGCGCCTGGACGGTCCGGTGAGAGGCAACGGACAGATTATTCAGGAACTTGAATCGGCGTTCCGAGGCGCGCGCTGGAACGTGATCAAGGTTTTGTGGGGCAGCGAGTGGGACCCCATTTTCGAGCGCGACACCGAAGGCCTGCTGGTCAAACGCATGGGCGAACTGGTGGACGGTGAATACCAGAAATTGGTGGTTTCCTCGGGCGCTTACGTTCGCGAACATTTCTTCGGCAGTGATCCGCGGCTGCTGAAGCTGGTCGAACCCATGTCCGACGACAGTTTGCGGCGGCTGCGACTGGGAGGGCACGATCCGCGCAAGGTCTATGCGGCGTATAAAGCGGCGGTGGATCACCAGGGCTCGCCGACGGTAATTCTGGCGCGGACGATTAAGGGATACGGACTGGGCGAAGCGGGCGAAGGCAAAAACGTTACGCACCAGCAGAAGAAGCTCAACGAAGACGAGTTGCGCGAGTTTAGGTCGCGCTTCGGCATTCCGCTGAATGACGAGGATTGCATCGAAGTTCCGTTTTACCGGCCGTCCGAGGACAGTGTGGAAATCCAGTATCTTCGCGCGCGGCGCGAAGCGCTGGGCGGCTACGTTCCCAAGCGAAGCGTTCGCTCGAAGCCTCTAGTCGCCGACCACGATGAACTCTTCAAGGAATTTCACGAAGGCAGCGAAGGCCGGGAAGTTTCGACGACCATGGCGTTCGTGGGCATGTTACGCAAGATGCTCAAGGATGCGGAGATCGGCAAACTCATCGTGCCCATCGTTCCAGACGAGGCGCGCACCTTCGGCATGGAGTCGCTCTTTCGGACAGTGGGAATTTACTCCAGCGTGGGCCAGAAATACGAACCCGTCGATGTAAATACGCTGCTTTATTATAAGGAAGCGAAAGACGGGCAGATCCTCGAGGAAGGAATTACCGAGGCTGGCTCCATGGCGTCATTCATTGCTGCCGGGTCCGCCTTTGCCACGCATGGCATCAACACGATTCCATTTTTCATTTACTACTCGATGTTTGGCTTCCAGCGTATCGCGGATTTCATTTGGGCGGCGGCCGACATGCGAACGCGCGGATTCCTACTCGGCGGCACCGCGGGGCGAACCACGTTGTCCGGCGAAGGCCTGCAGCACCAGGACGGTAACAGCCATGTTCTGGCGCTGCCGGTACCGAACATCAAGGCTTACGATCCGGCGTTTGCTTATGAAATCGCAGTGATCATTCAAGATGGCATTCGCCGCATGTATAAAGACGGCGAAAACGTCTTCTACTACATCACCGTGATGAATGAGCCTTACGCCATGCCGGCAATGCCGGGCGACGTGAAGGACGGAATTCTGCGCGGGATGTACCGCTTCCGGCCAGCGGCCAACGCGAAATCGAAACTGCGCGCGCAATTGTTTGGGAGCGGCGCGATTCTCAATGAAGCGTTGCGGGCGCAGGAAATTCTCGAGACTAAGTACGGCGTGGCCGCCGATGTATGGAGCGTTACCAGCTACAAGGAACTCTACAACGATGGTAGCGAGACGGAGCGTTGGAATCGTTTGCACCCGGGGGAGAAGGCGCGCGTGCCATATGTCACGAAATGCCTTGGAGATGCTCCCGGGGTACTGGTGGCGGCTTCGGACTATTTGAAGACGCTACCCAACATGATCAGCAAATGGATGCCACGGCGGTTGGCGTCGCTGGGCACCGATGGCTTTGGGCGCAGCGAAGGCCGCACCTCCTTGCGGGAGTTTTTCGAAGTCGACTCCCGGTTTATCACGCTGGCCACGCTGCACGAGCTTTTGGCGGACGGCAAGATCGAGCGCTCGGTCGTCGACAAAGCTATTAAAGACCTCGGCATCAATGCCGATAAACCGAATCCGGTGATTTCCTGACGCCGGTCAGTTAAGAAGCAGCGAATTAGTCGCCGAAGCGAGTTCTTATGCGCTTTCGAGGATTTCCGCGGGCTTGATGCGTCCGGTGGCCAATTGCGCGATGAGTTCGCGATTCGCTGCCAGAAAATCGTAGCTTCCCAGTTCTTTGGGCAAAGCCCAGGCGATGGCTTCGAACGCACTGGGAGCCAGTTCCGATTCTGCGATGGACGCGGCGAAGAAGCGGATTTCCAGTTCATCAGGGGTACCTGCGTAATGATGACGGGCACGGCCCAGCTCAACGCTTTTCACCAGCGTCACGCCGAGTTCTTCCTGCAGTTCCCGCGCGAGGGCTGCTTCCGGCGCTTCGCCGTCCCGAACCTTGCCACCGGGGAATTCCCACTTTAGTGGGGAAGTATCGTGTTTTCGGCGCTGGCCGATCAGAAGTCGCCGGTCGCTGCGCTCGATCACGGCCACTACTACGGTAATCATCTCTCTGCGTCCCTCGGCGTCTCTGCGTTATCTTCTTCTCTTTGTGCCTGCAGCGATATTGAGGTGGAGCACCTTCCACAGTGCGCGCGCGCCCTCGATCAGAGGCGGGCCGGGCGTGTTCAGCAACTCATCGCTAATTACGTGTACCTGGCGGGCTCGAATCGCGGGCGTATCCCTCCACGCGGTCATTTTGTATGACTGCCTCGGGTCTGACTTCATTCCCGTCGCCGCCCAAGCGAGAACGATCACCTCGGGCTTTGCCGCTGCGACGCGCGCATCCGTGATCTTCTCGCCAGCCGGAACCACCATTTCGCCGCCGCAGATTCTGACTAATTCGGCTACCCAGGGCGGGGAAGTGATTCTTGGATTTGGCCACGCCTCGCAGTAAACGCGGACGCGCTTCTTGAATTGCCGCGATTTCCCGGCGATTTGTGCAAACGACTTGCGCATTTTGTTCACCAACATCTCGGCAGCGGACGCCCGGTCGGTGATGCCGCCCAACAAGCGAATGTCCGCTTCGACGTCAGCGAGTGACCGCGGATTCATGGCCAGGAAATTGAGCCGCTGTTCGAGGATCTTCGCTACCGTCTCCTGCTTGTAGGGCACGGAACCGATGACCAGCGTGGGTTTCAGCCGCAGGATGTCGTCCACAGATTTCATGTGCCAGCAATCGCCTAATTTTGGCAGGTTGCCCACCGGAGCGACATCTACGCACCATTTGGTGACGCCGACTAAAAAACGCTTGGCTCCAATGGCGCACAAAATGGAAGTTGCGCTCGGAGCCAGCGAAACAATGCGCAATGGTGATTGGTGGCTCTGTTTCATGATCACCGGAAGAGGATAACAGAGAGCCCGGCTTTCGCTTGATTCTATGCGTGTGGATTGACTCTGTTGCGCGAGTATGTTGCACTGCCTCCCTTACTTTTCGGAGGCCACGCGTGCGCATCCCTCTCATCGCTGTAAGCCTAGTCCTGCCATTCTCCACATTCGCGCAGACTTCGTCCTCGCCAGCCAAGTCCGAAGTTGTTCAGTATCACGCGACGATTGACAACGTGAAATATGTCTATGGAGCCGCGCCGCCAGTGGCTCGCTTGCGCCCGGGAAATATTCTGGAGGCCAACTCGCTCGATTGTTTTGGAAATGCCATCAAGAAGCCCGGCGACACACAAGCGCTCGTGAAGGGCGATAACCCGCTGTCCGGGCCTTTTTTCATCGAAGGCGCCGAACCAGGCGACACACTGGTCATCCACATTCTCGACTTGCGGGTTGATGGCAATCAAGGCCTCGGCGCTTTTGCACCAGGTTTCGGGGCGCTCAACGAGACGAATTACACGCCGATGTTGCATCCTCCGCTAGCGGAAAGAATCTGGTTTTATCCCATCGATCATGCCAGCAACACGGCGACATTTCAGGCACTCGATTCAAATTACAAGGTGAAAATTCCGTTACATCCTTTTCTTGGGTGCATCGGAGTCGCGCCGTCCAACGGCGAAGCGCGCAGCTCCATCGTCCCGGCCGAGTTCGGCGGCAATATGGACGCGCCGGAGGCTTCGGCCGGCAATACGCTCTATCTGGCGGTGAATGTTGCTGGCGGTCTGTTTTATTTTGGCGACGGTCACGCCGCGATGGGTGACGGCGAAATCGCCGGCACGGCTATCGAAGTGCCCATGAAGGCAAGGTTGCAGTTCGATCTCGTGAAGGGGAAACACACGAATTGGCCGCGTTTCGAGAACGAAAAAGAAATCATGGCCGCGGGCATCTATCGCCCAGTAGACGACGCCGTGCGGATTGCTTTCACCGAGCTGGTGGCATGGATTCACGCCGACTACGGCCTCTCGGAACTCGATACTTACGAGCTCCTTTCCAAGGTTGGGAAAATCCATCTCACGGAGATGGTCGATCCGAACTACGTAGTGGTTGCGTCCATTGAGAAGAAGTTCTTGCCGCCCAAGAAGTAGTTCGCTGTGTAGGGCATGTATTCTTGACTGGTTTCTCCTCCGCTCTGTGAACTCTGAGTTCTCAGCGCCGGCTGCGTTAATTCTTTCAACTTTGCTTTTGTGGCATTGCGCCACTTCGCGAGGGTTTGCCATACTTTGAGGAATGTTCAGCGAAGCTGTACTCGATCACTTCCGGAATCCGCGCAACGCCGGCGAACTCCCTGGCGCCACCGCAACGGTGGAAGTCAGCAATCCCGTGTGCGGCGACATCCTGAAGCTTTCGGCGCGGATCGTGGATGGCCTGATCGCGGAAGCGCGTTTTCTTTGCCGTGGCTGCACAACCTCGATTGCCTGCGCCTCACTCCTGACCCAAGAGTTGCGCAATCGCGCGCCAGCCGAAGCGCGCTCCATCACGGCTGAATCACTCTCGCAGTCTCTCGGCGGGCTTCCACCGGCGACCTTCCACGGGGCGCAACTCGCCGCAGACGCGGTCATCGCCCTCCTCCGCAAGCTGCCAGCGAAAAATCCTTAGTTCTTTGGCGGGATTGCTGAGTTCAAGGTTTCCGGATCGTTCAAATTCAGCACGCAGCCTTCTTCATTCGTGCGGACTTCTTCGATTTCGCCCTTGTGCGCCCAGACAACGGCGCGGGCACCTGTTTCGAGTGGCGCGCGGAGCAGTTCGTCGTACAGCGCCGCGGAAAAAATCACCGGGTGGCCGCGGCGTCCTTCATAAACTGGCAGGACAATGGGCCCCTTGGTCTTATTAAACTGTTCGATCAAATCCTCCACCAGCGCGCGGCTGATCAACGGGTGGTCGATGAGGCAGAGCAACATTCCCTCAGTTCCCGGCGGCAGGCTCCGCAGCGCCGCCTGAATCGAACTAAGCTGTCCTTTTTCCCAATCTTCATTGATTACGATTTCATCGGCCTTTAGATTGACTACTTTTGAGATGGGTTCCGCGTGCGCGCCGAGCACCACGCGACGCACGCCAATTTGCGGGAGCTCCGTTACTTCGAGAAGATGTTCGAGGAAGGGACGGCCCTGGTAGGGAAGCAGCGCCTTCGGCGAGCCCATTCGGCTCGAGGACCCGCCGGAGAGAATGACGGCGGCGAGCATGTGCTGCCTTTCAGCGTTCGCCCGTTTGCAGGATGGGCGTAGCGTGGGCCTCGTATTTCAGTTTTTTGTGGGTGGCGTTTGGCGCGTTCCGGCGAACCGCCACCAATTCCGCGGCGATGCTCACGGCAATCTCTTCCGGCGAAAGCGCGCCAATCTCCAGCCCCATCGGCGCGTAAACGCGTTCGAATTCCTCCGGCTTGTAGCCATCGTTCTCCAGCGCCTTGTACACCGACAAAACTTTGCGTTTGCTGCCGATCATTCCCAGGTAACGCGCGTCCGTGCGCGCCGCCCAAGCCAACACGCGCATGTCCTCTTTGTGGCCGCGCGTCACGATCACCAGGTAGCTCGATGCATTTGGATGAATTTTCTCAAAGGCATCCTCGTAACTGGTGTAAATCTCCAGAGCCATCGGGAAGCGCTCTTTATTGGCAAATGATTCGCGGTCGTCAACAACGGCGACGCCGAAGCCCGCCGAGCTGGCCGCTTTGGCTACCGCCATGGAAACGTGCCCGCCACCAAAAAGGTAGAGCATCGGCTGTGGCAGAATCGGCTCGACGAATACTTCCAGGGTTCCACCGCAAATCAAACCGTTGTCGTAACTCGCCTCATTATTCAGATTGAAGACCATCTTGCGCGGCGATTCCTTCTGCATCACTTCTTTTGCCGCCGCCCAGACTTCCGCCTCGACGCACCCGCCACCAATCGTTCCCGCAATTGAGCCGTCTTCCCGCACCAGCATCCGTGAACTCTCATAGCTGGGAATCGAGCCATTGGTGTGCACAATCGTAGCCAACGCCGCGCGCTGCCCGGCCCGCCTCATCCTGACGATCTCTTCAAACAGGTCCACGCCTTGCCTCTGCCCTCAGCCTACGGCGCACCGTCCTCCGTGTCAACGAAGGGTGGCTCTTTCCATGCGATAATGCGGCGCGCAACCCATGAAGCAGAACGCAATCGCGCGGAAGTACCTTGCAGCGCTCAAGACTCTCACCGGTAGACCGCTGACGCCACGAGACGGCTTGCCGCGAACTCAACTCATTCCTTGCGAGCGCCGCCTGAAGTTGAAACTTCCCGCTTCATTGAAAATTTACTATGAACTCGCGGGCAAACTCCCTATCAATACTGAACACAATCAACTCTATTCTCCCGGAGAGCTTAATATTGAGAACGGGAAGCTCGTTTTTATGGAGGAGAATCAGGGTGTCGTATTTTGGGGTCTCGACTTCGCGGAGCTGAAGAAGCCGGATCCCATGGTCTATCAAGCAAACAATGAAACAGAAATTGTGTGGTATTCAGAAGATCTCTGTTTTTCTGATTGGATCATCAAGATGTGGCGCTGGCAGGCGGGTTTGGATCCTGGTCTATGAGTGTGAAATGATGCGTCATTAATCATCGATGACCGTGACAGGGGCGTTGCAATGAAGGCAGTGCTCTTCAATAAGCACGGTGGACCTGAGGTGCTTACTTATGGCGATGCGCCGGACCCAGCGATTCGCCCGAACGAAGTGCTTGTCCGCGTGAAGGCTTGCGCGCTGAATCATCTTGACCTTTGGGTGCGCCGTGGCATTCCCGGAGTGCCGTTCCCGCTTCCGCATATTCCAGGAAGCGATATCTCGGGGGAAATCGCGCAGATTGGGGCCGATGTCACCACGGTGCGCGTGGGCCAGAAAGTCGTCCTCGCTCCGGGAGTGAGTTGCGGTAAATGCCCCGCTTGTATCTCCGGCCAGGACAACCGCTGCCGCCAGTTCACCAATCTTGGGTACATGATCGACGGTGGCTACGCCGAATTCGTCCGCGCTCCCGAAGTGAACTGCTTGCCGTATCCCGAAAATCTTAACTTCGAAGAAGCGGCTTCGATTCCTCTTGTGTTCCAAACCGCCTGGCACATGCTCCTTGCGCGCGCCGAACTGCAGCCCGGAGAAGATGTGCTCGTTCTCGGAGCCGGCAGTGGCGTTGGCAGCGCCGCCATTCAAGTCGCAAAGTTTTTCGGCGCACGCGTCATCGCCACGGCCAGCAGCGATGAAAAACTGCAGAAAGCCAAAGAACTCGGCGCGGACCACCTCATCAATCACAAAACGCAAAAAATTCGCGAAGAGGTCCGCCGCATCACCAACAAGCGCGGCGTCGATGTGGTCTTCGAACACGTTGGCACAGCCACCTGGGACGATAGCCTGGCCAGCCTCGCCGCCGGAGGCCGCCTGGTTACTTGCGGCGCCACCACCGGATACGACGCCAAAGTCGATCTCCGCTTCCTCTTCAGCCGCCAGCTTTCGCTTCTCGGCTCTTACATGGGCACCAAGTCCGAATTGCAAACGGTGATGAAGCTCGTCGCCGCCGGAAAACTAAAACCCATCGTCGATCGCATTTTCCCTCTTGCCGAAGCGGCTGCCGCCCACAGCTATCTCGAATCCAGTTCGCAGTTCGGAAAAGTGGTGCTCAAAATCTGACGTCCGTTCTGTGCAAATTCGCACTGTCCTAAGACTGTCCCTCCGTACTATATACAGCCATCCACGCCACTGATATTTTCCCCCGCAATTCACCCGGAAGTGATGTCGCCCGACCCAGATTCCTTCCGGTGCCCAGGTACAGTCTCCAATCGACTCAGGATTTGGAGGGCTCTTTCATGTGGTTCAAGAAATCGACGCTCTACGTGTGCCTACTCACCGGCTCGGCGATGGCACTAGCCATGGCCGGCAAATCTTCGGGGCAAAACACCAGCACCGCCACCGAAGCTCCATCTGGTTTTGACAATCAACCCAACGGCCTCACTGATGCCGCAACATTTACAATGGACCGCGGAAAATTTGAAGAGACCGAAGCCATCGGCGACGGCCTCGGACCGATCTACAACGCGCAGTCCTGCCGTGAATGCCATCAAAACCCGGTCACCGGGGCGGGCAGCCAGGTCAAGGAACTCCGTGCGGGCCACCAGGATCCCCACGGGAACTTTGTCGCTGCCACCGCAACACTTGCGGACGGCACGGTCACGATTGCGAACCGCTCGCTCATCAACCAGCGCGCCGTCTGCCCGGCCATTGACACCATCACGGTGAACGGCCAGCAGCAGGCCTTCAATTTTCCGCAGACTCAGGGACAAGAACGTATCAGCACTGCGGAAACCATCCGCGCCTTCCGCATGTCTCTCAACATCATCGGTGATGGCTTCATCGAATCCATCGCCGACCAAGCGCTGCTTGATCTGGCGTCATCCCAGTGCACGCGCTCGAATGGCGCCATCTGCGGCGAGGCCGTGCATGTTCCCGTTCTGGAAGCCAGCGGCGGGCTTGCCGTCGGCCGCTTCGGATGGAAGGACCAGCACGCTTCACTGCTATCGTTCTCCAGTGATGCCTACCTGAACGAAATGGGCATCAGCAATCGCTTGCCGCCCAACAACGTCGACGTCACGCGCATCTGCGACGTCGTTCCCGATCCCAATGACAACACCGCCGACTCCGAGGGGCTCAACGACATCGATCATTTCGCGCGTTTCATGCGCGCCACCAAAGTCCCGCCGCGCGACACCGCTCTGGCCACTTCCTCGGACGGCGTCGCCGGCGCAACCCTGTTCCACAACGTGGGCTGCGACTTCTGCCACGTCTCCTCGATCACTACGGCGCCGACAGGCTCTGCCGTAGCCGCGGGGGCGTTCATCGTGCCCGATTCTTTGGGCAACAAGATCATTCATCCATACAGCGACTTTCTGCTGCATAACGTTGGCACCGGTGACGGCATCGTCCAAACCGGCGGCCAGGAAACCGCTCAAAAAATGCGCACGCCTCCGCTTTGGGGCGTCCGCACACGCACGGAGTTGCTGCACGACGGCCGCTCTTCCACTTTCTACGACACCATCCAGCGCCATCGTGGCGAAGCTCAACCGGTAACGAACAATTTCAACAACCTCAGCACCACACAACAGAACCAGCTGATTACTTTCCTGCGTTCCCTCTAGTGGCGCAGCCCGGGCCGGCGCGGCGGTTTCGCCATTTCGCCGGCCCATTTTTTCCCCGGTTGGCCTACACTTCTTTACTTTTCACCAGGGAACATAAGGAGTGATATCCTCGCTGCGTCATAAAAACTTTAAATGCGGCGGCGGGGATGTCAGTCAGCCTTCAAGCGCGGCTTTCGGTGTGGATCGTCAAATGGCGCGTCAAACGCAAGCTAAAGGGCGTGCGGGACTATCGTATCGCGCGCAAAATTCTGCGCCCCGATCCGTACAAGATTCCTTCCACAATTCAGATTTCTCCGGCTCATCTCGGGGGTGTCCCTGGCGAACGCATCGAAGGCCCTTCGCCGGGTGACGCGGTGCTCCTCTATCTGCACGGCGGTGGCTACTTTGCCTGCTCAGCGGAGACGCACCGTCCGATCACCGTTTACTTTGCGCTCCACGGCTTCCATGTGTTTGCCCCGGACTATCGACTCGCGCCCGAAAATCGTTTTCCCGCCGCGGTCGAGGATGCCGTTGCCTTCTACCGTGCGCTTCTTAGCGCGGGCTATGCGCCGCAGAAAATCGTCATTGCGGGTGAGTCTGCTGGAGGCGGTCTTGCGCTTTCGCTGATGCTTGCGCTTCGCGACGCTGGCGTGCCTCTCCCCGCTGCGGCAGCGCTCTTTTCTCCCTGGACGGACCTCGCCGCGACGGGCGATTCCATTCGAACCAACACGAACCGCTGCGCCATGTTCGACGGCGCGGGTGTGGCGTTCTCTGCGCGCTATTATCTCGGCGACACCGACCCTCGAGATCCTCTCGCATCTCCTCTGTACGCAGATCTCGCCGGCCTGCCGCCGCTCCTTATCCACGTTGGCGCGGACGAAGTCCTTCGCGACGACTCGACGCGCCTCGCCGAACGCGCCCGCGCTGCGGGCGTTCGCGTTGATCTAAAAATTTGGCCCGTGGTGCCGCACGCCTGGCAACTTGTCCCCCACCTGGTTCCCGAAGCTCGCCAATCGCTCCACGAAAGTGCGGAATTTCTTCGTGCGCGCGTCGCACCCGGGCAAACGAAGAAGGAAGTGATGACCAGCGCATGACCGAACTTGCCGGCAATTCCGCAGATTCCCCAGTCACCAGCGTCGATGTCCTCATTATCGGCGGCGGCTTTTCTGGCCTGTGCATGGGTATCAAGCTTCTCGAAGCCGGCATGAACTCGTTTCTCATCATCGAAAAAAGCGCGGACATCGGCGGCACCTGGTGGGACAATCGCTATCCCGGCTGCGCTTGCGATATTCCTTCTCACCTTTATTCGTTTTCCTTCGCGCCTTCTGCCGAGTGGACGCGCATGTATCCCGGTCAGCAGGAAATCCACGATTATCTGAAGCGCTGCGTCGAGCAGTACGGCCTTGCTCCGTATGTGCGACTCAACACTCGCTTTTGTGAAGCCATCTGGGACGAATCGGAAGGAGTGTGGAACGTTGCGGCCGGGGACGGAATGCGCATTCGTGCGCGCGTGTTGGTCTCCGGCATGGGCGCGCTGCACGTGCCTCATTTTCCGGAAATCAAGGGTATCAATCGCTTCCAAGGTCCCGCGTTCCATTCCTCATCTTGGGATCACAGCGTGGACCTCGCCGGAAAAAACGTCGCCGTGGTCGGCACCGGTGCCAGCGCCATCCAATTCGTCCCGCAAATCGCTCCCCGCGTCGGCAAACTCCATCTCTTTCAACGCACGCCGCCCTGGATTGTTCCGCGTCTCGATTTCGCCTTCAGTGAAAAATGGCGGCGCCGCTTCCGCAACATTCCCCTCACGCGCTGGGCGTTGCGCCAATACATTTTCTGGCGGCAGGAGGTTCGCGTCCTCGGCTTTCTCGGCAATGAGGGTTTCCGCAAGAAAATGGAGGCCATCGCACTTCGCCATCTCGGCCGTGCGATAAAAGATCCCAAGATGCGCGCCGCGCTCGCGCCCAACTACCAGCTCGGCTGCAAACGCGTGCTCGTTTCCGACGACTACTATCCCACTCTCAACCGTTCGAACGTCGAGCTGGTCACCGAAGGAATTTCCGAGGTGTGCCCGCGCAGCATCGTCACGAGCGATGGCGTCGAGCGCCCTATCGACGTGCTCATCTACGGCACCGGCTTCCGCGCCACCGAACCGCTCATCGGTTGCCGCCTGGTAGGGAAGGGCGGCGTAGAAATCCACGACGCCTGGGGAAAACGCATGTCTGCGTATCTCGGAATTACTGCCGCCGGCTTCCCCAATCTTTTCATGCTTCTCGGCCCTAACACCGGACTGGGCCACAATTCCGTTGTGCTCATGATCGAAGCCCAGGTTCGTTACGCCATGAAGTGTCTGAAACTGATGAAGCGCAGGAATCAGCGCGTCCTGGAAGTCCGACCGGAAACCCAGCAGTCTTTCGTCGAAGAAATTTATCGCCGCATGGCCGGCACCGTCTGGCTATCCGGCGGCTGCAAAAGTTGGTATCAAGACCAATCCACCGGTGAAATCACCACTCTCTGGCCCGGCTCCGTCGTCTCCTACCTCCGCCGCACGCGCTCGGTTTCTGCCTCCGACTACAGACTAACTTCCTGATCTTCGCGACACTTGCGCGAGGCATGTCAGTTTGATCAATATTCCTGACAAGAAACCAAGCAGTATGCTAAAAGTAGGGTTGGTCCGGCAACCGGAAGGACAATCCACCATGAAAAAACAACAGTTCGTTTTGAGCGCTTTCTTGCTTCTATTCTTCCTCGGTGTTCAAACGCCGCAATTCGCGCAAGACACTTCCGCAGGCCCCGCAAAAGCTGACCAGGAGCGACGCATGGTCGCAGTCAGCCTTCTCAGAACAATCAACACAGCCGAAGTAACCTACCAGACCACGAATGGCTCGTTCGTGGTGTGGAAGACCCTTGTATCAGAACATCAACAATATTTTGATAAGTTCCTCGCAATGCATGGTCTGCTGAAAGCCAATACACACTTCTCAGACGGGCCGGAAATCTTGCCCGATTGGAATCTACGGCTCAATGTGCATCTTGATGGCCAAGGCTACGATGTGCTGCTGCGAGACATGACGGACGATAAGTGTGGATATGCAGCTCTGACCGACGAGAGCGGCGTAATTCGGCAGAGCAAAGCGATTAACTGCGAAATTTAGAAAGCTCACGGCCCGTCCATATCCAGCCTTTTTCTGCAGAACCTCTGAACACCGCCCAACGCACGCTCAGTTGGATAATCGTCCACTGTTAGATGGCATCTCCATTTGTCTTGGCCGCCCCGCTATGCGAAAATAGTTCAGCGGGACACCATGAGCACATCACTCGGCAAACACGTCACACTGACCAAGCCCGACGACTTCGGCAGCCTTCTGCAAGACGAAGGCATCATCTTCACCACGCTCGATAAGGCCGTGAACTGGGCCCGCAAGAGTTCCATTTGGCCGCTCGGGTTTGGCCTCGCTTGCTGCGCCATCGAAATGATGTCCATGGCCGCGGCCCGCTTGACCTCGCCCGCTTTGGTGCCGAAGTTTTTCGCCCCTCGCCCCGCCAGGCCGATCTGATGATC
>Ga0137409_10001331_pt1 | contig 26742 bp, 20 predicted proteins | sample CZODoug1_16funga_FD_122059 | JGI IMG/M metagenome (GOLD analysis project Ga0137409, IMG submission 122059) | Vadose zone soil fungal communities from Angelo Coast Range Reserve, California, USA - CZODoug1_16fungal (Hybrid Assembly) | ecosystem: Environmental > Terrestrial > Soil > Vadose zone...
GGTGTATCAGAGACAGTCATGGCAGCCGTTGCCGAGGCTGCCCTTGATGACCCGTTGCTGGCCTCCAATCCCCGGCCGATCAAATCGCTGACCGAGGTTCGGCTGTTGTTAGAGCAAGCGTGGTGATGCCTCGCGATCGGATGGCAGCGGTGCGGTGATACCGAGCCGTACCGCGCGAGCATCACAATAGGAGGAATCTTGTCGATCAAGCGATCGGGCACGTCGGCATTTGCGTCAGCGACATGGAGACAGCCCTGCGCTTCTGGCGGGATGGCCTCGGATTCGAGGTCCTCACCGAACGCCGTTTTCGCGGCAGCTCATGGAAGCGGATCCTGGAGATGGGCGAGTTGGAACTGCATACCAGGATCATACAACGCGACCATGCAGCGTAACGTTTGCGCCCCGATCCGTTAAAGTACTCGCGACAGCGAACCCGATCCCGCTCGCGCCGCCGGTGATGACAACGGATCGATTTCTGACCGAGAAGAGCTCATTCAGGTCGATGTTCATACCCACCGGCCGATCTGCGTGAAATTCAAAATTTGGCCCCGATGGTAACGCCATAGGTCGCCGGCCTGCCGGCCCATTGAGCTATGCCGTCAAAACTGTCGTTTCTGTTCGTGATATAGAATTCATTGGTTATATTCTTGCCCCAAACCATGACTCGATATTTCCCGCCGGCAAAGTTGACACCGACCTGGGCATCCACCATGGTGTATCCGGGGATCGTGAAATCATAGGCATAGCCGTTGATAATCTCGCCATTCTCGCCGCCGATCGATGCGTTCGTGCTGGTCGTATGCATGATCTGGGCGGCGACAAACGCTTCCCTTTGGGAGCCGATGGCGAAGCTATAGTTGATGTTCCCCTGCGCCGTCCATTTCGAGGCGTAGGGAATCGGATGGTCCCCCGGGCTCGCCCGGACGCCGGCGAGCGTGTACAGATTCCCATGAGCGGGATCGGTGCGGTCCGTGGCATCGGTGATGTTGGCATCGAGATAGGTCACCGCGCCACCGATAGTCAGTCCGGTCACCGGGTGCACCGCGCCTTCGAGTTCGAAGCCCGTGATCTGTGACTTGGGAACGTTCACAAGGGCAAGCAGAGCTCCGAAGAGCGGATCGACCCGCTTCGATTTGATCTGCTTGTCTTTATAGTCCGAATAGAACACCGCGCCGTTCAGCGACAGTTTGCGGTCAAAAAGCTGCGTCTTGAAGCCGCCTTCATAGGTCACGACCGACTCCTGGCTCGTAGGCGTGTATTGCGAGTCGAAGGCGCCGCCGAAATTGCCAAAGCTGCCGGCCTTGTAGCCTTTCGAAACATTCGCATAGGCCAGAATTCCGTCCATGGGCTTCCAGTCGACGCCGCCTCCCCAGGAAACATTGTTCTGATTGAGCGTGCCGGAAACCGCGTGCGGCAGGCCGTTCGCGCCGAGGGTAAGACACTGGCCGGGGGTGATCGTAACGGGGGTGCCGGTCAGAAACGAGGCGAATCCCGAAAAAAACGTGTTGATGTGATTGACCGCCTGCCCGTTGTCGTTGAGCGCGAACAGGCAGTTGACGGCGTCGCGGTCCGCTTCGGTGTAGCGCGCTCCGCCCTTCAGCGTAAACGTGCCGAGCGTATATTCGGCGTTCGCGAACCCCGCGTAGGTCTTGGCGGCCTCACGGACGCTGGAACCGTTGCTCGCCCATCCGCCAGGGGTTGTGGAGCCGAAGGAAACGGGGCTGCCCTGCGAGTAAGCCGACGTGCCGTCCTTATACAATACTTCGAGCGTATCGAAGATCCGATCCTTCGAATAGTTTCCGCCCACAGTCCAGCGGAAGGTCGGGTCATTGTTGTTGGCGAGCCGGATTTCCTGCGAGAAGCTGCGGATGTAGCCGTCAAAGTCGCGGATGTCGTTGCGCTGTTGGACGAGACCGTCGCCCTCGGGCGTCATGCTCTGCTTATAGTCGGCATAGGCAGTCAAGGACGTGAAGGCAATTTGATGGGTGACGTCATAGTCGGCGCGCAGGGTTGCCTGAAGCAGGCGATTGTCGGCTTTCGGAGCGTCGTCGGGCGACCAGTCGGCCACACGCGGGTTGTTGGTTGCATTGGGAATGTCCGGATTCGGGATCGGGTACGGAATGGTGTCTCTGAAGTTTGGAATATATTCGACGAACTGGGTCGCCGTCGGCTGGGTGCGGTCACGCCAGCCGTTTAAATTGGTCTGGATGCGCAGCCGGTCGGTGGGGTTCCAGTCGAGCAGGAAGCGCGCGGCAAGGGCATCGGGCGCGCCGTTCCTGTCGTCGGGACGGGTGGCGCTACGCTGCCAGCCATCGCCGCTCGTCGCGCTGACGGCAATACGACCGAGCAAATTGTCGCTGATCGGACCGCTGACATAACTCTCTCCGGTGAAGGTGTTGAAGCTGCCATAAGTCAGGTTGAGGCCGGCGCTCGGGTCCTTTGTGGGCTTCGCCGCGATATAGTTGATCGCGCCGCCGGTCGCGTTGTTACCGAAGAGCGTGCCCTGGGGGCCCTTCAGCACCTCGACACGCTCGAGATCGAACAGAGCACGCGTGGTCATGACGGGGTAGGCCAGCGGCGCCTGATCAATATACACGCTGACCGCCGGCGGAGCGCCGATGGTGGTGTCATAATAGCCGATGCCGCGCAGCGTGTAGACCGGGGTCGCGTTCTCGGTCTGGGCGTATTGGAGCCCGGGAACCGCCGCGGCCAGATCCTGCAGCGAGGAAATGTGCTGCTGTTCGAGCTGGGCCGCGCCCAGCGCCTTGATGGTGAGACCGACCTTGTTGATGGACTCCTCGCGCTTGTTGGCGGTCACGATGATTTCTTGGAGGGAATAATCCGGTCCCGCGGCCTGACCCGACGCCTCCGTACGATCTTCGCTGGTCTCCGCATTCGCGGCCGCGGAGTGCATCGCCAGCGCGGCGAACAGCAGAGAGCCGACGCTCGCGCGCAAAGCTCCCTTGGATTTGGTGATCATTCTTCCCCTCCCCCTATCTCGGTCAATATCGCCTCTGTCCCAAGACGATATTGACTTCGTTGTGTTTTATTCCGCCTCAATGGCGATATATGGCGCTACCGTTAAATTCGGCATCAGCAAACGTGATCGACGGCGATGAGCCTAGCCGACAAGAACAACAAATCTCATAGAGTGGGGTCGCGGTTATACTCTCACTAGCAATGGGAAACTTGCACGACGCCGCGCAGCACATTTGGTTGCTGTCAGTCTAATGAGAACCGCTCTTTCTTGGGCAGGGCTGCGGCATGAAGATGCGCCGGCTTATCCCACGACGACCTGCCCCATCTCACCGCGCAAGATTGTTGCGGTCAATCTAACGAATAGTGTTCCCAATGCCGCTCTTAAGCTTTACCGGAGTCGCGCGGAGAGCGATGGAAAACTAGTTAGTGGGGAATCGCACGCTGGCTTCGGCCGGTTTCGTATTGTTGGCCGCCCAACATGGAGGCTACGTCGCGCAGTTACCGCTTACTACCCAGGAGCTGACGGATCTCGGACGGGGAGAGACCGGCTTCGGCCAGGCGCTGCTCACTATGCTCGCCGAGCAGGGGGCTTCTGCGGCGCACTTCGCCGGGGGTTTCCGTCATCTTGATCGGAACGCCGGCCACGCTGATCGGAGAAGTTCCGGGCTGCTCGATCTCGACGACCATGTCCCGGATCGAGAAATGGGGATCGGCGATGTTCTCGGCCACGTTCATCACGGGCCCGAATGGAATCTTGCCTCCGATCAGCGTGACGAGCTCCGCCTTGGTGAAGCCCGAGATACGCTGGTTGAGTTCATTGATCAGCGCGATCCGGTGGGTGCCCCGCGACAGGAGCGAGGAGAAACGCTCGTCCTCGAGCAGCTCGGCTGCGCCGATCGCGCGGCACAGCAAGGCGAAGAACTTGTCCTTCGTGGCGGCGATCGCGACCAGGCCATCTTTGGCGCAGAACAGACCGAAGGGGGCCAGGAAGGGATGATGGTTGCCTTCCGGCCGGGGCACCATGGCGCTGACCGAATTCTGCACCACGGCCCGCTCGCAGATCGCGAAGATCGAGTCGATCATCGCGACGTCCACCATCTGGCCCTGACCGGTGCGCCGGGCATGGTGGACCGCCGCCAGCAGGCCGCAGGTGAGGAACAGGCCCGGTACGATATCCCCGATGCCCGGACCGATCTTGGTGGGACTGTCCTCGTCGGGCCCGGTGATGGCCATGATCCCGCCCATGGCCTGCGCTACGACATCATAGGTCGGCCAGCTGCCATAGGGCGAGGCACCCGTGCGCGGATCACCGAAGCCCCGGAGCGAGCCATAGACGAGCCGCGGATTGATCGCCTTCAGCGTCTCGTAGGAAAGGCCAAGGCGATCCATCACGCCGGCGCGAAAGCTCTCCACGACGATGTCGGCGTCGCGGACCATGCGCAGAAACGCGGCCTTGCCTTCGCTTGTCTTGAGATCGAGGACGACGCTGTCCTTGTTGCGGTTGATGCTCTGAAAATAGCCTCCCAGCGACCGCTCCGTATCGTCGTCACGATACAGCCCGGTCCCCCGGCTCATATCCCCTTCGGGCGGCTCGATCTTGATGACCGTCGCCCCTTGGTCGGCGAGAATCATTGTCGCGAAGGGGCCAGCCAGCATCTGCGTCAGATCGAGGATGCGGAGATCCGAGAGGCTGCCGAACGAGTTGTCGGACAGTAAACCGGCGGCTATCGTTGAGCCCTGCTTCATGGGAAACCTCGAATCATGTTTTTCCTCACCTTACCTTCCTAATGCGGCAAGAACCACTCGGCTGATTGGCAGTTATCATTCGCGATGATCTGCGAGTGGCACGGCGTCGGGAAGATGACGAGGGCGCGCAAACTCAATGACATCCGTAATTGGATCGACCCTTCGGGATGGTTTGAGTTGACCTTCTATCGGTATTTCCCCCTTCTATGCATAGGCTCTCGGAAGTGAGAGGGGTAGACGCCCGGCTTGGTCCGGCGAGGCAGTCCGGCTGTGCTGCGAAACCTGCTGTGCCAATCTCAGATTTCGGGCACAGTACGACTATGCGTTTGAAAGCCCGAGAAGGCGAAGAGGGGGAGGGGATGCATACGATGAACATGGCGCTGCTGAGCCGCGCACCTTCGGCGTGCGCACAGCCTTTCGACGTCGAGAAGGATGACCTGCGAGAAGCCTTGGGCGACATCGGGCGCCGGCTCTATCGCAGCCGCACGCTGCGCGAGGCCGAGACGGCCCTCGATGAGGTCAAGCTCCTGCTCGGCGTGCCTTGGGCGGTCTGGAACGCGGACACCGCCCCGCCATCGAGTTGCCCGGAGGCGGTCGCCTATTGCGAGCGAAGCGGATGGCCGCCGGAGATCATGGAACTCTGGAAGGACCGCCATGTGCCTCTCAAGACGCAATTCTATATTCGTTGTCGCTTCGAGCATCTGCCATTCGTCACGGTCTTCGACAGGAAGCCGAAGCGGCGCATCTCGTCCAAATATTCCCAGATCGACGAACTCCTACGCATCATGGGCATTTCGACGATGCTGACGGTGCCCATTCACCTGCCCAAGGGTCAGATTGCGATGCTGACCTGGGCCGGCGAACTGAAGAAGGAGGCGTTGGAAGCGCTGCTCCTCGAGATCAGCGGCGAGCTGCTCGCGATCGGTCATTATTTCATGCGCATCTACCGGGACCAGCTCGGCTACAGCTGTGCCGCCAGCGAGGAGCTGTCACGTCTCACTCCGCGCGAGTGGGACTGCCTGCGCACCCTGGCGCAGGGCTATCGCGAAGCGGAAGTCGCGAACGTTCTCGGGATCCTGAAGTCGACGGTGCGCTTCCATCTCCATAACGTCGTGCGGAAGTTCGGCTGCAAGAACCGCACCCAGGCTATCGCACTCGCCGCGCAGCTTGGTGTGCTGGGTCCCATCGGCCCCTGACCGCAAGCCTCGCCGGCGTCGGGTCGAGCGCATGTGGTGCCGACCGCGTCGAACTCCCCCGCACTTAAGCGGGGAGAATTCGGCGCTCGGGCCGCTAGGATCGATGGCTGAAGGACGTCCAGTGCGGCTGCGTCCCGCAGGGCTGTCGTTCGACGTCCGCTCCGCTTCTGATTGGGTAAGGTCGATAGGGAGAGCTGAATGACACGCCTCACGGGAAAAGTTGCCATCATCACCGGTGCCGCCAGCGGTATAGGGAAAGCGGGAGCGCGCCTTTTCGTCGCCGAGGGCGCCAAGGTGGTGATGACCGATATCCAGGATGGGGCATCCATTGCCGCCGAACTCGGGGACTCTGCCATTTTCCGGAAGCATGACGTCACCGATGAAGCCGGTTGGGCAGGGGTTGTGAAGGCGGCACTGTCGCATTTCGGGCGCCTTGACGTGCTGATCAACAGTGCGGCGATTCGTGACGTCAAGCCCATGATGGAAACGACCGTCGCGGAGATGGAGCGGAGCTTTCGCATCAACACGCTGGGCCCGATGCTCGGCATGAAAGCCGCCTTCGAGGCCTTGAAGGCTTCCGGCAAGGGCTCGATCATCAATGTCAGCTCAGGCAACGGCCTCCGAATTCAGGCGGGTGCCGTTGCGTATTCGACGAGCAAATGGGCGCTTCGAGGTCTTAGCGGATGTGCCGCTTCGGAATGGGCTCGCGCTGGTATCCGGGTCAATACCGTGATCCCGGGCATGTGCCGCACGCCGATGCACGCTTCGACCAATACACCGGAGATCATAGCGCAGTACGAGCCGATGATTCCTCTCGGCCGCCTGAGCGAGCCCGAGGAAGTCGCTCAGGCATTTGCGTTTTTGGCGTCCGATGACGCCAGTTACTTCGTCGGTTCCGAGGTCGTCGTCGACGGCGGTGTGCTGCTTTGAGGCGACCATAACCGTGAACCGCCTCCCATCGCGTCCGTGAGGGGCCCGGTCGATCCCAGACGACCGCCTGGGTTCTGATCGATCCACCCCGCCTCAAAATCCAGAAGATGGGCTGCGCGCGAATGCCGCAGCCAAACGTAACGCGGGTTAGGCCGACCGACGGCCGCCGTCCGCTTGCCCAACACTATTGGGAGGAGACGCGCAGAGCGGGAGCGATTCAATTGAGCACGAGAGCAATACAGGTTTTCAGCGGGAGAAGCGGAATGCTCGTGGACAGCACAAACAAACTGGCTCCGGAAGGAGCACCCCGGACGTCGAACCCGCTCTACGGCGATCGCAAGCTCAAACTTGCGACGTTCGGCAGCAATATCAAGTCCGGTTGCGCGATCACCTCCGGCGAGGGGGCGCTTCCCGGCGATTGGCCGACGTCCCTCAGAATCGCAAGGCTCGCGGACGCGATGGAATTCGAAGCCATCGTCCCCGTTGGTCGCTTTCGGGGCGTCGGCGGTGAGACTGACTATGGGGGGACAAGCTTCGAGCCCTACACCTTCGCCGCCGCGCTCGCGTCACAGACCGAGCATCCGATGCTCTTCTCGACGTCGCACGTGCCGACGATCCACCCGATCCTCGCCGCCAAGCAGGGCGCGACAATCGATCATGTCTCCGGCGGCCGGTTCGCCCTCAATATCGTGACGGGCTGGAACAAGATCGAGATCGACATGTTCGGCGTGCCGATGCTCGAGCATGATACGCGCTATGATTGCGCGGCCGAGTGGCTCGAGATCGTCAAGCGCCTTTGGACGGAAGACGAGCCGTTCGACTATGAAGGGCGCTTCTACAAGGTCGCCAAGGCTTTGCTGAAGCCGCAGCCGCTCCAGTCGCCTCATCCGCCGGTCATGTGCGCCGGCGGATCGCCCAAGGGTCGGCATTTCGCGGCCAAATATTGCGATATCGTCTTCACCGGCTTTGAACGGCGGGCCACTAAGGACGACATGGCCAAGAGCGTGGAGAGCTTCCGAGAGATCGCGCGGACTGACTATGGTCGCGAGATCAAGGTCTGGTCCTCGGCCTATATCGTCCAGGGTGAGACCGAGGCGGAGGCGAGAAGGCTCTTCGACTATTTCGTCCGCGAGAAAGCGGATACCGCCGGCGCGGACAATCTGGTCGAGATGCTCGGCCTGCACAGCCAGAGCTGGAGCAAGGAGGGCTTCGAGAACCTCAAGCAGGATCTCATCGCCGGTTGGGGTGCCTATCCGCTGGTCGGCACCGCCGAGCAGATCCGCGACGGCTTGCAGCTGCTGTCGGATGCCGGCGTGGACGGCCTGGTCCTATCGTGGCCGGGCTATGAGAGTGGCATTGAGCAATTCGCACAGAAGGTCTTGCCGCTCTTGAAGCAGAGCGGCCTGAGATAACCGAGCCGAGCGGGCCATAGGGCCGCGACTAGCGCCGCCGATGTGCGGTGGACTGACCAACCGCGTCCCTCCTGCCAACATGACGGGAATGGGGCGCGCTCAGGCGAGGATTCCGCCGTCCACGACGAACTCCGAACCTGTCGAATAGCTCGAATCGTCGGATGCGAGATAGACGATCAGGTTCGACACCTCCGCGGGTGAGCCGAGGCGCTTGACCGGAATGCCCTCGATCATCGCGGCGACTCTGTCCGCATCCGGCTCGTCAACCATCGGGGTGCGGATGATGCCGGGCAGCACCGTGTTGACGCGGATATTGTCCGCCGTGAGCTCCAGCGCCGCGACCCGTCCCATGCCGCCGATCGCGGCCTTGGCCGCGGTATAGGCGATGTTGCCTCGTATTCCCTTGTGGGCTGCAGCCGACGAGATGTTGATGATTGAGCCGCCCGCCGCGCGGCGCATCGATGCCAGCACCGCTTTCATTCCCAGAAACACGCTTGTCTGGTTGACCGCGATCACCCGTTCATACTCCTCGAACGTCATCTCCTGGAGTTCCTTCAGGAAGACGATCCCCGCATTGTTCACCAGGATGTTGATCGGTCCGAACGCGGCCTCGGTGGCAGTGACCACCCGATCCCAGTCCTCCGGCTTGGAAACATCGTGCTGAATGAACATCGCTGCATCGCCGAGCTCCGCCGCCAGCGCCTTGCCAAGCTCCACGCGTACATCCGTGAAGGCGACCCTGGCACCCTCGCGCACCATGGCGCGGACATGCGATGCGCCTTGTCCGCGCGAGCCGCCCGTTACGATTGCGATTTTGTCTGACAACTTACCGGACATGGCACTGCTCTCCCATTACGTTCATTAAAACGACCCGCATGTCTCCGAGGGGCAGGATCGTTATGCCGAAAGGAATTCGGCGGTATATTTTGTGTCGAAATATTCGTGTGCCTTGCTGATCAGCCCGTCGCGCACCCAAAATAGCATGTGATAGATGTTGCGATAGCTTCGCCCGTTGGCGAACTCGCCTTCCGAGTTCATCTCGATAGCCACTCGGTCCTCTTCCGCAGTGATCGCAGTGAAGTGGATCTTGAGGCCGGCCGGCACATTGTCCCTGAGCAGGCCGAACAGGCCGGTGACGGCGTCGCGGCCATGATAGGTGCCGGAGGTCGGAAGGTCGCCATTGACCCACCATTCGACATCGTCCTGCAGCAGTTGCATCGCCCGGTCATATTCGCGCGCGCATACGAGATTGAAGAATTGCATGCACACGCGCTTGTTGGCCTGGATGTCGTTCATGCATTCCCTCCGCCGCCTCGCGCGCAGGGGACAGAACGAGGAACGTCCCGTTCCCCCAACGGTCCTGGTCGAGCCAGTTCATTTATAGGCTGGCCGGGAAGCAGTTCTACTATCAGTTCTGGGGGGATTTTATCGCCGGATTTGCGCTGGCCGAACGGCCCATGGGCGCTAGAATGGCGCGGCGGAACGCACGGTGCTTCCAACGAGCCATGAGAAGCGGAAGAGGCCCGCAGAGATGCAGAAATGGCGCTGACCCATGTCCTGACGCCGATCACCATCGGAAGCCTCAGCATCAAGAACCGGGTTTTTCAATCCGCACATGGGCTCGGCTACGGATTCGACATCAACGAGCGCCGGATCGACTATTGTGCCGCCCGCGCCCGAGGCGGCGTGGGCCTGATGGTGATCGAAGGCTCGTCCGTCCATCCGAGCAGTCCGCTCATGCCAAACTGCCTGCATCTCTGGTCCGGCCACGAGACGGGCGACGGTTATCGGCGGCTAGTCGATACCTGTCGGCCGCTCGGCATGGCGATCGTTCAGCAGCTTCACCATGCCGGGTCCAATCTGGCGCCGCTGGACGGCTCGCCGCCCTGGTCCGCGTCCGACATCGCGGGCCCGCTCACCGGCGTAGTCCCTTTGCCGATGACCAAGGCCATGATCGACACCGTCGTTGCGGCCTATGGCGATGCCGCGGCCCAGTGCGAGCGCTTCGGCGTCGACGGGGTCGAGATCCATATCGGCCATGGCTATCTGATCGGCCAGTTTCTCTCGCCTGCGCTGAACAACCGCCAGGATGATTATGGCGGGCCGTTCGAAAATCGCGCGCGGTTCGCGTTCGAGGTGGCCGAGGCGGTGCGGGCGGCCACGTCGCGGAATTTCGTCGTGGGGTTGCGCATCGGCACCGACTTGAACGTCAACGGTCTCGGATCGGACGAAAGCCTGCGCGTCGCCCGGGAGTTCGAGCGGCGTGGATGGATCGACTATGTCAGCCTGACACTCGGCAGCTATCAGACGATCGATAAGATCGTGTCCGGCATGCACGAGCCCATGGGTTATGAGCTGCCCTACAGCGAGCCGATTGCACGGCAGATTGGCCTGCCGACCATGGTGATCGGCCGTTTCCGCACGCTTGAGGAGGCGGATCAGGTCATTCGTGACGGTGCTGCCGACATGGTCGGCATGACCCGGGCGCATATCGCCGATCCGCAGATCATCCGTAAGACGGTCGAGGGGCGTGCGCTCGAGGTGCGTCCCTGCATCGGTTGCAACCAGGGCTGCATCGGGCAGGTTATGATCGGCGCGCCGATGGGCTGCGCGGTCAATCCGGGCGTCGGCTTCGAGGAGACGCTCGGCGACGACCGGATCGAGCCGGCCGCCGTTGCACGGACGGTGGTGGTCGTCGGAGGCGGGCCCGCGGGTCTGGAGGCGGCGCGTGTCGCGGCCCTGCGTGGCCACAAGGTCATCCTGTTCGAGGCACGCGCGCACTTTGGCGGGACCCTGCGCCTCGCCAGCATGGCGCCGACGCGCCAGACCATGGCCGATCTCCTCGTCTGGCTGGAGCAGGAGGTCTACCGGCTGGGCGTCGATGTGCGCCTCAGCAGCTATGTCGATGCGCCGGACGTGACGCGTGAGGCGCCGGACCTGGTTATCGTCGCGACCGGCTCGACGCCGCGGATGGACGGAATCCAGTTGGCGGCACCCGGTGAGCCGATCACCGGTTTCGACCAGCCTCACGTCTTCTCCTCCCTCGACCTCTTCGAGAACCCGCAGCGCTCGCTCGGCAGGAGCGCGGTCGTCATCGATGATGTGGGGCACTATGAGGCGGTCGCGGTGGCCGAATATCTGCTGAGCAAGGGCCTCCGCGTCACCTTCGTCACCACGCAGATGTCCTTCGCGCCCCGATCGCAGCCGGCGTTCATGGCGGTGCCGGCGCTCCGGCGTATGCTGCCCAAGGGACTCAAGTTGATGGTGCGGACCCGCGCGCTCGAGATCACCAGGGATAGTGTGATCGTCACGCCGGCCGACATTGAGACGAACTCCAATCTCCGCGAGGAGGTGGTGGCCGACTGCGTGGTTTTTGTGTCGCTCAATCGCCCCGAGACCAGCCTCGTTCCGGATCTCGATGCGGCGCGAGTAGCGGTCGCGCTGATCGGTGATGCGCTGTCGCCCCGCTTTCTGCCAACAGCGATGCGGGAAGGTCGCTTGGCAGGCTTGGCCGCCTGACCGACGATATCCGAGCACAGATCATCGGCAGGGACCGCAGCCAACTATCACCACAGATTCTCCGTCTCGATGACGATCAGCGCCACATGCGTGGCGCCGCGCGTCCGATCGATATGACCCACTCCGGTCCGGTCACTTGCCAGGCAGACATCGCCTGCATGGAAGACCTCGACGGCGCCGCCACCGCCGCCGCTTTCGAGCTCGAGCTCGCCCGACAGGAAGATCGCCAGGTTGTTGATGACCTCCGGATGCCAGTCGATGAATCCATCCTCCCAGCACATGAAGCGGAAGCCGGTCGTGACGCGGGGCGCGCTCCACTCATTCGGTGGAGCCGGGAACAGCTGCGGAAATTCCGAAAAATACGTGCGGTCATCCTTGCCCTGATACAGGTGCTTGATGTTGGGCTCGTTTCCGCGCCGCGGTGCCAGAGTGCCAGGAACCTGGAGTTTGGCATCGGGGCCGGGCCAATCCGGCGCAACGCCTAGCTGGATGAGCCGGCAATTGCCGCGTGCGTTCGGCACGATGCGTGAAGCGCTGTCCGCATCCACCAGGAACAAATCGCCTGATATCAGGTTCGTGGCCTGCCCCGGGCCGGCGGCCAGGGACAATTCGCCACAAACCACAAACGTCAGCAGCGCGCCAGGCGCACTCGCAAGTTTCGTGAATCTGCCGTCCGGTACGATGATCGTGCGCAGGAAACCGGCCCGGCTGAGATTTTGCTCCACCTTCGGTGTCTCGCCGGTCGCCTGACGGCGGTAGAATTCCGCAGGGACATCCCCTTTACGGTACACGGATGGCAAAGGTAGCGGAGTAACTTGTATTGCGTCTGCGTGCGCAGTTATACGAAGGGCTTTCATTGCGCCAGTATGCCCGGCGCGGATACGGGGCTTTCCTCGCAGTTGTGAGGGGGGCGGAAAGGCATCGCCGCTGTGCGCGGTCCCAAGTTTCAGCTGGCTGCCGAGGGTGCAAATTTCAGATCGAGAGAATCCTTGGATGCCGGCAATGCGCCCGGGAACGAAAAAAAGCGCGAATCAGGTCGCACCCACTCCAGGTTCGCGGCCCGGTGAGCTATGAGCCACCGATCTGCCGACTTCACAAAATCGTCCACGTAAACGCCGCTGTGATCGAAGCCGAGCTCGGTTACGACCATGATGTAGTGCACGGATCGCGCGGTTCTGTCATCGACGACATTGATGATGGAGTTTCCCAACACGTGCCGCTGAAAGTTCTTGGGGTCAAACGCGCCCCGCTTCTGGGCGCCGGCACTGAGCGCAGCAATGATCTTGTCGCGCCCCTCGAAACGGGCCTGGCCACCAAAGGCCATGATGCCATCGGGGGTAAACACCTCGGCGAGTTCCGGATAAGCGCTGCGATCGATCGCGGAGTTGTAACGGCCGATGGTGTAACGTATCGCCTCTCGTGCCAACATCTCATCGAGCTTCATGTCCGCCTCCTCAGGTGTATCGAGCCCGGCTAATCCGCGACGTGCAGCAGCATCTTGCCGAGGTTATCTCCGCGGAAAAGTCCGGCCAGGGATCGTGGTGCATTCTCGAATCCGTCGATGACGGTTTCCAGCGCAATGACTTTGCCGCTGCGCAGCCAGTAACCCAGCTGGGCCAGCGCAGCCGGGAAGAACTCCTGAAACTGCACGGGCGTGAAGCCCTCCCAGCTGAGCCCCTGCCCGTGGATCGGACGGATGTCGAGGGTCCAACCGCCGCCGTCCTGGTCATAAGTGGAGATCTGCCCGCATTCGATCACGCGGGCGGGCCGCTGCATCTGCCACATCACCATCTGGGTCAGGGCGCCGCCGACGTTATCGAAGTAAATGTCAGGCCCGGTGGGCATCAGTTCCCGCAGCTGCCGCTCGAGCGATGCGGATCGATAATTCAACGCGGTGTCGAAGCCCAATTGCTCCTTCAATACGGCACACTTCTGGTCCGATCCGGCGAGTCCAATGACGCGCGCGCCGCGAATCTTGGCGATCTGGCCGACGATCGAGCCGATGCTGCCGGCGGCGCCGGAAATCAACATGGTCTCGCCTCGTCGCGGCCGCGCAACTTCGAGAGCGCCAAAGTAAGCGGTGAGCCCGGTGATTCCGAGAACGTCGAGGGCGCGGCGATGAGGCTTTATCTGGGGATCCAAAAGTTCGAGGCTTCCGAGGCTCACCAGGTACGAATTCGCACCCCAGTTGCTCATCTGTGCCCATTCGATCGAACCGTGCACGATCTGTCCGACCGGGTAAGCAGGATTCCTGCTCTCGAGGATGCGCGCCACGCCAAATCCCACGAGCGGCACTCGTAGCTCAAACTGCGGCAGGAAGAAGTTCTCTACCCCGGTCATCCGCCCGCGCATGTAGGGATCGGGAGACAGCGCCAAGGTCTGCAGCAGCACCTCTCCCTCAGCCAGTGGTGCCAGGATCTTGCTCTCGAGCGAGAAATGGGACTCGCTCAGCGCTGTGCCGTTGGCATAACTATTGAGAACGACAAAGCGTGTAGTGCGATTAGTCACGAAAGCGCCAACATGATTCGTAAGAAGGAATTGAAGAGTCTCGTGCGCAACCGCAACGATACATACCCTCAAAAGGGGGAGGGGCACAGTGCGTGCTACATCCCTGCACTTTTGAGGGGAGGGCATCTGCCCACCACATGTTACCCTCGAAGGGGCCTGTGCGGTTGTGCGCAAGGGGGTTGAATTGTGTTGCTAGAATTGTGTTGAGTAGAGTCTCACGTGAAGACGCCCGGCTCGAGAAATATGCCGGTTGCAATCCGCTTTTCAGAGACGTCATCGCAGGATTTGGGTCCTATCCCCTGGTTGGCACGCCCGAACAGATCGTCGACGGACTGCAAATGCTGGTGTTGCCCCTGCTGAAGCAGGCGGGCCTTCGATAGCGAGATTGATCGGCGCTGCCCCGGCGATTTGGAGGGGCGTGCTTTTCCCGGCTATGCGTACGATTCGGCGAAAGGCTGAGTATATTTATTGTCAGAGAGCACCCCTACGATCATGACCATGGAACGCGGTAGCCTTGCACTTCCAAAGGTGCTCAGCCTGGAGGGCCGGCGGGCCCCTGTCGCGGGAGCGGCCAAACGGCGGAGTCATTGGAACAAATGACATCATCCGGCTCGCTCAGCGACATCCGCGTCGTCGACCTGACGCAGATGCTGTCGGGTCCTTTCGCGACCATGATGCTGGCCGATCATGGTGCCGATGTCGTCAAGATCGAGGCGCCGGAGGGCGATATGGTCCGACCGGTAGGTCCCTATCGCGCGGGCGACGAGAGGAAGATCCTGGGCGGCTACTTTCAAAGCATCAACCGCAACAAGCACAGCGTCTGCCTGGATCTCAAGAAGCCGGAAGGGCGCGCGGCGCTTCTGAAGATGGTGGCGAACGCCGATGCGGTCGTGGAGAACTATCGCGTCGGAGTCATGGAGCGTTTCGGCCTCGGCTACGAAGTTCTCCGCGAGGCGAATCCACGCCTCGTCTATGCATGCCTGCGGGGTTTTGGCGACAAGCGCACCGGCGCCTCGCCGTACGGGACCTGGCCGGCGTACGACGTGGTGGCTCAGGCCATGGGCGGCATCATGGCCATCACGGGCCCGGATGGGGCAACCCCTATGAAGATCGGGCCGGGCGTCGGCGATATCGTGCCCGGAATGATGCTGGCCTTCGGCATCCTGGCCGCCGTGCATCATGCCCGCCGGACTGGCGAGGGCCAGTTCGTGGATATCGCCATGGTGGATGCTGTGCTCGCGCTCTGCGAGCGCACGGTCTATCAGCACTCCGTCCAGGGCCTCACGCCGGGGCCCGAAGGCAATCATCACCCCTTCCTGGTGCCGTTCGGCATCTACCCGGCACGGGACGGCTACGTGACGCTCGGTGCGCATCAGCAGAGCTTCTTCGAGATTCTCTGTAAAGCCCTGGGCGGCGAGGACATCCTGAGCGATCCACGTTATGCGAGCCCGGAGCGCCGCGTCGAGAACCGCGTAGCCTTGATCGAAGCGCTGAGCGCGTACACGGCGCGCTACACGAAGGCGGAGCTGACCAGCCGGCTGGGCGGCACCATCCCGTACGGACCTGTCATGAACATCGCTGACATCGCTCGCGATCCACACTATGCCGTGCGCGAGATGCTCGTATCGGTCGAGCAACCCGGCGATGAGCCGATACGGATCGCGGGCGTGCCGATCAAGATGACGGTCACTCCCGGTGGAGTACAGCGCCGCGCACCGTTGTTGGGTGAGGACACGCGCACACGCCTCAGCGAGGCGGGGCTCAGTGAGATCGAAATCGATGAGCTTCTCGAGAAGCGCGCGGCATTCGCCGCCAAATGAAGAGGAAAATTCAACCGTGAGTCAGAAACCAAAACGCGCCCATCCCGTTGAGCGCTACTGGCGGGATGCCAGGATTACCAAGATATTCGAGGGAACCTCGGAAATACAGCAGCGCATCATTTCAGATGCCATGTTGGGCAGGCCAACACGGCCCTAGCGCGAGGAGCAGCGATGGACTTTAATCTTTCTGCAGGGCAGCTGGCGTTACAGACTCGCGCCCGCGAAGTCGGGATGCGGTGGCGGGGCCAATATGCGAAGTGGGATGCGGAGGACCAGGCGCCCTATCGTGAAGTCGTTGCATCACTGCGGGATGCCGGCCTCCTCGGCCTGACCATCCCCAAGGAGTATGGCGGCAAGGGCGGAGATGCACTGGATTACGCCATAGTGGTCGAAGAGCTGATACGGACGTCACGCAGCTGGATACTGGGCGAGGGCCCGTTCGCAACGACAGGGCCCGGACCTTCCATGATCCTGCTGGCGCAGGAGGAGCGCACGCGCGAAAAATACCTGCCACCGATCGTGAATGGCGAGATAGGTTGTGCGATCGCGCTGACCGAGCCCAATCACGGCTCCGATCTCACCGAGCTGGAGACGACCGCCGTCCCGGATGGTAATGACTTCATCATCAACGGCCACAAACGTTTCATCACGGGCTCGCCACATAACGAGCTTTACACGGTGTTCGCCCGATTCGACGGCATCAAAGGCGCCCGCGGCGTCGGCTGCGTCCTGGTCGAGAAGGGCACGCCCGGTTGCGAGCTCCTGCGGGGTGCGGAGTGGTTCGGTGTTCGAGGCATGCCGCACGGTGAGGTCATTTTGACCGACTGCCGTGTACCGAAGGAAAACGTCGTACGGGGCGCCGGGCACTTCCGCGAGCTGATGACCGGCTTCAATATGGAGAGGCTGCACAACTCGATCTACAGTCTGGCGCTTGCCGGCATTGCGTACGATGAGGCGGTTGCCTACACCGAGAAACGCAAGTCGTTTGGCAAGGAGATCATTCAGTACCAGTCCGTGTACCACGACCTGGTGGACATGTATCTGGCGATTGATGTGCAGCGCCTCTTGACTTGGCGCGCCGCGGCGACTGCGGAGCAGGGCGTCTTCCCACGCGTCCTCGAATCCACCTTGTCGAAATTGAACGGCTCGCAAATGGCACCGCAGGTCACCCTGACGGCCGTGAAGCTTCATGGCGGCGACGGAGTCACAAAGGAGTTCCCAGTTCAAACCGCACTGCGTGACGCGGTCACGGCGCTGGTCGCCGGTGGCGCCCCGGCCGTCCTGAAGAACACGATCGCAGCACAACTGTATCCACATCGGCGCTTCAGTCAGGCGTAGCGGATCAACCGGGCCGGCCTGTCGGAGCACTGTCTCGAAGAGGAGAATTACTTGGTTATCAACGCGATTGGTCACGTCGGCATCTGCGTGACAGACATGGACCGCTCACTGCGCTTTTGGCGCGACGGCCTGGGCTTTGAGATTCTGCGGGAATTTGAGTTTCGGGGTAGTTCATGGCGGCGGATATTGGAGCTCGATGAGTTGGAATTGAACACCAAAATCATCCGCCGCGACCACATGACGCTCGAGCTGATGCACTTCGTCAAGCCTGGCCATGTCGGTCCTGCCGGCCGTCGCCCGATGAATCAACTCGGGTTCACCCATATCGCCGTCTGGGTCAGCGACCTCGATGCGGCAGCCGCACGCGTACTGGAATATGGCGGCGCCATCGTGCAATCGACCTACACCACCTTCGATCATCCGAAGCTTCAGGGGAAATGGGTCATTGGTACGGATCCGGATGGTGTTCGGGTGGAGCTCCTGCAGTATCCCGCCGGCGAAGACGTCATCGAGCGGTGATTCGAATGAGTAATCCTAAGAGGCCGCTCGATAATTTATCGGTGATGGATTTTGGCCTGGGTCTGCCCGGCGCGCTCGTAACACGAATGCTAGCCGATGCGGGCGCCCAGATCCGGCGGTTCGAACCCTCGGCAGGTGATCCCTTCTACGAGCTGCATCCCTGTTATGCGGTCTGGCGACGCGACGCACAGATATCGAGGGCCGAAACCCTCGCCGCAGCGACCACACTGACTGCCGATATGTTGGCCACGGCCGACGTCTGCGTGATCGGTGGAGAGGAGTTTCCCGGCGTTGATTGGAAGGTGGATGTCGACGGACTGGCGCGGTCGCATCCTCGGCTGGTGATACTTGAAATAGCCGGCTACTGTCATGGAACGCCCGAGGCCAAAGAGCCTGCGGTCGACCTGCTGGTACAGGCCTACTCCGGCCTGGTCCACGAGCAATATTCGGATCGTCCGATGCTCTACGCGATGCCCGCACCATCCTATGGTGCGGCCTTGCAAGGACTCGTGGGGCTCCTGTCGGCCCTCGTCGATCGCGAACAGACGGGTAAAGGCCAGATCGTACGCGCCTCGCTGTTCGAAGGGGCGCTGAGCTGGCTCGGGCATTCCTGGTTCATCTCCGAGCGTAGCGACTGGTCAATGGATCTCGTCGTTCCCAGGGACGTAAGTCAACTGATGTTCCGGTGTGCGGATGACAAGTATCTTCACTTCGCGCTCGTGACGGCGAACGCGCGGGCGCACGTCTATGGCGTTCTCGGCATCGAGGATGCTGCGGCCGGATCTCCGCACGGTGGCCTGCCCTCGCTCGCGAAGGGGGCGCGCAATTTCTACGGAGATGTCGACCTGCTGCAAAGCTACATCATCAAGTGGAAGCGAGCAGATTTGCTCGATAAACTATGGGCGCTTGGAGTCGCCGCGGAGCCCGTCAACAAACCTGGCGATGTCTGGGATGACGAACAGGTCGTGCATAACGGAACGATTTGGCCGGAGGCGGATGGCGTGAGCCGTGTTGGCCTGCCGTTCAAGGTCGATGTCAATGATGCCGGTGAGGCCCCGCGCGGGCGCAAGGCATCGGAACGTGCTCCGCCACTGCAAGGGGTTCGCATCGTCGATTTCGGTACCTACGCGGCGGGTCCTCACGCCTCAATGATTCTCGCCGACCTCGGTGCCGATGTGATCAAAGTCGAGTCGATTGCGGGCGATCCGATTCACAATTTCTACCGACCCTATTCGACCTCCAGCCGCGGCAAGCGGCATCTGGCGATCGACATGAAGAAACCGCAGGGGCTGGAAATTGCCCTGCGGTTATGTCGTGGCGCCGATATCATCCACCATAATTTTCGGCCCGGTGTCGCCGAGCGGCTGGGTATCGATGCACAAACACTGCGTCGGCTGAAACCCTCACTGGTCATACTCGAGACGTCCGGTTATGGCACGTCCGGGCCGAAGTCTCAGCGCGCCGGAATAGACTACGCGTTGCAAGCGCTAACCGGTCACGAGGAGCACGCCGCCGGCGAGGGCACCGGGTTGACCTGTTACAGCCTGACCACGATCGACTTCGCGGCGGGCATGTTGGGGGCTATCTGCTCGCTCGCAGCCCAATGGCACAAGGAGCGAACCGGCGGCGGTGCAACGGTTGCGACCAGCCTTCTCGAGACCGGGCTCTTTCTTCTTTCTGAGCTGATTCGCACGCGCGACGGCGCGTTCGTGCCGCTGCCCAAGCTCAATTCCGCGCAGACAGGATTTCATCCCGCCGAACAGCTCTACAAGGCAAGGGATAGCTGGGTTGCGATTGCCGCCCGCACCGAGGAGATGGCACAACGCCTGCTCGCCGCTCTTGGACTGGAGACAAGGATCGACAGGCCGCGCCGCGACTGGGGAACAGCGGAGGCTGCGCTCATTGCCGACGCAATCGCGCAGCGTGATGCGGCAGCGGTCCTGGGTGCATTACGCACAGCAGGGGTCTGGTGTGCGCCGTGTCGCGCCGAAGCGAAGGAAGTTACCCTTCGCGACCTCAAATTACGCGAGCGCGGCACCGTACTGTCGACGAAGCACGCGCGCTATGGGGAAATTCTGCAAATCGGTGCGCTGTTCACCCTGTCACGCGCGAGGACCCGCCCGAGTGGCGACACCGCCAGCATAGGCCAGCACAGCCGGGAAATCCTGGCGGAGCTCGGCTATAGCGATGCAGAGATCGCTCAACTGTACGCGCAAGCCATTGTGGTTGGATAGTAGGGCAGTCCCAGGCTGCGGATGACGGAAATCAAATGGCCACTGTGCTTTCCGTCGAGAGATCCTGGTTCGAGTTATCTGCCATAAAGTAATAACGGGAGAGTGTGCCGATGTATGAGGTGGGTTCGAACGCCAGGCCGGATTGGCCTCTTGCCGTCGTTGTCGGTGCTGGCGGCATGGGTATGGCGATTACCCGACGGCTAGGTCAGTCTCATCGCGTGTTGTTGGTCAGCCGCAGCCAGGCTACGTTGGACAAGCAGGCTGCAGCGCTACACACCGAGGGCCATGACATAATCACATGCGCCTGCGACGTCACCGACGCGCAAGGGATTGCCCGCGTGGCTGACGTAGTCGCCAATAACGGTCCGATGAGGACGCTGGCGCATGTTATTGGAATCTCCCCCAGCATGGGCAATTTCCGAACCATCATGGCGGTCAATCTCGTGGGGCCCGCCATGATGGCGGAGGCCTTGCTGCCATTTGCAAAGACCGGTACCGCTGCGATCTTCGTGTCTTCCTTGGCTGCTCATATGCAGCAGGATGGACGCGATTCACAAATTCTCGACTCTACCTTCTACCCTGCGATGCGGATTGCGGAGACTTACCCCTATGCCGTGCCACGCGGTGTTGCAGATGGCGCCATTTGGCCCTTGCTCGATGCGCCGCTCGCGGACGGTTTCCTGGATTCCCTGCAGGCGAAGCTGGGCGGCGGCGAATTGACATCGCATCTCGCTTACAGGCTATCCAAGGCCGGCCTCAACCGGATGTGTGTGCGGCTGGCACCGGTATGGGGACGGCAGGGCGCGCGAATCATGTCCATGTCGCCCGGCATGATCGCGACTCCCATGGGCACCTTGGAATACGAGCATCAGCCGGCGAAGTATGAGTATCTGCGCCGGACGCCGCTGAGCCGCGAAGGCACCATGCTGGAAATGGCGGACGTTGTTGAATTTCTGGCCTCGGACCGGGCGTCGTTCATTACGGGAATCGATCTGCTGGTCGACGGGGGTCTTACATCCGCCTTACGTTAGCTTCAACAGATGGACGGATGGAGGAACAATGACTGAAATTGCAGTAGCTTCACGGGATAACACAGTCGTTGGCATGATCGGTATAGGAGACATGGGTGCGGCGTTAGCCGGGGCCATCATGCGTAGCTATTCTTTGGTTGTCTTCGATTTACGAGCTGAAGCCGTACAAAGAATGGTCACGTTGGGCGCGCGCGCCGCGGATTCGCTGGAAGCGCTTTCCGACCAGTGTGAAGTCGTCATCGTGGTGGTGGTCGACGACAAGCAGGTCAACCAGGTGGTGGGCGAGCTGCTGCGCCATCCGGGCAAGATCCACACGATCATCGTCAGTAGCACAGTGCTGCCGACCACGGTGATAGCACTCGCCGAGCAGGCGCGCGCGATCGGAGTGGATCTGATCGATGCGCCCGTATCCGGCGGCGCCGAAAAGGCCTCGCGCGGCATCATCACGGTGCTCATTGGTGGCGACGAGGGGCCGGTGCAGCGGTGCTGGCCAATCTTTCAGGCCTTCGGCAAGGGCCTGTTCCATATCGGCCCGGTTGGGGCGGGCAGCGCCGGCAAGCTCGTCAACAACCTGTTGAGTTTGGGCGGGAACATGCTGATTCTCGAAGGTATGCAGCTTGCGCGCGCCTACGGCATTTCCGAGGAGGCGGTGACCGAGTTTGTGACAGTCAGTGCGGGCGATTCCCGCAACATCCGCACATGGGGGCGGCACGATCGCGCCCGCCGCAGCCACCATCTCGGCGGCACGGAGGCGATCTACGGGATCTTTTCCAAGGATGTGAAGACCGCCGCTCTCGCTGCCGGGCTGCGTGGTGTGACGCTCCCAATCGCGGCCACCATCGGCGCCACGATGGCCGAGCACGCAAAGGCCCGGGATAAGTATCTGCTGGAGAATGGCCTGGCCGGCCCGATCCCGCAATGCACGATATGCGGCCAGGAGTTGGCCTCGCCCTACCGCAAGGCCGGTGTGCACCCCGAGTGCGCCTTCGATGCGCCTGGAGAATCGCTGAGATGATCGCTCATCATCCTTGCTTTCAGTCCCGGCGCAGAATCCGGTAGATCATCGCGTAGCAGAACGTGCACAGTGGCAGCAGTGCCGTGGTGAATAGAAGGGCAGGCCGGATTGATCCGGCTCCTCCGATGGCGTCGGAAATGGCGCCCGTCATCACTGGGATCAGGCCAGTGCCCAACAGGATCGAAACCAGCCTGTTGGTCGCCATCGTGATGCCGCGCTCGTTCGGCGCGGCGAGCGAAAGTACCAGCGAGGTGCCCGTAGCGATGAAGAACCCGGCCATCAGCGCGAACACACTCAAGCCTACAACCGAGACCACCGAGGTATTTGCCAGTGACATCACGGCGCCGGCGGCAGCGCCTAGCACGGTAGTTACAGCCGGAATGATTGCCACTCTACGCTGATCGCCGTTGGAAAGCCGATCCGCGAGCGGTCCTGCGAGCAGCGAGCCTACCGTCATGCACACGCCGAATCCGATACCTGCCCATATCGCGGCCTGGCCCACAGTCATGCCGTGCACGCGCACCAAGAACGAGGTCATCCAAACAGTCACCGAATAACCGACGCCCGTCACCAGGGTGTAGGCGAGAATGGCAAAGCACAATGCGGTGTTGCCCAGGATATCGCGGATCAACCTCGTCATATTGCGGGGGGGGTCTTTTTTAGCCGCAGCGCTCATCGCGCCCAGGTCGGTATCCAGAGCACCGCGTTCCGGCTCCCGCGTGGTGAAATAGAGCAGTGCCGCAAGCGACGCGGCCGGTCCACCCGCCACCAGAAACACCGTGCGCCACTCGAAATGCATCAGCAGCCAGCCACCGATGATGAAGATCAGAATCTGCCCGACCGCCGCGCCGGAGACGTAGATGCTGACGGCCGTATTGCGCTGCTTTTTCGGGATAACATCCGCAATGAGCGAAAGGCTGGCCGGCATTACCGGCGCTTCGGCAGCGCCGACGCCCATGCGAGCAGCGACGAGCGTGATGAAGCTCGATGACATCGCGCAAGCGGCCGTCAGCAGGCTCCAGATTGCGACCGTAACGCTGAGCAGCGCGCGTCGGTCCACCCGGTCGATCAGCCAGCCCATCGGGAGCACGGCCAGCGCATAGGTCAATGAATAGGCCATCCCGGTCAGCAGACCGAGTTGCTTGTCGCTGAGGTGAAACTGTAACTTCAGCGGCTCCGCGATGACGGAGAGTACAGCCCGATCGACTGTTCCCATGATGTAGATCAAGACCAGCACGCCCAGCATATACCACTTGTAGGCGCCGCTCCCCGCGGCCTCACGGTCGCCTGGGCCGAGCATGGCGGGAGCCGCTGCGGTGGGGGTGTTGCGTTCGACGATCACGATTCGAAGGATACGCATGGCTGAAATGAACCGACCCCTCCATATCGAGGGGCGCGCGGTCTGAGGCGGAAATTAGGATGTGTCGTCTGCCGCTATTCACTGCCGAGTATCCGACGCATAATCCGACTTAAGATGAGGACCGGAAACCTAAAATGACGAGCAGCACCAGGGGGCGGAATGCGGCGGTCTCACCGGACAATACCACCGTGGGGATCGTGGGCTTGGGGGATATGGGCGCGGCAATAGCCAGCTCCATCGTGCGCACTTTTCCCGTGATTGCTTTCGATCTCCGGAAGGAAGCGGTCGACAAATTGATCGCGTTGGGGGCGCGGCGCGCAGACTCTGTGCAAGCTCTCGCAGACCAGTGCGAGGTAATCGTCCTGGTTGTCGTGGATGATAAGCAGGTCAATCAGGTCGTCTCTGAGTTATTGCGCCATCCGGGGAAGCTTCACACTATCGTCGTCAGTAGCACGGTTTTGCCGGGGACGGTCATCGCGCTCAGCGAGGAGGCAGGCAAGGTTGGTCTGGATTTGATCGATGCGCCCGTATCCGGAGGGGCTGAGAAGGCCTCTGTCGGTACCATTACCGTGCTGATCGGTGGCGAACAGGCCGCCGTGCAGCGGTGCTGGCGGATTTTTGAGTCATTCGGCAAAGGCCTGTTCCATCTCGGCCCAATTGGGGCGGGAAGTGCCGGCAAGCTTGTCAACAACCTGCTGAGCCTCGGCGGCAACATACTCATACTCGAAGCCATGCAGCTTGCTGACTCCTACGGTATTTCCGAGGATGCCGTGACTGAATTCATCACGCTCGGTACGGGCGACTCACGGAACATTCGCACGTGGGGACGGATTGACCGCGCCCGGCGCAGCCACACGTTGGCAGGCACACCGGCCATTTATGAGATCTTCTCCAAGGATGTGAAAGCGGCGGCTATGGCGGCCGGACAGCGTGGCGTGGTGCTGCCGATCGCGGCGGGCATCGGTGCAATGATGGCGGATAAGATGAAAGCCAGGGATCAGTTTCTGGAGGCGCGCGGACTCATCGTCCCGCTGCCGCGATGCACGGTATGCAATCAGGAATTGGCCACCCCCTATCGCAAGGCGGGAGTGCACCCGGAATGCGTGTTCGACACACGCGAATCGCCCGGTAAAACTCCTCTACCCGATTGATCGGATGGCCGGCGATTTTCTTGAAGCGCTAGCGCCGCTGGCTCGCGGGATCCACTATACGCGTCAACCCCCTCGAAAACGTGGGGGACGGGGACCTTGCACCTTTCGGAGATGGTCCCAAACCTCGTTCTCGGGCAGGATGTGGAATCGGCGGCCCTTCCAGATCGGGCACTGGCTGGGCAACAGCAAACTCGCTTCGTTCGAGGAGTAACTTCGTGACTACACCCGGCCAGGCTCGAAACCCTCTCTTGAACAAGAACAAACTGAAGCTCGGTACTTTCGCCACCAATACGGTCGGCTCCATACATACGATCGCGCCCGATGCATACACTCCCACGTGGGAAAACTCTTTGCGCGCGGCGAAGCTCGCGGACAGCGCAGGTTTCGAGGCGTTGCTCGCCTTGGCGCGCTGGAAGGGGCTGGCGAAGGCGGGAATACAACATAGGGGCGGAGTGGTGCTCGATCCATTTGTGTGGGCGGCAGGCATTTCTATGGCAACGACATATTCCGCTGTCTTCGCTACCAGCCATGCGCCCACGGTCCATCCCCTCATTGTCGCCAAACAATCTGCCACGATCGACCACATTTCGGGCGGGCGCTTCGGGCTCAATGTCGTTGGAGGCTGGAACAGACCCGAGTTCGAGATGTTCGGCCTGCCGCTTGCGGAGCATGATGCGCGCTACGACTATCTCGATGAATGGGTGAGCGTGCTGGAGAGACTGTGGTCGGCGAAGGAAGAGTTCGACTTCGAAGGTAAGTTCCTGAAGCTCAAGGGCGCGATGTCGATGCCGCAACCGCTCCAGCAACCGCGCCCGGTCATCATGAACGCCGGTGTCTCGAGCCGCGGTCAACGCTTCGCCTGCCAACACGCCAATTTTTGTTTTGTCGCCCCGGGCATTGGAAAAGAGGGTATCCAAAGCTACAAGTCGATGGCGCGGGAGCAATTCAACCGCGAGGTCGGCGTGTGGATGCAGGTGCCCATCGTGCAGCGCGACACTCGTCAGGCGGCGGAAGAATTCCTGAACTACTTTGCGGTCGAGCACGAGGATCGCCAAAGTGTCGACGGCTGGTCCGCAGGAATAACGGCGGAAGCCCGGAACTTGAGCAATGAGCAGGCGCGCTTCGCACGTCTCGTTGTCACCGTAGGTGGGAATCCCATCGTCGGCGGCGCTGCCGATGTCGCGGATCAACTCGAGGCGCTGAGCGAGCTCGGCATCGATGGTGTGCTGCTCTCCTGGTTCGATTTTGAGGACGGTTTGAAGCGGTTTAACGAAGGCGTGATGCCGTTGCTCGAACGGCGCGGGCTGCGCGAGCCGTTCCGGAAGCCGGCGGCCCGATAGCGCTTGCGCCCGAAAACCGGCCAATCGCTGACCGACGGAGCCATTTCCACGTCCCCTTATAAATGCGGGGCCTGTCAATGCAGTGCTCGGATATATAGTGAGCCTGGAGACGAAAGGAGCAATTTGTGAAAGCTGTTCGCATAACGGCGGACGTGAACAAGACATACCATGGTGCGCCTCTGGCGCTGCCAACCGGCCAACGAAAGGGGGAAGTCAGTGCGGAGGGCTATCGTAGCGGCTCAATCCCAAGAGCGAACTTCAACCCGAACCCGGCGGACTCACTGCGTGCCATCGTGCTGTCCGATGGCAAGTTCACGGGGCTGGCCAGCCGGCCCGGCACATTGCTGACATTTGTCATTTCCGGTGACTTGACGCTGTCTCTCGATTCGTCGCAGCTTTGCCATCTCGGGCCTGGTGACATCCTGCTCACCGACGGACAGAGCTCATCTGTCCCGATAGAGGCTCGCAACCAATGTCGGCTCGTACAGATCGGCGTTCCTGCAGACTGGCCCGGCGCGGGCGCCGAGGTGCAGCAGCCCGGTACGCTCATCCCGCGCCCTCCGGGGCGCGCACCGAAGCTCAAACGGATCTACAAAGGCGAGGACGACAGGGCTTATTTCACCGAATTCTCCGAATTGTTCCCC